>JABAOF010003937.1_pt2 | contig 27783 bp, 26 predicted proteins | sample 7062171 | NCBI WGS metagenome assembly JABAOF01 (sample SAMN14538628, study PRJNA623070) | marine sediment metagenome | biome: marine biome [ENVO:00000428]; feature: marine pelagic biome [ENVO:01000023]; material: deep marine sediment [ENVO:00002113] | place: India: Gulf of Khambhat ...
GCAAGCTTGAAACGGGCATTCCACACGAATGACGGCGGGTTCGTCGTGTAGCGTTGTTCGGCGGTCACCGGCATCCACGGCCGGTCCGGTCCCTGGCGGAACTTGCCGGCCTGCTTGAGTCGGACAGTATGGATCCACGGTTTGCCGACTACGTTGGTGTAGGTCATGTAGCGTTGCACAGTTTGCGGAAGGTTCTGCAGCATCTCGGCCGTGACCAGACGGTCGTCCCATGCACCTTGCGGCTTAATCATCATGCTTTGCTCCCTGTCTCTATCGGTAGCTCGTTCAGCCCGCCACCTAAGACCTATTATATAGAACGAAGTATGAAATTCATTGTTGCAAACAGAGGAATCCAACACGCAGTTCTTATCGATTGGATCGTATTTTTGTTTGGAGGGGATACGGAGAAATTTACGTTTCTCATTCTTGCAGGGTTCGGGTTATCTTACAAGCAAGATCCAGGGGCTCATTCCTTTGAGGAATTGTATTCGAAGATGCTGGATGCAGACTTCAGGATTGGAGAAGACGGTCCGCGAAGGAGCATCAGCAGGATCGAATCAGGCCAACTCAGCGGGCGAGCAGTCGCAGCTTACGGTTTTTAAAAAAGCTAGCGCAGAGCGTGGATGGATCATATGGGTTTCGATGGACGGAAGCTGTCCCTATTCTGACGTCTCAGATTTTCCACCGCTAATGAGCTCGTCGGTCGAGATGCGCTTCTCGTGGAAATAGATAATGAGCCAAGGAAAACGCCTCACCGCTTTTTTAAGCCATTCGTGCGCGGCTGCGTATTGCTTTAGATACACCATCTCGCCGATCTTCAAAAGCCAGCCCATAACGTCGTTCATCTCGTGGATTTGACGTTTGGCGTCGAGGAATTGCGATGTGGTGCGGTCGAGGAATTTTTCTGTTTCCTTGAGTTTCAAGAACCAGTCTGTGGTGGTGAATCGGTCTGCCCGCGGGTCAATACTGGGATCGAGCACGGGATGCCATTCACGATCTTCTCGACTCATTTGCCCTCCTCCTCAAGTGAAATGCATCGGCAAACAAGTCCCCCTGAACTTGGTTAACCCTATTCAAGAGCGCCTGTATGAGAAACGGATCCACTTGGCTGTTATCAAATCATAGCGGATATTGAAGACAGTTGTTACAGGCATTAGGTACTACTTCAACTTCGCGATTTATCTTTCAAGTTCACGGAGGAACACAACGATTTTAACTATTTGCCAGCGGTAAACTGGTCCAGCGCCCACCTGATGTTCACTCGCTTGCACGAAATTCCTGAGGTCCTCACTCTCAATCGGTGAAGTAACAAGAAGGGGTACTTAAGGGTTCGTGCTCAAGATGGCTTTTGACTATAGAATTATGCAGATAATTCTGGCTGACTGTGGCTATCATCACGCAAAGGGGAAAGACATCCTAGTGACCGCGTCAAACTGGCGCCGTGTACGACAAATCTTCCAGGCGCTTTTTTTGGGGATTTATCTCTACCTTCTCTTTGCTGCCTTACCACAGCGTGCGGCCTTTCCGCTCGCAGATCTATTCTTTCGCCTGGATCCCTTGGCGGCTATCGGCGCAACACTTGCCTCTCGAACGTGGATCCCAGGTTTGGCGTTGGCACTCATTGTCCTTGCGCTCACGATCGCCTTCGGTCGTGTCTGGTGTGGCTGGCTATGCCCCTTGGGTACCTTGCTGGAATGGGTTCGTTTTCGATCGGCAGGTCTTAGAGCAGAAAACCTTTCTCCAAGCCTGCGCAAGTTCGGAGTGATCCTACTGTTCGTGGTCTTGGTTGCTGCTATGCTCGGCAATCTTACCTTGTTCATCTTGGACCCCTTGACATTGCTGACCCGGACGATGACGACAGTCGTCTTACCGGCGTTGAACACAAGCGTCACAGCATTCGAGCGCGCCCTTTACGGAATTCCTGCTCTGAGACCGGTGGTCAACGCGCTCGAACGACTGCTCCGTGGAACGGTTCTTCCTGTAGAACAGCCCGTCTTTTCCCAGAGCGTGTTTATCGCCGCGGTTTTTGCGGGAGTTTTGGCGTTGAACGCTTTGGCGGATCGTTTCTGGTGCCGCTTTTTATGTCCGCTTGGTGCCTTGCTGAGGCTGCTGGCGAAGATATCGTTCTTCAGGCCTGTGATCGACGATACCTGCAAGGCTTGTGCGCGCTGTCTGCAAGTCTGCCGGGTGGGCGCTATAGAGACTGAGCCCACATACGAAATCGCTCCATCAGAGTGCACTGTATGTTTGGACTGTTTCGAGGCATGTCGTCCGGGCGATATCCAATTTCAGCTCATGTGGAAGCCGGATTCGATTCGTTCATACGATCCAACGAGACGAGAGGTCTTGACCGCGATGGCATCTGGCGCACTTGGAGTCGCTATCTTGCAGACCGGCGTTCATCGCAGGCTTCATCATCCTTTGCTGCTCCGGCCGCCAGGGGTCGAGGATGAAAATAGTTTCCTGGCGCGGTGCTTGCGATGCAGTCAATGCATGAGAGTATGCCCGACTTCGGGATTACAGCCAGTGCTTGTGGAATCCGGGGCAGAGGGGTTATGGACTCCCCGATTGGTGCCGCGTTTGGGTTATTGCGATTTTGGCTGCAATGCATGTGGTCAGTCGTGTCCTTCAGGTGCACTTCCAGCCCTCGATCTAACCCGCAAGCGGGAGGCGGTCATCGGGATCGCGCATATCGACCCGGAACGTTGTCTGCCTTGGGCAAAGGAACTGCCTTGCATCGTGTGTGAGGAAATGTGCCCCACGCCTGAGAAAGCGGTTAAATTGGAAGAGGTGATAGTCACCCATCCCATCGATTCGGCGTCGCTCATTCAACGCCCGTCGGTGTTGGAGCATCTTTGTATCGGATGTGGAATTTGTGAGTATAAATGTCCAATAGAAGGGGACGCCGCAATCCGTGTTCGTATAATCAGGTGAGCCGTTGGAGCGTAAAGTAATATGGTTTGCCAGCTGCACAGGTAAGGGATCATGATTGTAAGTAGGGAGTCCCTCAACAAGATCTTTCTGGGATCGGAGATGGATCAACACCTTTCGTCCTCCATGTGTCGGAAGAATCTATCTGAATGGAGGATCTCGAATTTGGCCATCGACACCTCGGGTAAGGCTGAATTCCTATCATGAAGATATGATACGCATCTTACTTCTCGCCGATACTCATCTGGGACTTGATTTTCCCTTAAACCCTAGGGTTGATCGACGTCGTAGAGGGGATGATTTCTTCTCCAATTTTGATCGAGCGCTCCAACCTGCGATGGATAGGGATGTGGATCTGGTCGTGCACGGAGGCGACCTCTTCTATCGCAGCAAGGTGCCAATTGTGATCGTCCAGAAGGCCTTGGAACCGCTAGTCGCTGTTGCCGAGCGCGATGTGCCCGTGTTTCTTGTGCCAGGTAATCACGAGCGTTCGAAGATTCCTTTGCATCTTTGGACGTCGCATCCAAGGATACACATTTTCCATCGTCCTGAGACGTTTTACCTCAACTTGAATGAGACCTCACTTTCCGTTTCAGGATTTCCATTTATCAGAAGCGCCCGAGACGACTTTGCGCTTGTCCTGGATCAAACTCGGTATAAGGAAAAATCTGCCGACGTTCGCATTCTTTGCATGCATCAAATCGTTGAAGGTGCACAGGTCGGATCCTCGAACTACACGTTTCGCAGCGGTCCGGAGGTCATTCGTGGTGAGGATGTCCCTGGTGACTTTGCGGCGATCCTCTCAGGTCACGTCCATCGCAGCCAGACACTCAGGAAGGATCTCGCCGGACAACAATTAAAATCGCCAGTGATTTATCCTGGATCTGTGGAAAGGACCTCCTTCGCGGAGTGTAATGAGGTCAAGCATTATGTTCGCTTGCAAGTCACCCGGTCTGAGCAAGAAGGCGGCAAAATTGTGGATTTGTTGTACGAGCCGTTACCCTCGCGACCGATGATCACCTTGGAGGTAACGATCGCCGACGCAGACCGTCAAACGCTCGAGGAGGAGCTACGAAGTCGATTAGCAGATGTAGACCCGGATGCTGTGGTAAGGGTCCATGTGCATGGGGATATTCCTCTAGCACTTCATAGGGTATTCAACGCAGAGAATCTACGCACTCTTGCTCCCGAGAGTGTGAACGTCTCCATCAGTTACGACACAAGGGTCAAATTGCGTGGGCAGATTCCGGACGAGGATTCAGATTGATCGTCTCTCACCGTCGTGAAGTGTGAAAGCGTTGCGGGCTGATTATACCGGGCTCGTCGTTTTGGAAAGCGTTATTTTCACAATTGTTGGAAACGCCTACACAGTGCAGGTCGGTGAATCCATAATTGGTGAGTATGGAGTCGAGCTGCGCTAGACGCCCGCTGTGATCAAAGACGTAGGCTGCTCGCATATTGTGATATTCCTGGTTACGCTAGGCAGTTTCGAGCGACTGGCAACTCGGGCAGATGAAGCTGCTCGTGCTGCCGGTCTTGATCTTCTCGATGGATGAGCCACATTCCGGACAAGGCTCACCTTCCTTGTACCCGACAAGAATGTCCTCCATGGTGAAGCCCCCCTTCTCCCCTAAGAGATTCATTTCGTAGAATGCGCCTCCTTTCTCGATGCTCGGTTGTAGGCCATCCTGTATCGCTTGAGCTAAAGATTGGATGTCGGATCTTGAGAGCGTATCGACTGTGCGCATTGGGTGCAACCGCGCCATGAATAGAATGTCGTGTACGTAGGCGTTCCCGATTCCCGCGATCTTGGATTGATCAAGAAGGAATGATTTGACGCGTCCTCGTCGCCCATGCATCAGCGCCTCCAGCTTCTCGAATGTCAATTCGATGGCGTTGGATCCGAGCTTGGCGGTCATTTTGTGGTCCGCCAGGTCTTGTTCGGGCACAAAGTGGGCGTAGCCGAACCACCAGAAATTGATCGACAGGCAGGAAGCGTCGTGGAATTCGAATGTCAAGCGACGTTTTTCGGGTAGAGCGTCGCATGTAGTGAGCAAGATCTCGCCTCCCATGCCCAGATTCAACAATAGCCAACCACGATCGCTTTCTATGAAGATCCATTTCCCTCGGCTCGAGACTGAGGTTATTTTTGCGCTGGTCAATGCCTGAATGAACGTATTTTTGGGGAGGTTGAGACATTTCGGTTGTAACACCTCGATCGCCTTGATGGATTTTCCTGTAAGCGCTTCATGCATTTCTCGAGCTCGTGAAGTGATTTCCGGCAATTCGGGCACATCAATCTCCTTCCCTCTTTGGGATCCAATTCATTGTTTCACTGTGGTATCGAGGCGGCGACAGTGTGAAGGAATGCGTGTGAATTGGTTCCACAGATGTTTCATAGGTGTGCCTAATAGCGACGAGCCCTTTTCGCGTAGGCTCTGAAGGGTGTACGTGGCTCAAGACTTACCCAATCTGTTTTATCGTCGAGTCTGGAAAGGGAGCGCAAGAGATCAAATGTAACCCACCTTGATGTGTGGGGGTGGGATTTGCATTGCCAGAGGCCATACTCTCCGCGGAGGCTTTTCACAAATTCGACCAATGAGGCGACACGCTCGTCCTCCTGACTGGCACCGATCCGCCAGCATAAGTCGAGTATCAGTGCATGGTCGAAACGGGCGTGGTAGGTAAACCAACCGCCGGCGGGTTCTGCACCGAGTGTCCGCGCGACCTCGACGCCAAGGGTGTGCGTTTCCCTTGTCTCGCGTCCGAGGAGCAAGTCCAACGCCTGGCGAGCTTCGGGCCCGCTGCGGAGATGAGGGTGGAGTGCGAGGCAGCGCAGGGCTTCCGTCGTGTTCGTACGACAACCCCAACGCGAGTGTGCAAGCCGGCGATATCCCGCCACACCGCCGTAATTGCCCGAGGCGATTCCCGTCGGCCAGGCGCCGTCCGACAGCCGGTGGGATAGGAGCCACTCGTATGCCCTCACGACGCGAGGGTCCTCAGCGTATCCACACCAGGCCAGACCGCGCAGAGGGACGGAGGTCTGTAATGGGATCATCGAATAGTTGGGATAAGTTTCTGAATCCCCCACCTCGCTGGGCATGGGCCAGTCCCCCGCCTCTCTCTGGATGGAGAATAGGTATTGCGCTCCTCGCTCGACGGCGGGATCTTCCTTTCCGAAACCGAGATAGCCGAGGCGAGTGAGCGCTATCGCCGTTCCTTTTAGCGGGCCGAGGTTGGCGTCGCTACCGACACGAATCCAAGCCCCGTTCGTCTCTTGGAGGGCTAGCAAGTCTAAAATGAGGGGATCCGACCTGCACAGTTCTGAGAGTTCGGAGACCTCGAGATCGTCAGGTGGTGTCTCGAGCAGCTCCAAAAGGACGAGTTTACGCAAGCATGGTGAAGGGTCAGCCAGCAGCAATGGCGCCCATAGCGTGGCTGAAGTATTCATCGCTCCACCACCATCACCGTATGCAGATAAGGGGCGATCGGGGTGTCCCCAGAGGACAGGGTTTCCGGTGTGCCAACAGCGACGACTCTCCCACCTTCCGGGCCCCCACCTGGACCTAACTCAATCAGCCAATCGCAGGACGCCAGTATGTGGGGGTGGTGCTCGATGACGATCACAGAATGGTCCTCTTGCACCAACTTGTGTAAGACATCTAACAGGCGAGCTACATCTTCCATATGTTGACCGACGGTAGGCTCGTCAAGCAAGTAGAGTTTCGATGTGTCGTCCTTTTTTGAAAATTCTCTTGCTATCTTTAAACGCTGCGCTTCCCCACCTGAAAGCGAATATCCATGTTGACGCAAGAGCAGATAGCCAAGCCCTACTTCTCGTGCGGCTTCGAGAGGCCTGGAAAGGCTGTTGAAATCGCCGAGATGATCGTAGACCTCATCGATGGTTAGCTTATAAAGATCAGGGAGTGTGACGTCTCGCAATCGGATTTCCCAGGCCTCAGCGAGCAGGCCTGTACCCTGGCAGGTGTCACACGGTGAGTACACATCGGGAAGGAAACCCATGTCCAATCGGCTGGCACCGCGACCTTTGCACGCCGAGCAACTGCGGGAGAGTGCTTGTTCTGTGACACCAAGCGCTTGTGCATCTTCACTCATGGCAAACAAACGACGCAGGGGTTTCTCCAGGCGTAAGTATGAAGCTGGGCTGACCACACCTGCACGCGACTGGTCTACGATGATCGTGCGTTTTGGAGCGTTCTCGATGATCTCATGTGCACCGGGTTCGAGAGGCTCATGTGCAACTGACGTGGTGTGCTTCTTGGGCGCCAAGGCGCGTCCAAGTGTGTCGATCATAAGAGTGCTTTTTCCGGCACCGGATACGCCGCATACACCTGTGAGAACCTTGAGGGGAATCTGAACGTCCTCGCCTTTCAGGTTGTTTTGATGTGGGTTGCGGATAGTTAACCATTCCTTCGGTTGTCTACGCGGTCGCCTAGAATCGATGCTTCGATCTCCTCGCATCCACTTCGCTGTGAGCGTGTTGGTCTCAGAGACCAATTTAGGTGTGCCTTGTGCGACGACTTGGCCGCCCTTCACACCGGCGCCGGGTCCTAGGTCGATCAGGTGATCCGCGCCGCGGATGAGAACCGGATCGTGTTCGACTACGATCACGGTGTTGCCCTGAGCCCGTAAGTTCTGCAGCGCTGACAAGAGCGCTTTCACCTCCGCCGGGTGCAACCCTCGAGAGGGTTCATCGAGCAGAATCGTGAGTGAGGTTAAGCCACCTCCTAGCAGGCCTGAGAGTTTGATTCGTTGCGCCTCCCCGGCCGACAGGGTGGAGGTCGATCGGTTGAGGTGGAGATATCCCAAGCCGACTTCGAGTAAGAATCCCAGGCGGTGCATGATCTTCTTAAAGCCGGTGTGGACGAACGGAATCGTTTCGCTGTTGGCTGTTAGCTCAGATTCCAAATTGCCAAGCACTTGTGCAAGCATGTTGAGCGGCATTTGCGTCATGTCGTAGATGGTGTTTCCGCCGAGCGTGAAGGACAGGTACTCTTGACGCAGTCGCGCACCCTGGCATTGGGGACAAATTTCCGTGTCTGTATAGGTTCCACCAACGTCCCAATCCCGGAGCCAGCCGTAGAACCCAGGGAAGGTCACTTCTTTTGAGCTCGTACGGCTTCGGCTTTGAAAGGTAACCTGCATTGGGATGGGGTCACCGAAGAGGAATGCCTTCTGAGCCTCTGGGGAAAGCTGGTCCCAGGGCGTTATCGCCGGATCGAATCCATAGCGTGCTGCCAGGGCCTGAACCATATCGTAACCGTGGTTATATGGTTTACACAGGTAACCTTTGGGGAAAAATCCTGGCGAATACATTGCGCCGTCGCAGAGCGGCTTTTCTGGATGAATGATCAGTTTATCAGGGTTGGGTGTCTGCAATGTACCCACGCCTTGGCAATGCTGGCAGGCTGCAGCGTAATTCGAGGGAATAAAGTGTCTTGGTTGGGCGAGGGGTGCCGAGATCGAACAGGAAGGGCACGTCCAGATTTCTCTGCCTTTGGTATCGATCGAGCGCTGCATCCAGGCTCCGCAATGCAGACATCGCCTCCTTGCTTTCCAGGCATAAAGCACAGCGAGATGATGGACGATCCCAGTGGCTGTGCCGACCGTGGCACGATAATCATAAAGACGGCGTTCCGGCCCAATACTGATGGTCACTCCCAGGCCTGATACACTTTCAACTTCGACTGCTGCTCCCTCTTTGGTGCTCTGTCGTTCGTAGAGCGATAGTGATTCCAGAAAGCGTCGTCTGGCTTCGGTCTCGAGCACATCGCTCACCAAGCTGGATTTGCCAGATCCGGAAACACCTGTAACGACTGTAAGCGCGCCTTTGGGGATGTCAACGTCGATGTCCTTCAAGTTGTGGAGGCACGCGCCGCGCATCGAGATTTGTGTAGGGCGCTTTTTTTCTTTGTCTTTAGGTCGAGGAGAGGGACGAATGGACATTTCATCTTTCAGTGCCTTTCCGGTGAGAGATTCTGTTTGCGCCGCCAGACCGGAGACAGGACCGACAAACACTACCTGCCCACCTTCAGGGCCTGCGCCGGGTCCGAGGTCGATGAGCCAATCTGCGGCGCGGATGATATCGGTGTTGTGCTCGACCACCACCACCGTTGCACCCGATCGAACCAGACGATCCAGAACAACGAGCAACCCGGTGATGTCATAAGGATGAAGCCCAGTCGAGGGTTCATCGAGAACCAAGAGCCGCTTGGAGAGTGAAGTCTGGCCGAGGAATTTAGCCAGTTTTACGCGCTGTGCCTCGCCTCCAGAGAGCGTCGGTGAGGGCTGACCGATGGGTAGATAACCGAGTCCCACATCCAGCAAGGCTTGCAGGATGCTCTGAGTGTTTTTTGACGCTCTGGTTGCGAGTTGTCCCTGGTTGAAAAGAAGATGATGTGCCTCGGCAATGGAAAGCCGGTAGAAATCGGCGATCGATAACCATTGCTCACCTAAGAGGATCTTGGCGTCGAGGACTTCGTCTGCGAAGCGTTCGCCCAAGCAGCTCCCACACCGTATCCAGGTGGACGGCAGGTATCTCATTCTAACTTCGATAGCGCCCATCCCGTTACATGCTGGGCAAGCGCCTTCAGGTGTGTTGAATGAGAAGTGGGTCGCGGAAAGGCCCGTTTGTTTGGCATAGAAATCCCGAATAAGACCGGCAAGTTTGGTGTAGGTGGCGGGATTCGATCGCGGATTGCGTCCGATGGGGCCTTGATCAACTAGGACAGGTTTGAGCTCAGGTCCCTCGATGCGTCGACAGCCTATCGGTTTCTTCTCTAATAACGAGGCGACGAGGACGTCTTCAACCAATGTGCTCTTGCCTGAGCCTGAAATACCCGTTATCACCGAAAGTCTACTGAGGGGGATGGCAACATCGATGTTTTGTAAGTTGCGGAGAGAGGCTTCTCGAATTGTTATAAAATCCTCAGGCTCGGATCTAACCTTGGGGGTGGCGGCACGTTTGCGCAAACTGAAATATCGACCCGTGGGTGTATCGGCTTTCCACAATGCGCTAGGTGTTCCAGAGAACAGAAGCCGCCCTCCCTCTCTCCCGGCTCCCGGACCGAGGTCAAGCGCGTGGTCCGCGGCGGTCGCGGCCAACCGATCGTGCTCAACGAATATCACGGGTCCGGCAAGCGAGCGAAAAGCCGGAAGAAGCCGGGCGACATCGACTGGGTGCTGACCGATGGTTGGCTCATCGAGAACGTGCAGCATGTCCTCCAGTCTACTCGTCAACGCAATTGCCAGCCGGACGCGCTGCGATTCACCTCGCGAGAGGCTTGGAGAGGGTCGATCCAACGTGATGTAGCCCAACCCAACGCTGCGCAGGGCTGCAAGACGCCGATCGATCTCGAAATGGAGTCGCTCTGCAGTCGCGGGAACTTCACATTCCCGAAAAAGCACATATGCGTCCTCCACGGGCATCGCGAGCAGTTCCGTTAGACGGAGGTTCTGCCAGCGGACGTTTGCTGCGAGTGGGTCGAGGCCGGTTTGCTGGCAGGCGTCACACCCATCCCCAGCGCAGGTAGGGCACGCAGTGTGGAAATGAGCGGGTGCGAGCCCGTCGAACCACGATCCACAAGAAGGACACACGGGGGCTTTGGAGAGCGTCTGTTTCCCCTCCTTCCTCTCGAGTACGATCGTTTGGGACCCCAGTGCCCCTGCCAACTGAACGATCCGGCGGGCTTGGTTGGCTCGTACTGGTTTTGACCATTGTGCGATCTTCATGTCCAGATCATGAGGGAGCGAAGGATCGAGAACCTCTTTCTTCGTTGCTCCAGAATGGCGCTCGGAAAGGGGTTGTCCGTCCACGATGATTGCCTCTGCTGGGAATTGTTCCTGAAGCAGTTTGAGAAGGGTTCGGTGGCTTCCGAGAGCGGATCGCAGGAGGGGAATGCTCACACGGGTGGGACCCTCTTTTGTGGAGCCTCTCAACCGATTCACAATCTCATCCTCGGACAGAATGGCGAGTTGATGGCCGCAGTTGGCACAAAAACGTTCGCCGAAACGAGTGTAGAGCAGCCTGAAGAAGGGATGCAACCCTGATGCGGAGGCAAGGGACGAATTGGGATTGCGGTTGAGGATGTTTTGTCCGACGGCGATGGCAGGTCCGATCCCGGTGATTGCTTCAACCTGGGCGGGGTAAAGACGTTGTTTCAAGGAGCCAAGTGAGAACACTTCCAGGAAGCGACGTCGTGCTTCGTGGTAGAGCGTGTCGAATACCAAGGACGTCTTCCCGGATCCCGATACGCCGGTGACGACGGTAAGGCCTTCGCCGAATTCAACGTCGATCCCCTGAAGATTATGTTCGCGGGCGCCTCGGATTCTTACCGTCATTGTCTGGGTCGCATCAACCGTATAGATTGGTGAACTGTAAACGTGAGGTTTCGATTTGCAGTGCTTTCTAGCCGACTGTGATAGGAGGCGCCCAAGGCGATGAGGACGTGCTGTGTGTTGGCTATCTCATGTCGAGCGAGCTCGATCCCGTAGATCATTTCCAGCGGTCCTTATCTCGTCATGAATTCAAGGTTGTCATGTTCTGCGAGTTTATCTCACGCATCCAACGGGTGATCAAAGCGGTTAATTTCTCTCCAATGGTTGGAAGGGCGCGAATTCCTGCCACGCCTTCGCTGGTATAGATTTCGGTCAGGCTCTCTGGCAACTCGTCAACCGTCCAAGCGGCTTTACGGTATGCCCAAATACGGCGCTCATCCGCACCTTCCAATTCCAAATCGTATGTTTTCAGGAACAGGCGTTCCGCGATGCGTTTGTTGATGGACAATGGGCCTGGCTGAATGTACCGTGGTAGACGGTCCAAAAGGCCATACTTGGCGCACAAATCTCGGATGGTGTTCCCCAGCCGGGAGGCGTATGCCTGTGGTGGCCCGTATGCCGGCGATCCACCGGCTTTCCAACGATAAAACTCCCTCCATTGGTGCTCTAACTTAAGGTCCAAACGCCGCGCGGCATCCAAAGTGCGCTCGGCTTGCACTCCATCCATCGTCAACCCGCCAGCGAGCACGCAGATTCCGCCGTGGTCCTTCGTCGCCCGGACCAGTTCCTCCAGCATATGACGATCATCGCCGACAATGGGGAGGATCGGCATCATGGAGGTACCAACGGTGATCCCGGCAGCGGCAAGCTCAGCCATGGCGTGCAGACGACGTTTGACTCCCGGGCTGCGCGGCTCGAAGGCGTATTTAAGCTGTGGATCGAGGTTGCTGATGCTGTAGAGCACGCCGGTCCATGAATGCCGATTGATTTCGACGAGCAAGTCAAGATCGCGTGTGAGCAGAGGCGAGCGTTCAACGATGAAGAGCGGAAAACGATGTTCTAAAACGATCTCCAGCATCGCCCGAGACAATCGGTAGCGGTCTTCGGCAGGCTGCTGCCAATCACCGACAGAGATGAGCTCTTTCGCCAGGGAGGGGAGTTCTTTTCTGAGGAGCTCGATGGCGTTGGTCTTAACCTGGATGGTGGAATCGAAAGTACTCGGATCGCGCCGTCCGAGATAACGTTCGCCGCGCAGATAACAGAATTCACAACCACTACGACAGCCTACATACGGATGTGCGGTGTACTTTCCCCAGAACCAAGGCCCGTCAACGTGCTTGTGTACGTTGACGATCTTCCTGGTGGAGTATTCTATAAACTCGATTCTCATGTTAGTCGTTTCTCGTCAAGACGGAGGCGCACCTGCTCGGGAAGGTGTGCGCAGGCTTTTTTGAGCATCAGGTTCCGTGGAGTTCGCTTTTCCTGAACGAGCATCTTCTGCAGCCAGACGGCGACTTTGTCGGGATAGTACTTACCCATCGTTTTTAATCCCCAGCCGATGCCCTTGAGCGCATCGGTATCGTGCTCCTCAAAGAGGGGCTCGAGAAAAACGAGCAGGGCTTCGGCATTTTGGTAGGTTGTGATCTGCCCTTTTGAACGTTTGGCCCACACATGCGTGGCGTGTCCGAGGGCGCGACGCACCCAACGATTCGAGTCCTCACGCCATGGTCGCAGACGCTCAAGGGTTTCATCAAAACGGGCGACCAAAGCCGCGCCTGGTACCCGCTCTCCGAGGATTCCTGTTGCATACCAGACGTCCGCCATGATGATAAACGACCTGCAACGGTGCATAGCTGACCGGAGATCGGTTTGGATCTGGCTGGCAAGCGTACTTCCAATGAGAACCCAACCGCCTTCGGTGTGTGATTGAGCGAGCAGATCAAGGAAGGGGTTTAGCGTCTTCAAGGACGGGGTTCCGATTTTTGTGCCCAGGCGGTCCAACGTTCGGAAGGGAGTCCGGGTCTCCAACAGAGGGTGGACGAGATTGAAAGCTTGCTTGGGATCGAATTCTTGAAGGCACGCCGCGAGCCGTTGGCTAAGTTCATCAACCTCTGTGAATTTCATTGGATTCACCTTGTCTGAAAGTATTGCGTGCCTGTTTACTCTACCCATCATAGAACAAACGTTTCATTTGTCAAGGGGGCGACCGAGGCAAAAGATGAACGGACAAGCTGGATGCGGTATTGGTTTATTGTAGTTGAGGTCCATCAAATCGTGTATAGATGCCGGCGGCAGATCGGCTTTGAGGGTGCCTGGATTTTTTTCGGGTGAATTCGTTAGGACGCTTTATCCTCGAGGCTGACGTAGATGCCATGTCCATCGACGGCGATAGCCCTATATACCATGTGTGTTATCACGAGTCTCTCTGGGCCGAAGTGATCCCCAAGCCGCGAGTTGGAAATTGCTTATCCTCGATTTCACTCCCTGGTCCGGCCAAGTCGCTCGATCAACGCTTTGTGCGATATAATCTCGGGTTCATTGGGAATCCCTTTCTCTCACGGAAGGTCATCAAGCCGATCAGAGACTTAGAGTCCCCAGGTGCTTCAATAATGTGGACTTCAAAGCCAATCCTGAAATCGGATAAAAATGTGAACTTGACGTTCAGTTGGACACAGATTTAAGCTATGATGGTGCATATGCGATTAGGGGGAAGATTTGAAAAACAAGTCGAATCGATCTTCTCTCCGAGTAGAGATTACTGAGGACTGAACAGGTGAAGGTGCGAAAGAAGGAGTACGATGTCGTCCGTTTCCCATTGGAGCGATCGTTAATCGTCGACAGCATGCGCATCTCAAACCGCAAGCGCGTCATTCATGGATTGCTCGAAGTGGATGTGACTGAAGTGCGCACATACATGCGCGAACACAAAGCACGTACTGGAGAGAGGCTCTCCTTCACGGCATTCATTCTTGCCTGTCTGGGAAAGGCGGTCGACGAGCACAAGATCGTCCACGCTTATCGCGACCGCCGACAGCGTTTGGTCCTCTTTGAGGAAGTTGATGTCACGACAATGATTGAGATCAAGCTTGGGGATCAAAAGTTCCCTTATGCTCACATCGTGCGCGCGGCGAATCGTCGCAATTACCGTGAACTTCACGACGAGATAAGGGCGGTACAGTCGGGACAAGGCATTCGCGAAAGCCAAGAACAATGGAAATTCATGCGCTGGTTCCTCCTCTTGCCGCCTTTTCTTCGCGATATTGCTTATCGCTTCTGGCTGGGAAACCCGCATCTCGTTAAGGCGCGCATTGGCACAGTGGGGCTCACGGCAGTGGGGATGTTTGGCGAGGGCGCCGGCTGGGGATTAAGCAATCCGATCTATACGTTAGGTGTGATGGTCGGAGGGATCAGCGCGAAACCGTGGGCCGTAGATGGACGTATAGAGATAAGGGAAATTCTCAATTTGACGGTCGGTTTTGATCACGACATTGTTGACGGTGCTCCGGCGGCTCGCTTCACAAAGCGCTTGAAGGAGTTAATCGAGGTGGGCTACGGACCTATGGAATCCAATACGCAGTAAAGGAAAAAGGAGGGAGTAATCATGCGAGGTCGAGGTCAATTGATATTGGGTGGTTTTCTCATTCTGATTGGGGTGTTGGCCGTTTTGGACAATCTTCTCGGCATCGATTTTGGGGACTTGTTCTTGCCTCTGGTGTTCATCGGGCTTGGATTGTTGATCATCTTTCGTCCCCAGATGGCCGGTCCGGACACAGACGTGGGTGTCCGCGTATTCGGTGATATACGGCGTGGAGGGGATTGGGAGGTGAAAGATATCGAGTATTGGTCTTTCATCGGAGACATCAAGTTGGACTTGACGGAAGCGAACATTCCTCCAGGGGAGACTAGGATCAGGGTCTATGGTTTTATCGGCGATCTCAAGCTCCGCATCCCCGAGGGCTTGGGTGTTGAGATTTCCAATGTGGGCTTTGTCACCGAATCCAAGGTGTTGGAAAATCGCATGGGTGGTTTTCTCACCCCGGTGGATTGGAAGACCGAAGGGTACGAGGCTGCCGAGAAGAAAATCGACGTCGAGATGATCAACTTCATCGGCGGCATACGAGTCACAAAAGCGTAATCCCGGCGTTTGATCGAATTAGAAGCAACAACAAAGCAGTCCGAGTGGGCTGAGATGGCCGGCGGCGATCTTCTATATCCTGTTGGCCATATCTCATGGAGGAGGAAATCATGGCAGATGAAAAGCGAGATGAGAAAACTCGCGACGAGAAGGATCGACAAGATCCTGTTAGCACGATCTCCTTCGCGGCGTTTTTAATTTGGGGGGGCGTGATCTTGCTCTTGAACAACCTGGGGCAATTAGGAGTTCTCATAGATTTTGTCGAACGCTTGGATCTCCCAAGAGCGAGGTTGCCCTTCGACCTTCCATTTGTAGATGTGGACGCATGGCGGGTGTTCTTCCTTGGTGCGGGTGTCATTGTCCTGGTGGAAATTCTCATCAGGCTCGTCATGCCAATGTATCGACGAAACGTTTTTGGTAGCATCATTTGGGCGGCCATCCTTTTCAGCCTTGCGCTTGGCGCTTGGCAAATAATCTGGCCTGTGGCAGTCATGGTGATCGGATTAGCGATACTCATCGGTGGTTTTAGACGTCGCTGAGGACGATCGGCCCTGAGGAATAGTAACCCTAACACGCGAATGCTTACTATTGGTTCGCCATCATCAACGTAGCAGTGTTGGAGAACTAACAGCCCATCAAGTCATGGTTCGAATTCTGGGGGGTGTTTTTGTTATTGTAGGCGTGGTTGGCTGGTGGTTGTACCACCAGCGAACGCGTGAGCGCGTGCCGGGACAGGAGGGCATTGACGATCAAACGGTCGTCGATGCCTACGTGCGGGCAAACCGCTTACCGCCCTGGCAATTGTTACGCAGGATGGTCGTTGCGCGTGCAGCGGCGATGGTAATTTCGGGGGAAGCCGTTGATTTAGGATGCGGACCCGGCTATCTGAGCGTTGCGCTGGTGAAACGAATCCCAGCACTGCATGTGATCGGGGTGGATCTCTCGGAAGACATGCTGGCGTTGGGACAGGCCGAGGTGAGGCGGTCCGGAGTGGAGGACCGGGTTTCGTTCAGATTAGGGGACGTGCGACAATTGCCCTTTGAGGACTCGTCGTTGGATTTTGTCATCAGTACACTGTCCTTGCATCACTGGCGGGATCCCGTTGTCGTGCTGGATGAGATCGAGCGAGTTCTAGTCCCGGGAGGGTCGTACTTGATCTTTGACTTTCGCAGGGATTTGACGCCGCCGTTCTACGTCCTTCTCTGGATCATCACCCATTTCATCGCGCCTCGTCCGTTGAGGCGTATTAGAGAACCGTTAAGCAGTCGAGACGCGGCGTACACCCCGACCGAAGCTGCACAAATGGCGACCCGCTCGCGACTTTCGGGTTGGCGGATCGTCGCGGGGCTGGTGTGGCTCTGGATTGAAGGCACAAAAGCCTGAGGGTCTTGTCTCTTCAAATGTTTCACGTCGTTTGCGGTTGGTCAACTTCTACCCGGCGCACGGGAGAAAACAGCATGGACTTGCTCTTGGTTGATCCCCCGCGGGTGTACTGGGGGTTTGGAGGCGGATTGGGTTTCTTTTCACCTCCTGTTGGGCTTGTTACACTCGCAACATTCCTCGATCAAAACGGCGTGAACGTCGATGTCTTGGATTGCAACGCGCTTGGAATTGGGTGGGAAGACCTTCCCGCTGAAATCAACAGACGCGATCCGCGCTGCGTGGGTGTATCGAGCTCCATGACATGTTACGTGCCGAATTCATTCCGTTGCCTCGAGATCGTAAAGCAGGTGAACCCGAAGATCACGACAATAGGAGGTGGCCTGCAATTCAGCTTGGCGCCGGAGGAATCCTTTCGTCGGTGTGACGCCTTGGACATCATCGTGCGTGGCGATGGTGAATTCACCACGCTAGAGCTGCTGAAGCAAATTCAACAACACGGCGACATCTTGGAGGAAATTGAAGGAATCTCCTATCGACGAGACGGTACGATCATTCATGCCCCCGACCGAGAACCCATTTCCGATCTCGACGTTCTACCGCTGCCGGCCTGGCGATTCTTGCCGATGGATGCATACCGCCTGCCCGTAGTGCCTCCGGACTGGGGAAACTACGCGATCGTCGTGACGACACGTGGATGTCCGTACAACTGCACGTTCTGCTCTCCCAGGGTGGGGCAGCGACCATACCGAGCAATGAGCGCTGAGCGGGTGCTGGAGATGCTCGATGTGCTTTATTACGAGTATAGCACCCGGGTGTTCTGGTTCAGCGATTTGTCGTTCAATGTCAACTCTACCAGGACAGAAAAGATCCTCGACGGAATACTCGAGCGCGGGTGGAAAGTTCGCATTGCGCTCGATGGCACACGCACGGACTTACTGCTTCGCGACCAGCATCTGCTGCCAAAAATGAAAAAAGCCGGGGTGTTTCTGATCTGCCTGGGTGTCGAATCCTATTTTGTTTCTGATCTAAAGGATTACAAAAAGGAGACAACGGGAGAGAACGCCGAAAAGGCTGTTGCATTGATCAAAAAGCACGGGATACACACTTGGTCTTTTTTCATGACGGGGCACTATCGTCACACGGAGGCGGATATCTTGAACTTGCTCGAGTATGCCCAAAGACTGGATCCGACGATCGCAATATTTACCATAGTCACACCGATCCCGGGAACGCACTTTCATAATGAAATGAGCGCGCAAGGTCTCGTTATTGAAGACGATTGGTCGCGCTATGACATGGCTCATCCGGTTATGTGAACTCCGCATCTTAATGGTCGGCGGCTCTTGAATCTTATCGATCACTGTTATATGAGGTTTTATAAAAGGGCGAGCAAGATCATTCGCCACGGAGTGTTCGGCGATGAATTTGCACGTTACACGTACCGTTTTATGCGTTTTGTGGGCGCTGCACGCCAGATAAAAGAAGGCAAGTTGTAACGTTGTTGTCGCCAGGGATGGATGCCTTTGATTGGATTGAACTGACCTTGCTGGGATTATTTCTGACGATCGTCTTCCTGAAGGCGATGCGTATACGTGCAGGGCACGGGAACAATCCGATCGTGATAGGTTTGGGAAAAGGAAGCTTGCTGGGACTTATGGAGGTGAGTTTCTTCGTTTGCACCAATGTATGGGCGGGGCTGGTCGTGCTCCACTCTCTCGGCATTGCGAACACAGACCTTCCATGGCTGTACCAGTTTTCATGGGCTACACCCATCTGGGTTAGGATTCTTGGCCTGCTCCTCAGTGTGTTCGCATTCGTGATCTTCATTATGGCGTTGATTGCATTAGGCTCCTCATGGCGTTTAGGCATCGATGATCAGGCGCCAGGTGAACTTATCACGGATGGTATATACGCTCACACTCGCAACCCCATCTATCTATTCTTTAATCTATGGTTTTTAGGAACGTTCTTGATCAAAGGCTCACTTGTGTTTCTGATCGTTTGGCTCTTTGCCGTGGCGAACCTCCATTTTCAGATTCTTCAGGAGGAGGCGTTCCTGCGTACAGTACACGGATCGTCCTACGAGGATTACTATTCCAGGACGCCTCGCTATTGCCCTTTGTCGAGACGCTTGAAGACTGAGACTCAACAATCCCATTTGACCATGGAAGCCAGCAACGAATAGAACCGCAATGCATATCCGTGCTGGTTAACTTTGCCTTGTGTAGTTTATGGTGGCGGCAGGCGGTGGGATCACGCCCTCGAGGTTAGCCCGGACAGGTGCTTCTAAGCTCGCGCCTCAGGCCACAACGCTTTGTGACGTGATGGTGAAATATTTTAAGAAATTTTTAACCAGATTGTGGCATACTGTATGGGGATCTATTCCCAAAAACTTAATTAATCAAGCAAAGCATAGCCGGCAGCAAGCACGACATCGTTACGGTGAAATAGCAGATATGGCTGGTGAAGGCTTTGCAGGATCTGGTAACACCGCTGGACGGGAGGAGGAGAAAAAATCAATACCTCGGATAGACCTATTAAGGACCCGTCGCAACCCCTGGAACACAGGGAACTTGGTGAAAGCTTTCAGGGCGATGGGATTTCCTCATTTGAAGAAAGTGATGCCATTGAGCATCTCATTGAACTCGGTGAGGATAGGGGCTACATTCTCATCGACGATATCATCGCGATGATCCCTCAAGCCGAGGAGAACCTCGATCTCCTTGAAGACGTGTACTCTGCGCTGTTATCTGCTGGGATTCCATACTCTGACAATGGATTTCTCAAGCCACCTACGAAGTCGTCCCTCCGTTCGGCTTCCGAGGATGCCAGGGATGACGAGCAGGAGGACAGCGAATTCGAAAACCGGCGCACGATGGAGGCCATCGACGCTGGCGATAGCATCGGGACCTATCTAAGCCAGGCGGCACGAGTTCCATTGTTGAAGCGCGAAGAAGAAGTGGAACTGGCTAAAAGGATCGAGCGAGGACGACTGGCGAGTCGCACGCTGGCCCAGGAAAATGGCTCAGCGAAGCGGCGCAGGGAACTTAAATATCAGATCGTGGATGGCATATCTGCACGTGAGCATCTAATCCTGGCCAATGTTCGCCTGGTGTTCAGTGTGGCCAAGAAGTACGCAGGGCGTGGAATGCCACTCATGGACTTGGTGCAGGAAGGGCACATCGGGTTGATGCGAGCGGCCAAGAAATTTGATTATCGACGTGGGTACAAATTCTCGACGTACGCAACCTGGTGGATTCGGCAAGCTATTACGAGGTCGGTCGCCGATCAAGGGCGCACGATCCGGTTGCCCGTACACATGGGAGAACGCATCAGCAAGATGTATCGCGTCCGCCACCGTCTGACGCAAGAGTTGGGCCGCATTCCTGCAACGGAAGAGTTGGCCGAAGCGCTCGGTGAGAAACCCGAGAAAATCGCCAAGATGCTCCGCATCTCCAAGCACACGTTATCGCTCGAACTGCCGTTGGGCGAGGACGAAGATGCAGTTTTGGGGGACTTCATTGAGGACGAAGATGCGCCGGAGCCCGAGGAGGCGACGGGGCGTGTCCTTATGGAGGAGCACATCAAAGATCTCTTGGAAACGCTTCCTCCGCGCGAAGTGCGCGTTCTCCAACTGCGCTTTGGCTTGTACGGCACGCGACAGCATACGCTGAACGAGGTTGGTCAGAAGATGGGGATTACGCGTGAGCGTGTGCGTCAGATCCAGGCTCAAGCGATACGAAGACTTCGCAAGAACTCATTAAAGCGTGACTGGATTGATTACATGCGTATCTAGTTCAGGAGCGGATTCTAGCAGACTTCCAGCGTCCGTCTTCTAGCGGCTGAGCGCGAGCTAACTCCGAGTTTCTTTCCAGAGCTGCGTTCACGTCAGCGTTGCGCCAGCCGAAGAGCTTGCCGACAGCCGAGGGGGTCGATACGCCAACCGAATCGAGATATAGGCCGGTTAGATGGCTGCGAGCATCCGCAGGCGAGATACCCCTCGCCTGCTTTGCCACGTTTGGGAACCACCGCTCGAATAGTTCATAGGTGAACGCATAACGCCATGCACCCGCTTCAGCGACACCGATAGGGATCAGCCAAAGTCCTCGCTGTAGGTCGGTGAGGGCTTTATCGAAGCGTGATTTCGAACTCGGTGAACTGAGCTGAGCACGTCGGCGGAGTTGTATGGTGTTTTGTGCGCCGTGATGAAACAGCGCCTCGGCTACTCTGTATGCCTCGTGAGTCAATCGCCCATCTTCGTATGCCAGGCGGTAGTCGTCGAGCTCCGCAACGCGCTCGGACAGCGCATAGAAGTATGGGAGGACCTCCAAGCTTACGATCGTCGCCTTCCCGCGCAGTAGTTTGCCGTAATACCAACGCCGTTTATCCAGCATTTGATCCTTCCAGCCCCACGTGATGTGACCGGGGTCATCGTGTGCCGAGGCGACCGGACGATCGCCCGCCACAGCTTTCCAGAGGCTGGGGAGATCGATCCCCTTGATGGGCCATAAAGTGATGAAACCGCGCTCCTCAACAAATGCAGCGGCATCCTCCAAGGTCTTCAATCTCTTCCCTCGGGAAATCCGGAATGTTGCTTTCCGGTAGGTTGCAAGCGTATCTTCGGATAGCTGTTTCGACATTAAAGTCGCTACCCATCGTTGTAGAGTGTGTTGAGGGTTGTCATCCTTGTTCTTGATACCATGCCTGAAGGAGGGAACTTTCACGTTGCAAGGATAGCCCTGCGCGTCTTTCCACCTGTGGTGGCCGTGACTGATCCCAGATCAGGGTATCACGAATCGTTTCCAGCAACGGCCGGAAGGTGAGACCGGCAGTAATTGCTTTGCTAGAATTAATAGCCATGAGCCCCGCACCGATATCGTGTGTCCAGAGAGGGATCTCAGTCCAAGGAACGACTCCCTTCTTGGTTACGAAATCGGGATCTACCCATATAAAGGTGGCATCGTTTTTACTGACTGCCTGACAGGCGTCGAGCAGTGCCTGCATGGTTAATTCCCCCTCAGGTCCGGTTGCGTTGTAAATACCGGTGGCGCCGGCTTCGATCATCTCCAGAGTCCAAGTCGCAAGATCACGAACATCGATCACCTGCACTCTCTGGTCTGCTGGGACCGGCACTAAAATCTCGCCCCCACGAGCCACCCTGTGGATCCAGTAAGTAAATCGGTCTGTGGGGTCGTGCGGTCCGACGATCACTCCAGGTCGAATGACCAGAGATCTTGCCGGCATTGCGTATGCGACGGCCTCCTCACATCGTGCTTTGAGTGGTCCGTATGTCTCTCCTGTGATGACTTCGACAAATTGATCCATCAAACTCATAACGGGAGCACTTTCGTCAATTCCCTCGACGTCGAAGTCGGAATAAACCGATATCGTGGATATGAAGGTGTAATGCTGAACGGATTCGGAAAGAAACTCCGCGGATAGCAGTACGATGTGGGGTAAGTAGCCGGAGGTATCGATCGCCGCGTCCCATTGCCTTCCGATCAGAGACTCCAGCTCACCATCTCGATCACCACGCAGTTTTTCAATCTGGGGGAACAGATCTGGGTTTGTCTGCCCACGGTTAAATAGTGTAACCTGATGGCCGCGCGAGATGGCGACCTCAACCAGATGACGCCCCAAGAATACCGTGCCGCCAAGAACGAGGATGTTCATATTAACGAATTCTCCTTATCTGGCGGATTCCGCTACGAATCTCTCGAACGTATGGATGGGTTACCCGCCGGTGTACTGGTGTGCGGACACCCTTTCCTCGCCTGGAGAGTCTTACCAAGGTAGTAGTTTACAAGAGTGGTAATCCTGTTGCAAACGGCACCATAGATTGGTGATCAGTCCACGAACCTTTCATGCGTTCAACCGGTTCAGTTGAATTAACCCAACGACGTGAGCGAATTCTCTACCAGTCTCTCTATGGTAACAAGATGCCCCTGCCATCTGTAGGCGTAGCCTCAAGCCCTAAAGGTGTTCTCCCCTGTGCCAACTTCTGTCCGATGCACCTTTTCTACTCTAGACTTGAGTGCGGGGAAGGAAACGTTTAGAATGATCGGCTCCAGATCATTCGTGCAAGATTTATGGTGAGAAGAATGTCGAAGCGATGGGTTCTGAGATCAAAAATTCATAAGGCCACCGTGACCGATGCCAATCTTGATTATATTGGCAGTATTACGATAGATGAGGATCTTCTTGATCGCGCTGGGATATGGCCAGGTGAGAAAGTCCTTGTGGTGAGCAATACCACTGGGGCAAGGTTGGAAACCTACACCATCACCGGTGAGCGGGGTTCAGGAGGCATCTGTATGAACGGAGCCGCCGCTCATCGGATCAAGATCGGTGAAGAAATCATCATCATGGGATTTGAGCTAACGGACGTGCCGCTCGAGCCGAAGATTATTCTCGTGGATGATGCGAACCAATATCTGCGAGACCTATGATCGGTCTAGACGCAAACGCGGGTGTATTCAAGCCACCCACGCTTTCTTTCCGCAGTCGGGGTTGTTAAAACAGTTATAGATCCAACACCAGTTTTAGGAAGTCAAACATCACTTGCCCTGTATCCGGATCGAGGCCGGGTGTCAGTAAGTCCATGCCGTGTGCGGATCCGGGATAAATGATCAACCGATATTGTTCCCCTGAGGCTGATCGGCAAGTCGGAGCCGATTCAGCGTCGCCTTCCGCGGCGAGGCACCACACGGGTCGGGCGCCCATGCTTTCAACGCCCTGTGCATAAGGCACGCCGAGGTAGCCACCAGGAGAGAGCGAGAGCGCGCCCTTGCACCCTTCACCACAGGCGTCGACTGCGCCGTCGGATCCGATGCTGGCCCCAATCGTCACCACCTGAGACGGATCGACGCCAGGTAAGCCTCGTGCGGTCTCCACAGCGGCCAACGCGTCGAGCAACCAACCTTCGGGATCGAAGGGGGGGCGTCCACCACTCTCGAATCCTCTGAAGTCGAACGTAAAGGCGGCAAGTGTGACGTTTTCCGGCATATCTGGTACTGGGAGAGCCTCAGTAAGGAGCCCCCGATTTTGCATCCATTGTGCGTAACCGATCCAATCTGTTTGGTCTCCACGAGCCCAATGCATAAGGACGACAATCGGAGCACCCTTTGTGCCCGCAGGATAGTATGTGCCCTGAAGGGTGGTCCCATCTGAGGCCTGGAATTCAATCTTTTGAGGTGCGGGGGGGAGGATATCTGGTGCCTCTTCTTTCTCGCCAGGTTCTGTGGGCGCAAATGAGGGTTCTTCTTGTTGTATTGGTTCTGTGGGTTTGGATATCGGAGACGCTGCTGGTTGGATTGGGGCGGATGTTGTCTTATCAGGTCCACAAGCCGATATGATCATGACAAGAACCAACTGGATAAGACACAAGGATTTGAGATACCGCATCATATACTTGCCTCCTTAAGATTTAAAGTCGGGGTCTTGAAGGTTCGTGATCTATGATCAGGTGCTCCTCGAGTGAGACACTCGAGAACCGGAATAAGAACGCGCACGCATCCACGGATCATGCGCTTTTCGTGAGGCGACTCTAGCATGCCTGTTTGGACCTTGCAAGGAGATATCTGAATGTTGTTCGAACGGAGCTGCTGGATGGGTATAATGTGCTTGCTCATGAATAGTAACAATATGTCCGCAGATGCTGAATTGGTTCTGAAAGTCGCACAGGGCGATCGAAAAGCCTTTCTCCAACTCTATGACCGCCATGCCTCAAGAATCTTCGCTCTGGCGCTACGTATGCTAGGCGAGAGCATGGCAGCAGAGGACGTGACGCAAGAGGTGTTTCTCAAGCTCTGGAGTCGAGCGAGGACCTTTCGATCCGATCGTGGGAAGCTGATCACATGGCTGCTCACGATCACCCGCCACGCGGCACTCGATCGTATTCGCCTCGAAAAGCGAATGCCCACTATCGCCACGCCGAAGGTTGAAGGTGACGATTGGGATGATCTCGTGAACGGTGAGACCGAAACAGAGGAGTCTCGTTGGCGAAGTTTGCATTTCGCAGTCCTGGATTTGCCCTTCGAGCAGCGTCAGGCAATTGAGTATGCCTATTACCATGGTCTTTCACAGAGCCAGATAGCGTCACATCTCGGGATCCCACTTGGGACGGTGAAGACTCGCATGCGGTTGGGCATGGAGAAGCTGCGTCAGCTGTGGCTGGAGCAAGAAACGGGCGTCGGCGATAGATCCGGTTCGCCTCAAGAGCACGTATAAGAGATGAGAGATATGGAAGGTATGGAAGAAACTTGTCATGAGGTAGAGTCCTTACTCTCGGGTTATGCGTTGGGGGCACTCGATCCAGAAGGACAACGATTTGTAGAAATGCACTTGGATGCGTGTCCCTCATGCAAGCTTCTACTTGATTCGTATCGATCCATTGTGGATGGCATCCTGCATATCGTTCCGCCCGTCCAACCTCCTAAAAGATTACGGGCCAGCTTGAAGGCGCGCATTGCCTCCCCGGTTGCTGAGAACTGGCGAAAGCGATTTCGGCGCTCGATTCAACCCCAGTGGGTGCTGGCTGCGGCTATTCTCGCGTTATTGTTTCTCAATTTGACCTTGCTTGGCCAAGTTAGAAATTTGTCGCGTGCGCACAACGCCCTTGCAGTGCAGGTGGAGGAGGATCAGGTTGCACTTAGTTTGGCTTCCTACCCCTCAGTGCAAATGGCGAAGGTAACGGGTGAGGGAGGATACGGTACATTCCTTTATGAGCCAAACCTGGAAGTTGCTGTCTTGTATGTCTGGCACCTATCCCCACTCCCTCCGGGACAAACCTACCAAGTTTGGCTGATCGAACCCGATGGCGATCGAGTGAACGGTGGTGTGTTTACAGGCGCTGCCGAGGGCGACCTCGTGCGTTTGATCATCGCTTCCCCTGTTCCACTGCGTACGTTCGTCGGAATGGGGGTCACGATCGAACCAAAAGGTGGAAGCCCAGCACCGACCGGGCCACGCGTTGTCGGCGCTGAATTATGATGATCAATCCCCCGCTCTGTTCTCCGTCTTTTTTTTATGAAACATAATCTCCCTAAATAGATCCAAATTAGCCTGTATTAGCGTATGGGTAATTAAGAGGCTTATGCCAAATGATATCGTTGTGGAGGCAATTGGTATGAAGAAACGATTGACGTGGTTCTTGGGTAGCACAAGTGTGCTCATGCTCGTGTTGACCGCCTGTGCGAGTAGCACCCCACAGGCGAACGAGCCGCCCGCTGCCGTGGCGGAAATTGTTGCAGAACCCTCTGTCACAGAAGAGCCGCAGCAGGATGAAATTGCAAGCACAGAAGTCGAGGAACTACCGGCGACGTCGATGACGCCGACGCTGGTAGTTGCAGACTCCGCTTTTGGCTCGATTCTCGTGGATGTGGAAGGGATGAGCCTTTATCTCTTCACTCCGGATGTAGATGGAGTGAGCACGTGCTACGAGGTCTGCGCCCAGAGATGGCCCCCTCTGCTCGTTGAGGATACACCTGTTGCTGGCGACGACCTCGATGAAAGCATGCTGGGCAGCACGATGCGCGACGACGGAACCCTTCAAGTGACCTATGGTGGTTGGCCGCTTTATTTCTTTGCCGGCGATTCCGCACCTGGTGATACGAGCGGGCAAGAGGTAGGTGATGTGTGGTACTTGGTTACCCCCGGAGGTGAAGCGATTACGTCTACTAGTGACGAAGATATCCCGAACTACTAGAATAATTTCAGCGCGCAGGTTAACCGGGGCTGTCTAAAGAAGAAGGGTTAGACAGCCCTTCTTCATGACTGCAAAGTTGAGCGATCGGGCCAATAGGTCTTGAATGTTGAGTCTTAGACCGATAAGATCATAGGTGTGACGGAACATAAGAACTCGACGGTTCCTTGGGTGCTTATCTTCGGAGATGGGGTGACCTACCTGGTCATCACGCTGCTTGGTTTCGCTAGGCATGAGGCGCTCCAAATCAGAGCTTGGGAGCGTATTCTGGCGACCTTCATCCCATTCTATTTCGCCTGGCTCGTGACTGCCCCATGGCTGGGCTTATTCAACCCTGCGGTGGTTCGAAATTGGCGTCGCATCTGGCGTGCTCCATTAGCGACGTTTTATGCTGCACCTATAGGCGGTTTGCTGCGTGGTGTGTGGCTTGGATCTCCTGTGCTGCCACTCTTTGTCCTCATCATGGCGGGCGTTTCTGCAGGGCTGATCTTTTTGTGGCGTGCATTCTACCTGCGCTTCGTGCGCGCAGGCAGACAAGCGCCATGATCTGCGGTGGGGGTATAGACGCTTAGATTACTGCGATAAGACCAGATCGAGATTTGAGGTCCGGGGTGTGTTCTTGCTTTGCCGGAGTTGGCGCGCTATCATGATCCCAACGTGGACGAGCCGGAACTGATCCGACAGGCCCTGCGTGGCGATCTGGATGCCTTCAATCGCTTGATCTTGAACTACGAGCGCCAGGTTTACAATGCGGCGTATCGTATTATGGGCGACACCGCATCCGCAGCAGATGCCACGCAAGAGGCATTCATCTCCGCTTTTCGAGCGTTGCGCCGCTTTCGCGGCGGATCATTTCGTGCGTGGTTGTTGCGGATTGTTACCAACGCTTGCTACGACGAGTTACGACGGCGCAAACGACGCCCGGCGAGTTCACTTGAAGAGTTGGTCGAAAATGCCGGTGTTCCGGAGCCCGATGGTTCGGCGGCGATCTTCTCCAAGCCGGATGTACCTGAAGTTGCGGCGGAAAGGGCGGAGCTGGCGCGTGCGATACAAGATTGCCTCAATCGCTTGCCGGATGATTTTCGTGTCGTGGTCGTATTGGCGGACGTCCAGGGATATGATTATCGCGAGGTCGCGGAGACCATTGGGAAACCGTTGGGCACGGTGAAAAGCCGCCTGGCGCGAGCCCGGGCGAGAATGCGCGATTGTCTGCAACGCTATCGGGAACTTTTACCCACCAGCTACCGTCTGGAAGATGAGTCGGTACGATGATGAACCTTAGCGAGCTACCTCGCCGAGAACTTGAACGCCTTTCGGCATACCTGGACGGCGC
>JABAOF010000711.1_pt3 | contig 27767 bp, 24 predicted proteins | sample 7062171 | NCBI WGS metagenome assembly JABAOF01 (sample SAMN14538628, study PRJNA623070) | marine sediment metagenome | biome: marine biome [ENVO:00000428]; feature: marine pelagic biome [ENVO:01000023]; material: deep marine sediment [ENVO:00002113] | place: India: Gulf of Khambhat ...
ATATCTACCATCCTGGACTCGCCGGTATAGGTGATGGACTTATAATTGGTAATACTTCGAACTCTGCGAATGACTTCAGCCAGGGCCTCGCCGTTATCCATAATTTTCTTTAATTTGGGATACATGGGATCGTTTTTTTCCATGGTATTCAGCAGCATATCGGCGTAGCCAATGATCACACTTAAGGGTTGACTGAATTCGTGGGATATGGTAACGGCCATTTCCAGGATACTTTGTAATTTTTCTTTTTCCAGCAGTTCTTTTTGCTGCTCCTGGATTTTTTTATTTAACTGGTGCAGTTCAAGGATATACTCGTTTTTTTCGTTGATTAAGCGTTCCAATTCCATTTTTCGGCGGTGAAGTTCCAGGAAAACATTAACTTTGCTTTTTAAGACATTGGGGTTAATCGGTTTGAACAAGTAATCCACCGCCCCTTTTTCATAGCCTTTAAACACATATTTTTCTTCTTTAATGATGGCAGTGATAAAAATAATGGGGATATTTCGGGTTTTTTCTTTTCGCCGCATCAGTTCTGCCACTTCAAAGCCGTCCATCTCCGGCATTTGCACATCCAGGAGAATCAGGGCAAAGTTAAATTCCAGCATTAATCCCAATGCCTGGTTCCCGGATTCTGCTTTTATAATCCTCAAGTCCGGGCTTTCCAATAGTGCTTCCAATGCCAGCAGGTTTTCTTTTCTATCATCTACGATCAATATATTAACTTTTTCTTTTTTTTCTGCATCCATTCTTTGCGTACCTTTACCTTTTATTTTTATTTTGTTTCTACTGTATATTATAACTAAAAAACGATTGAAATTCAAAAATCCTCGGTTTTTTTTCTTTTTTCTTGCCTCCTGCCATGAAAATAGGTGAGTGAGTTGAGTAAGGTGAGTAAGTTAAGTGGGGTCCTCTCTGTTACTTCTGTGTTCTCTATGGCTATTTTCATTCATTATTGGGTGAGAACATTGCATTGCACTGATTTTTGACTGGCATATTTTTAAATATAAAATTGGGGAGATAATAACAGTCAATCATGCCTTAATTAGTCCAGTTTGTCTGTCTCTCTTTTCAGGTCTCGTTTGATGATGGTTTCGTTTTCATAATAGGTGCGAAGTAAACTCGCTGCAAGTGCATTACGGCAATATTTCGACTTCTCCATCATTCCCAGCATCTCATGCATCACCTCGCTTTGATCCCCAAAATCATACTCGCATACCTTCTTGCCCGATTCCCTGTCAAGAAACATCGGTCCATCGCCTACCAGTAACCAACTGATGTTCAATTTATATTTACTATAACACGATATTAAAAAATCAAAGCTGGGACGGGTTTTGCCCAGTTCTATATCTGACAAATAACTGGCAGACACACCAAGCGCTTTAGCAAAATCTTTTTGCTTGAGACCAAGTTTACCCCGTGCCTCTATTACACGACTGCCTAAATGCAGCAAAAGTTCTTCTTTCATTTTTTCTCTTTTTCTATTTTTGTCCACATGATGTCCTTTTCTATGATGGCTTCGTTTTCGATCATATAGGTCCTGAAATATCTCATCATTTCATAACGAACCAACGGCGATTCCTTAAAATAGGTGAGAAATTTCAGCAAAAATTCCGTGTGCACCCCGTAGGTCTCCGCCACGATACTGCGCTCGATGATATTCGACATGAACATCTCTCCAAGCCCGTGCAGCAGGTAATAGATATTCACATTGTATTTTTTTGCCAGATTATAAATCGCTTCATGACGCGGTTTACCTTTGCCTGACTCGATATCCGACAGGCTGGCCGCAGAGATGTTTAACTCCACAGCAAATTCCCGCTGCTTATAACCCAAATTCTTACGAATCTCCTTCATGCGCCGGCCTATCACCGCTAAATCCAAATCTTTCAGCTTTTCTTCTTTTGATGCCTGATTCATTACTTTTTGAGCCCCTCTCTTACATGGATTTCATTCATCCACTCGCTTAATTCCATGATGTCTCGCGACGGCTCGTTTTTGGTGTCCGGCATTTCCTTTTCTGGACTCAAGTAGATGACGGTGGCCCCTCTTGATCTCAGGATTTCAAACTGCTTTTTAAGCGTTATATGATAATCCAGGGGCAGGTCTTTACAGGTATGGTGCAGCAGGAACAGGTTGCCCTTGAGTAACGACAACAGGTTGACCACTACATCGAACCTTTCACCCGGTTCCATCTGCTCAAAGGTTTTTTTCATCAGCTTCGGGTTAAATTGGGAAATTATGCCGGCCCTTTCTTTTTTGGAGTAGTTGTTGGATACCAGCACATAGTTGACCAGGTCAATGCCCCGGAGATCATCAGGGATATCATGGGGATGGCAGACGTAAATAAAGCCCTGCACCGCTTGATCTCCCTTGATTTCTCTCTTATCCATGGTTAGTTTTAGCCAACCGCTTTCCAGGGGTTTTTTAATCCTGGATACCTGGCCGGAAAATTTTAAATACAATTGATCTCTAAATATGGTTCGTAAGGTGTAAAGGACATTTATTTCGCCTTTTTTAACCTCTAATTCCCGGTCTTTATCTTTTAAGGGTTTATCGTCGCTGATTTCCACCAATAAGCCTTTAAAGCGGACATAGGAGAGAACATACAGCAAGAGAATCCAGGCCAGGTTGACCAGGATACCGGTTAAATAATTGCCCGGCAGACGGGTCCCGGCACGGTACAGGTTATCGTCGCCGCGGATAAAGGATTTCATATCGTGGGGATCATGATAAAACACCCGGTTTATCCAGAACCTGACATAACCTTCATGCTTGTCTATACAGTACTGGTAGAATTTTAGATGATTGATATACCCGCAACTGCAAACTTCCGTGTATACCACGTTGTGAAACGTCGTGGGAAAGATTACGGATAAATTAAAATAACGATCCACTAACCGTTGAATCCCCGACTTCAACCGCAACTCGATCTCTACTACCTTCTTATAATCATATTTAAAGTAATTTTCTGCTAATTTTTTAAAAATTTCCAGTTTTTCTTTTGTGAATTTTCCTTCCTTTTCGTAGCTACTTTTTTCAAAATCCGTTACTACTTTTAATTTTTTCAGCTCTGTTTCATACTCAGAGATAATGGAATCCGCATTTATCCACATCAAGGAATTAAACGCCCCGGGTACCAGGAACACTAAGAGGACCCATACCAGGAGCAGCGAAGAAAACCGTTTAAATCGTTTTCGATTCCCCCCGATGCGCACGCCTGCCAGGAAGAAAAACAGCAGCATCATCAGCGCTGCTCCCAGGTATCCCAGCAAACCGCCGGTATCCGCGCCGGATAAGCGGACGTTATCGATGTGCAGCACAATAACAGCCAATCCAAAAATAACCAGGAAGGTAAGCATGATAAATAAAAACCGGGTGGCCTTCACGCAGTGAACGACTTTACCGGGGGACCAGGACCAGTTGGAGGAAAGAAATTTAAGATACTCCTTGTTCCTGAGGGTGCCAAATCCAAGATATAAGGCGATAAAGCTGCCAAATAACAGCACAAGGCCGAAAAAATCCCAGTATTGGGAGGTGGACGGAGGCTGTAAATTGCTTTTCATGCTTTTGTAAATGCTTAAATGGGTTACCGGGTTAAGCCGGGCGTTTAATCCATCGGTTAATCCCGAGTTGGCCGCGAATGCCAGGCACGGCGACGGGATAAAATACAACCGTATCCCGTGGATACTGACCTGGGTATAATTTTGCAGCATCGAGAACATGACATTTTCGGCTTCCTGGAACTGTCTTGATTTTTCATTTATTTTTTTGTATTTTTGGCCGCCGCTGTGAATAAAGGCCAGCAATATTACCGCTAAGACAGCAAGAAAGATTAGATTCTTCTTACTGTATACTCGTTTGAACTCATGTACAAAAAGGGCGCGTAAATGGGACATAGGAACCCCTCCTCATGATTTTCAGTTTCATTGTATCGCGTAAAAGACCCTTGAAACGTATTGTCCGAAAAGTAACGTTTGACAGCATGTTTCACTCAGCTCCCAGCATTGGGATAATGCCGGGAATTTTCCTGAATTTATATCACCTTTTATATATGTAATTTTATCCAAAATGGTTTTAAACCGGGCGGAAATATTTTTGTACACACCGGTAATATCCCCGTTAAGCAGGTACCCTTCTACTTCTTCAAATATATTCCCGTTTAATCCCTTTTCCATCATGAAACCGGTATAATCGAAAGCCGCCAATTTGGCAATGACCTCCTCATTATAGGGGGTCATTTCTGCCAGCCAGATCAGGCAGTCGTAGATGGCAGCGGCATACTGCATATTTTGCAGGGCCCGGTCCAGGATTTGCTGGCATTCGACAAAATCCATCCCGGCAAATCCAGTACTCTCTACCCGGTTCAAAAAAGTCATAATATCTGAGTTAACGTTAAGAAAGTACCTGGCACCTTCGATAACGTACATCTCTATCACAATATTTCCTACTCTGCCCCCGCTGCTATTCTCACTATCTTCACCATTTCCATAGCCGCCTCCGGATCCGTTTCCAAATATAACACAAAAAATGTTTAAGTTAAAAAGTAACAAAAGAGATGCCAAGATCGAAATCTTTAATGAAAAGTTTTGTCTTAATTTCATGTTAAGCTCCTTTATCTAATTTTTTAAATTGTAAAAAACCATTGATAAATATTGCCCGAAAATAAGCGTTTGATAACATGTTTCACTCAACTCCCAGCACTGGGATATTGGCGGAAATTTTCCCGTATTTATCTCACCTCTTATGTACGTAATTTTATCCAGGATGGTTTTGAACCTGGCGGAAATATTTTTGTACACACCGGTAATATCCCCGGTAATCAAGTAACCTTCAGTTTCATTAAATATTATACTATTTAATTCATGTTTTGCCATGAAACCTGGATAATCAAAAACCATTAATCTTTCTATGACCTTTTCATTATAAGGCGTTTGTTCCGCCAACCGGATCAACTCTGTATAAGTTGAAGCAGCAAGATGCATATTCCGGGCTGCACATTCCAGGATCTTTTGGGCTTCCTGGAAATCCATTTTTTCAATTTCGGATTTTTCCACACGGTTCAGAAAAGCCATAATATTCGAGTTGGCATCCAGGAAATACACTGCACCTTTAATAACGAGTGTTTCTATTTGGGTAGAATTTGAATTACCGATGATTTCTTCACTTCCTTCACCATTCCCATAACCGCCCCCTGAACCGTTCCCAAAAATATATGGAAAAACCTTTGGTGTCAGCATTAAGCAAATAAATAAAAAAATAATAACTCTAAATGCAAATTGTGGTTTAGATAACATGATATCCTCCTAACTTTATTTGTTATTTTTGATATTCTTTTCGATCAAGTTTTCGTTTGCGCTCAAAAACGTTTCAAAATGCGTCATCATGCCGTAACGCACCACCTGGGATTCCCTGAAGTATTTTAAGAACGTTTCCAGGAATTCCCGGTATTCCGCCGGTTCGTTAAACTCCGAACTATCCCCGGGCTCTCCACTGACAAACATACTGCCCATGCCAAAAAGCAGGTAATACATATTAACGTCAAATTTCGCCGTGAGATTGTAATAGACCTCGAACATGGGTTTGGTATTGCCGGCTTCGATTTCCGAAAGACTGGCACCGGATATGCCCAATTCGTCGGCAAAGTCTTTTTGCATCATGCCAAGTTTTTTTCGTATCAATTGCAGCCTGGTGCCAATCTCTTCCATGACCGGGTCTTTTTCAGTCATCGTGGATTTACCTTTCTAAAATATTTTATTGTTTTGAAATAATGGGTGCCGGTTATTCAAATTTTTAGACAGGGAAAAAATGAATCCGTATTTGTCGCACTGATAACCTGTTATATCCTGAAATATTTTATCCATGAAGGAATATTATAATGCTTATTTCGGTTTGTGTCAATGAAGAAACCTGGGAGGTTTGCCGCCTTTTTATGCCTTCTAATCTATGTCAGCTTTTTTCTAGCACCTTTATCTTCTACCCTCTGTCCGTCAACCCTTCTCCTACTCTCATCTTTTCTTTTTCTTCTTTTCTTGCCAACTGCCAACTGCCAACTGTCCTTTTGCCCTCTGACCTTATGAATTCTTTTCTTCTTCACTTCCTCCTCCCGGTTACTGATTTTACCCGGTTCACGCTGTCGGACCAGCTTTCTATTTCTTCAGCATCCTTGCCGGATTGGAACCGCGCATCCGAAACCATGGGTTCGCCGGTCAGGTGGGTCACGGCAGCCCCTGATTTAGCCAGGCCGTCCATCCAATCGTTCAACTTGATAATAAATTCAACAGGCATCCCGGCTGAAGCATCATCCACAATATATATTCTTCCTTTCAACCGGTAAAGTATCGCCAATAAAATATCTCCCTTTTGTTTATCCTTCAATTTCCGGAACGGTTTACTTTTAACCTCATTCATTTTAACATGTTCAAAAATGGCTTGCTTTTCCTTACCGGGAAGCCTCAGTATGCGGTAAAAAAAGCGGATGAAATCCAGGGGTTTCAAATCTCCGGGGATATGGCGGCAGTGGCAGACAAAAACCGAACCGATCTCTTTTAAATAATATTGAAACAGTTGACCGGGAAAACCGGGGTTTGCCAGTAAAAACGTCTTGAACTCCCCGGGTTTAACAGGCATGCCGGGAATTCTCGCGATTGCATTTTTTACGGCAAGTATCTTCGGGGCGGCGGGTTCGAATATCTTTCTAAAGCTTATTAAGGAGATTAACAAGAGGACAAGGCAGTATCCCAGGTTAACCAGCAATCCCCGGATAAAACCGTGGGGGACGCGGCTTGCGGCTTTAAAGAGGTTCTCATCGCCGGTAATGAAGGGCACCATTTTCGGGGGTTCATCTTTAAAACACTGGTCGATATAGAAACGCACCACTTTGGGGTGCATGTCCAGGAGATAGTTAAAAAAACCGATAAAATTTTCATACCCCCGGCTGCTTCCCTCTACAGAAGTCATATAATAAAACGTTGTTGGTGTTAATTGAAAAATATTCTTTAAAAAATCGATTGTTACTTTGATATCTGTTACCAATTTTTTTTCATATTCATGAATCTTCCAATACTCGTTTTCCCAGTAACTCTCCGCTAAAAGCCTAAAATTTTCCAATTTCGTTCTATCAAATTCTCCTTCCTTATCGTAACTGCTTTTTTCAAAATCGGTGATAATTTTGAGTTTCTCGAATTCCATTTTATATGAGGGGTAGAGTTGCTGCGCTTTTTTGTCCATGATAGAGGAGAAGAGAGCGGGAATGATTAAGAGTAAAGCGAGCCATACAGCGATGAGGACCGCTTTACCTTTCTGTTTTTCTTTGATTCTGCCTACCAGGACGCCTGAGAGAAAGAAAAACAGCATCATTATCATCATGGCAGCCAGGAATGCATATAAGCCATTGTAAAAGTCTGGCGGCAAATCAACCCCAAAAAGCAGCACCATGCCTATCATGGATGCGCTAAGTGCCAGGAAAGTCAATAGTAAGAGGATAAAACGTGAAATCACCAGTGAGAAAAAAATTTTTTCTTTCTCTTTAGAGATATTTTTCAAACAAGCAGAGGCAATGAATTGCAAATACTCCTGTGTGCGCAGCGTGTCGTATCCGTAAAAGAGTGCGAAAAGACTGCCCAGCAGCAGGATAATGGTGGAAAATCGCAAGTTTTCAATAAAATACCCGGAGAAAAGGGTTTTACCTTTACAATTATTATAAATATCCAGGGTGATGACCGAGTTCAACCGCGCGTACAAATTCGCTAATATCACCGGATGTGAAAATAGTATGGATGCGGGCGACGAGACAAACATCAATCGCACGCCGTGAATGCTGAATTGAGTATAATTTTGCAGCCGGTTATAAGATAAGGCTTCGCATTCCTTGAATTCCTCGCTGCTTTTTACCATATGCCGATGGTCATCGATTCCCTGTCTGACAAAATACAGGGAAAGAATAAAAATCAACAGGATAAAAATTAGCCGACGCAAGGAAAAGAATCGCTTAAACTCCATTAAGAAAAAAGCTTGAAAGATCATGGTTGTCACCTCCAATATATCGGTATGGGGAAATCGTTTTGCTAGACGCTGTCCTCTTCATCTTCTTGTTCCTTGATTTTTTGCTCCGGCTTTGACGGGTTGATTTCCATTTCGATCAATTTTGCATTCTCCAGGAGGTATTTTTTAAAATAAGCCATGACAGAAAAACGAACCAGCTCGGATTCCTTATAATAAAATAGGAACTTCTCCAGGAACCCCACCTGTTCATCTGAGAAATAGTCTTTAAATGCGTAAGCAGTGCTGTCATGTTTGAACATCCCGCCGGTGCCGTGGAGAACATAATGAATATTGACGTTGAATACTTCTGAAAGATTGAAAAGGATGTCAAATCCAGGTTTATTATGGCCTGCTTCTGCTTCACACAGCGCTCCCGGTGACACGTTTAATTCAATTGCCAGTTGTTTTTGCTTTAGTCCCAGTTTTTTCCTGATGTGTTTGAGACGGCTGCCGATATCTTCTTTGCCTGCTGCCAGGCTGCTTTCCATTTTGTTTTTGTTCGCCATTTTAAATTTTTTTATTTTTTTGAATTTTTAACTTGACATTTTACAATTTTGAATTTATAATATGCCCATGAAAAATTACAACGGAAAGCAAACGGTACTGACAGCCTGCAGGCTGGAAGGAGAAACAGGTGATTGGCATGACTGACCAATCTTATGAAACCATATATATTCATTATTTTTGCCCTGGATTCATATTATATAAGGAAGTTTTCTTTGAGTCAACCCCTAAAATAAGTGGTAAAATCTCTCTTGTATTTGCAGCAATAACCGGGGAAAGGAGTTTCGGTTATGTGAAATATTTTAGATTTTTCTGTTCGATTGCTTCAGGGAATATCCTTGGATTTGCAGGACGCCCTGTTTCTTCGGCCACATCGCACGTTATACGTATTGCATCGATGGAGCAAAGCTGCTTTATTTCGTGCTTGGATAAAGCAGTAATAACATCAATTCTTTACCGTACCGGCTGCGGGCCGATGCCAATTAACTCATCTACAGCATCATCCGGGCCGCAGCCGCACGGTTTTTGTTTTTTTAGCCACGAAGGAACGCAAGGTCAGTTGGCAATTGGCAATTGGCAGTTGGCTTTGCTCCCTGCTCCCTGCCCCCTGCCCCCTGCTCTCTTCCTCTGTGGCAAAAATAGGAGAGGTTAAAAATGAATAAACAACAGATGAAGGATAACGAAGAAATAATATCCTTACTGATCAACAGCTTTTTGTTTTTTTTAGATAGAGCTTTAATCAAGATAGAAAATAGAAAATTCCGGTTATTGGCTGTCCATGAAAGAAGAAAGTTGATTGATAAGACCTTCAAAACCATGAGAGGTGCCAGGATTTCCTTTTCTAAATCATTCACAAAGAAAATGTTAGAATCAACAAAAGCGGAATGGAGCCATTTATATCCACCGGAACCTGGATGGCTGGAAAAGGTTTTAAGCTTTCAATAACCAGGAAGGAGGAGATCGATGCAGGAAATCGAAAACGAGTTGGAAGAACCCAGGCTCATGGAACTTGAAGAGAAAAAGTTTGAGAAATTCAAAAAATGGGAAATTCCCCTGCTTTTGCTGGTGCTCATATTGCTGTATTTCCTGGTCAGGACAACATTACAAGAGATTTAAATGGAATCCACTAACAATAATCAAAAAGGCATTAATGATCTGAAAGGAGCAAAGATAGTGATTTCCCACCACTGCAAATGGAAGTTAAGGTATAAAACCGTTAAACCGAAGTGGGGAAAAATGACTAACCCGCAGGGAAAAATGGCTGACCCGCGGGGAAAAATCACTGACCCGCAGGGAAAAATGACTCACCCGCGGGGAAAAATGACTGACCCGCAGGGAAAAATGACTCACCCGCGGGGAAAAATCACTGACCCGCAGGGAAAAATGACTCACCCGCAGGGAAAAGTAACTAACCCGCAAGGGAAAATCTTTGACCGAATGAAAAAACCATGAATCCGTTTATAAATGAAGTTAATCACAGACAAATAAGTTTCAATCAACTCAAAATAAAAAAAAATGACCAATAAGGAGAAGAAAATGGCAAAGAAAAAACGATCAATTGCTGAAAAAATGGGGTCAACCCGCGTACTACTCGAAAACGTGGTTGCCGATGACATTAAAAGCGTTTTATTAAATTTTGGCTATGATGACGCCAGTTTTGATTTTGGAAAACAATTGTTTACAACTGGCGATAGTCTTATCCAGAAAAGGAAAGAATTATTCGGTGACCAGTTAATAGCTACCAGGAAATTAAATGCCAAAGAGAAAGAGGCCTACAATTATTATATGGATAATGTGAAACTGTCAAAGGTGGCTTTAACAGGATTCGATGGCATGATGGCGAAGTTAGGTATATTAGGCGATCGAGATGACTCATTTGAGGGTTGGGTATCCCAGGCACGCCAATATTATAAGAATGCCCAAAATGATCCTAATATTCTGCAAAAATTAACTAAAGTTGGATTAACCCTTGAAAAACTCCAGGCTGGCGATCAACTTTTAGACCAACTGGAAAAACTGAAAAGCGAACGAGAAGACGCCAAAGGTAAAGCCCAGACAGCTACAAAAGATCGAGACAAAGCATTAGATGACCTATTCGCCTGGGCATCGGCCCTTAAACAAGTATGTCGAGTTGCTTTTAAAGATAACCTGCAAATACTTGAACGGCTTGGAATTTTGGTACCTTCTTGATTTAAAAACATTGATCATCACATCAGGCAGCGATCGAGAAGAAGTAGGGGCTTGATTTATCAAGCCTGGGCTGGACGATTCACCCGTCTAAAGCAAACATGAAAAACGCCAGGAGAAAAAAAAGGCCCAAAAGCAAACATGACTCAACGTTAAAAAAAGAGATCGGCAGGCGTTTCAAAATGTTCAGACACACCATAGGAAAAAGCCAAAAACAACTGGCAAATGAATTGCAACTCTATCAATCCACTATCACCAATATTGAAAAAGGTAAAACATTTCCAGGTATTGCCTATATTCACTATTTTTATAATAAATATCGATTAAATGCCGATTGGTTAATCAATGGCAATGAAGAAATGTTACACAGCGATCTGGAAGCACTAAAAACTGCATTTCGATTACTCTTTGGTGAAGAAGAACACTATTTTCAACAGTATCTTGAATTGATTCAACTGATGAAGATTCCAGTGATTAGAGAAGTAATTTTTGGGAAATTGATGGAGATGAAGAAAATCGCAAAAGACGAGATAGAAGAGTTTAGCAGGAAAGGAGGAAGTAGGTCAGTTGGCAGTTGACAGTTGGCAGTTGGCAAATAAGAAGTAGGAAGTAAGTGCTCTGCCTTCTGAATGTTACTGGCTGCCTGTAAGCAGGGTAATGATGTCGGTTTCTTGTTGGATTTCCATTCTTAAGTTTCCCAGGAATATTTCAATCATTGTGGTGTTTAAGGGGATGCCTTGCTTTTTGGCCAGTTCACAGGCAGCAGGCCTCAGAAGCATTTTTTCCAGCTTTGTTTTATTGGCTGCCGCTTGCTCTATTTGCAGGGTTTCCGCTTCGTAGAGATGACTGATGAGATCGGCGATGTGAATAATAAGGGAGAAGTGTTTCTCTTCGGGTGCGTTTTCGGGGTGGTGATGAAAGCCCACAGCGGTTTGGAGTTTTGGCGGGAAGGTCCACTTTTTCAACAGCTGCATTCCCAGATGATCGTGACCGATTCCTATCATGGATTCTTCTTCTTCAATGATGTTGGGATTCAGGGGTCTGTTATATTCCAGTTTTTTTATGCTTTCTTCATCCAATTCCAGGTAGATAACCAATTTGCCGATATCATGTATCAGGCCGGCGGTAAAGCATTCGTTGGCATCTACATCAACATTTCCTTGTGATAATTTGGCAATGATTCGGGCAGCCATGCCGGCGTAATAAGAATGCCTCCAGAGGGCAAAGGAATCGAACTCTCCTGCGGTCTGAAACGTCTGGAACATGGTTTTTGCCAGTACCAGGTTTTTGACTTCCCTCATCCCCATCAAGGTTATGGCGTGCTGGAGTGTAATGACTTCGCGTCGAAAGCCAAATAACGGAGAATTAGCCCACCTGAGTATCTCTACTGCCAGTGAAGAGTCTGCTTCAATGAGTTTTTGCAGTTCAGCCAGGGAGGCATCCGAACTGGCAGTAATTTGCATAATCCGGGAGACTACCGTGGGTAAAGCAGGGAAAGAATGAACCTTCTGGACAAACCGGCCGATGGTTATTTTTTTATCCCCATTACCCACGTTGGCCATGTTATTCAGACCAGATTTTCTTTTGGGCTTCCCGGAGGCGTGCTTTAGGCACTGGTAACAGCTGCTTTTCCTTGATAATATCCAGGAGATGATTCACCAGCATGGGATCGAATTGGTTTCCTGCTTGTTTTACCAGTTCATCCACGACTTCCTCGGGTTTGAGGACCGGCCGGTAGTATCGATTGGATGTCATGGCTACAAATGCATCCACCAGGGCAAAGAGCCTGGCACCGATGGGTACCTCTGCGCCTTTTAGTCCATCCGGGTAACCGGAACCGTCGTAGTTTTCATGATGGTAGCGAAGGATAACCCGTTCCTGGGCAAAGATGTCAAATGTGCGGGTCAATTCCTCCAGCATGAAGGGATAATCCTCGATATCCATTTGTTCCTGTCTGTCCAGGGGGCCGGGTTTGAGAGCGGTTTTATCCCCCAGGAAGGTTTTGAACAGGTCATGCAGCATGGCTGCGCGTTTGAAGGTTTGCACCAGGTTCCGGGACAGTCCCAACCGCTCTCCCATCAACTCAAGGGTTTCCTGTATACGGCGATTGTTCTCCCGGTTGATGGAGACCTCGGAATTATTGTTCCCGTCACGGTTAATATTGCCGTTCTCTGAGATATTATTTCCCGGGTGTTGAATCAGGGTTTCAAAAGAGGCCAGTATGTTCTTTTTTGTGTTTTCCAATATTTTTTTTAGTCGTTCCCTGAGGCTGAAGAGCATTTCCGGCGGCTGTTTATTCAACGTGCCTGTTTTCAGCAGTTCTTCTTCCAGGTATACCCGTACCTGGTTCCGTCCTTCGGCCTTAGCACGGTACAATGCCTTGTCGGCAAAGGAGATCAGGTCGGCGGGTTTTTGGGGGTGGTGGAAGAAGTAAGAGGAAATACCGATGCTGATGGTTACGCGGCGTGAATGGCCGTCTTGTTGATAGAGGTATGCTTCGGCTTTTTGGCGAAATTTTTCTGCCAGTACCCGGGCACCATCCAACCCGGTATGGGGCAGGAGCAAAACAAATTCTTCACCACCATAGCGGGCAAACACGTCGGTTTTTCGGATAACCCGGTTACCCAATGCAGCAAAACTCTCCAGGACAAAATCCCCAAACGTATGCCCAAAGGTGTCATTCACGTCTTTAAAATAATCCAGGTCGATCATAAAACAGGAAATATCCGTTTCATTCCGTTTGGCCAGCTCGAATTCCCGCAAAAGGATTTCTTTGAAGTGCAGGTGATTGTAGAGGCCCGTTAATCCGTCACGGATGGAGATTTCCTTGAGCCGTTTATTCTTTGCCTCGATCTGTCGTTTGGATTCTTCCAGTTCTTGTTTGTTGCGGCACAGCTCCAGGAAAATATTGATCTTACTCTTTAACACCACCGGGTCCAGGGGTTTAAACAAGTAATCCACGGCACCGGTTTCATACCCTTTAAATATATATTGTTTATCTTTACTGATGGCGGTGACAAAAATAATGGGAATATACTTTGTTTTCTCTTTTCGTCTCATCAATTCGGCCACTTCAAATCCATCCATATCCGGCATATGAACGTCCAGGAGAACAACGGCAAGTTCATGTTCCAGCATTAACCCCAACGCCTCATTGCCGGAGGTTGCTGTAAGAATTTCCAGTCCGGGAGCCTCCAGGATGGCTTTCAATGTTACCAGGTTCTCTTTCCTGTCATCAACAAGCAATATTTTAATGTTGTTTTCCATTGGGATTATTATACCTCAAACCATTGATTCATGCAAAGTTTCCTGTCCCCGCTGTGTTGGTGTCTGCATCGGTATCGGTATTTACCTTTACTTTTTGATTGGCTAGTTTGACCAGGAGGGGAGCGATTTCTTCCAGTTTAAGGATATGATCGACTTTTGTGGTTTCAATGGCTGCCAGGGGCATCCCATCCACTTCAGCCGTATGGGGGTCCTGGACCAGGGTAAGTCCGCCTTCTTCTTTTATTTTTTTCAAGCCTCTGCTGCCGTCATTGTTGGAACCTGTTAGGATAACACCGATAAGTGCCGGGCCATATACGTCGGCAGCGGATTCAAACAGGACATCAATAGACGGACGGGCCCAATTGATCCGTTCCTCCACCGAAAGGGAAAAGGTTTCATCTTCTTCTACCAGTACATGATAATTGGGGGGACCCATGTAAACAATACCCGGCAATATTTTTTCCTTTTCGTCTACTTCTTTCACCCGGATTTTGGAAATTTTATCCAGGTGACGGGTGGTATAATTGTCCGAATGTGGGCTGAGGTGTTGGATAACAATCACGGGTAGGGGAAATTGAGCCGGAAGTGCGGGAATAATAGTGCAGAGTGCATGCATCCCCCCGGCAGAGACACCGATGGCAATACATTTATATTTATATCTACCTTTATATGGAATAATCGAAGGTGTTGGTTTAATTTTCGCCGCCATGGTCAAACCTTTCCTTCTTGATGTTCTCCATATCCTGGTTTTCGTTGATAAATTTTCTCTTTGGCCACGAAGACTTTAAATTGATTGGCATATTCAGAGAATTGCAGGCTTTCTTTAGAGCCCAGGCAAAGGAATCCGGCAGATGCCAAACTGTCCAGGAACAACTTGACTACGCGATTTTGGAGTTTTTTAGTAAAATAGATCAGCACATTCCGGCATACAATTAAGTTCATTTCTCCGAAGACTCCATCTGTAACCAGGTTATGATCGGCAAATACAATGCGGTCTTTTAAGGAGGAGTTCAGTATAACCGAATCGAAGTGAGCGGTATAGTAGTCGGCAAAGGAGTTAGCACCACCTGCTTTTTGATAGTTGGATGTATACTCTTTTATAAGGTCAATGGGGAAAATGCCGTCTTTTGCTCGTTTAAGAACCAGTGCATTGAAGTCTGTTGCATAGATTTGCGTCTTTTCCAAAAGCCCTTCTTCTTTGAGTAGGATAGCCATGGAATAGACCTCTTCCCCACTGGCACACCCGGCATGCCATATTTTAATGAAGGGATACTTCTTTAAATGGGGGATTATTTTTTTGCGGAGGGCCAGGTAAAAGGATGGATCCCGAAACATTTCTGTCACATTGATGGACAAATCCATCAGCAAGGTTTCAAAGAATGATTGATTATAAAGAATTTTGTGCTGCATTTCCGATAGGTTTTTAAGCTTAGCTATACGCATCCTGTACATGAATCGACGTTTAATATGAGCCCGGGAATACTCTTTGAAATCGTAATGGTATTTTTGGTAGATGGCTTCCAGCAGCAAATCCAATTCGATCTTTTCATTTTCTTTGCGCCAACCGCTGTCAAGTATACGATCAGGGGGAGGCGTGTGATTTTTTTTTTGATTTTCCTTTTGTTGTCTTATTCTCATGTTAACCTTGCTTTTCCTGGTCTTTTCCTCTTTTTCATCATTCATCATTCATCATTCATCATTCATCATTCATAATTCATAATTCATAATTCGTCACTCATGACTCATACAGCCATACTCTTAAAAGGGAGATCAACTTATTGGAATCCACTGGTTTTGCCAGGTAATCGCTGGCGCCGGCAGCCACGCATTTACTGCGGTCTCCCTTCATTGCTTTGGCTGTTAAGGCAATAATGGGAAGTTTCTCGAAGCGTTTATCGTTGCGAATGATCCTCATGGCTTCATACCCGTCCATGACTGGCATCATAATGTCCATCAGTATCAGGTCGATATCAGGCTCGGTAAAAACTTTCTCTACACCTTCTTTTCCATTTTTCCCTACCACGGTAATCATGCCCTTATCCTCCAGTATACTGGTAATTGCAAATACATTGCGCATGTCATCGTCTACAATCAGGATTTTTTTCCCTGTCATGACGGAATCTTTGTTGATCATCCGGCTCAATATTTGCTGTTTCACTTCAGGCATATCAGATTCGACACGATGGAGAAACAGGGTTGTTTCTGCAAGTAATCCTTCCAGGGTTTTGACGTTTTTGACAATGATTCGTTGACCGTATTTTTGCAGTTTTTCCTGTTCCTGGGAGGTGAGTTCTTTTTCAGAGTAGATAATAATGGGTACCTGGGAAACGGTTTTATCCTTGCATATTTTATCCAGTAATTGGAAGCCATTGATATCTTTGAGTTCCGGGTTCATGATCATGGTATCGAAACCACCTTTTTTTAAAAGTCTTAATGCCTCTTCGCCGTTGCTTACCGTTATGGTTGCTACATCGCCGGTACCTATCAGGTCGACAATGATTTTTTTTTGAATATCGTCGCTTTCCACCACCAGGAGTTTTTTTACCGGTTTTGAAATAATATCTTCTATTTTCTTAAAGGCGTTATCCAACGATTTCGTGCTGATGGGCTTGGACAGGTAACCGATGGCTCCTTTCATCATGGCATCCACGGTTTTATTTGCGGCAGACATAAAGTGAACCGGAATATGACGGGTTTCCGGGCTGCTTTTCAGCCGGTCCAGTACCTGCCAACCATCCATTCCCGGCAGTTTCACATCCAGTATAATAGCGCTGGGTTTATAAAAATCGGCAAAGTGAAGACCGGTTTCCCCATCTTCGGCAATCAAACATTTAAACCCTTTGGATTGGGCCAGGTTGAGGAGAACTTCGGAAAAATTCATGTCATCTTCGATAATCAGGAGCGATTTATCCCCGGGTTTTACATATCTGCGATCGTCCCGGATTTCCTCTTTGAGAACTTCTACAAGGGGAACATTGGGTTCCTGCTGCTGCTGTTGACTGTGAATGGGTGTGGGCATGAGTATGTCCTCGGGCACAGCCGCAGCCGTATCAGGGTTGTCTTTCACGGTCTCTTTTGCTCTGCTGGCTGCCTTGCGACGTTCTAAAGGTATTGGTTTACCGGGTTCTTTCAGTATTTCCGGTAGGTAGAGGGTGAAGGTACTACCTTTTCCGCTTTCGCTTTTCATCCAGATTTCTCCACCCAGGAGCCACGCCAATTCCCTGGAGATGGAAAGTCCCAGGCCGGTTCCACCGAATTTGCGGCTGGTGGTACCGTCTTCCTGCCGAAACGCCTCAAAAATAACCGCCTGTTTTTCATCGGGTATACCGATACCCGTATCGCTGACAGAAATGGCTATGGCTTCTTCCGGTTGAAGACCACTTTGCGACAAATCCACCTCTTTGCCGGGCCGATAAAGCCGCAGCGTCACATTACCCTCATTGGTAAATTTAAAGGCATTGGAAAGCAGGTTCTTGAGAATTTGCTGCACCCGCTGTGAATCCGTATCAATGGATTCCGGCAGCTCCTGCCGGGATATCTCAATATTAAAGGCAATCCCTTTATTGGCAGCCACCGGTTTGAATATCCGCTCAAGACCACCCACAAGCTCATCGAAAAGAATGTTCTCTATGCGGATTTCCATCATTCCGGCTTCGATCTTAGACAGATCAAGAATCTCGTTGATTAAGTTCAATAAGTCGGAACCAGAGGAATGAACGGTCTTGGCAAATTCCACCTGCTTGTCGGTGAGATTTCCCTCCGGGTTATTGGAAAGTAGTTGAGATAGAATGAGAATGCTGTTGAGGGGAGTTCGCAGTTCATGTGACATATTGGCCAGGAACTCGGATTTGTATTTGCTGACGTCTTCCAGGTCCCGTGCTTTTTTCTCGATCTCGTTTCGTGCCATCATCAGTTCAAGATTTTTCTGCTGGATGTCGGCTTTCTGTTTCTCCAGTGCTCGTGTCCGTTCTTCAAGTTCTTCGTTTATAACCCGCAATTCTTCCTGCTGGGTCTGGAGGTTTGTCTCCGATGCAATCAATGCCTTGGTCTGACCCTCCAATTCTTCATTGGACTGCCGCAATTCTTCTTGCTGCTGCTGCAGCTTTTCCGCTTGCTCCTGGGTTTTTTGCAGCAGTTCTTTCAGCTGCCGGCGTGATTCCGCCGAATTTAAGGCAATCCCGATGTTTTCCAGCGACTGCATAATAAACTCCCGCTGGATTTCTGTAATTTCATATAATGAAGCAATCTCGATAACGCCAATGACATGACCTTCATAGGAAAAAGGAACAACAATCACATGTTTGGGTAATATGTCTCCAAACCCGGTGCGGATTTTAATGAAATCCGTTGGAATATCGGTAATTTCAATGACCCGGTTCTCTTTGGCCGCCTGGCCAATGACACCTTCTCCCACCCGGAATCGTTTTAAGGGTATTTTTTCTTTTCCCAGTGCGTAACTTCCCACCAGTTTTAATGTATTTTTTTTGGTAGCAAAATAGAGGAGCCCCACCTGGGCATCCAGGTAAGTGGTGAGAAAACTGATAATATTTTGTGAGAGCTCAGGTATATCCAGTTCACCCCGCATCCTGTTATTGAGCTCTGTTTGGCCGGTTTTGAGCCAGTTTTGCCGTTTGTTTTGCTCCACTGCTTGCCGCAGCGATTGCGTCATGCGATTGAGGGCATCGCTGAGCCGGTCTTCGTCGGATTGTTTTTCTACTTTTACGGAGTAGTCGCCGCGGGAGATTTTTTCTGCCAGTTCCACCACGCCCATCTCATCGCTAATGTCTACCATATATTCGATAGCACCAATAATATTGCCGGTACTGTCCTTTAGAGGGGCACTGGTATACCTCATGGGGATATTCCTATCCGGCAGGTGAGCCACTGTATCGCCGGTTAATACTTTATTCCGGTTCATGGCCCGGTACGCCCGGCATCGCTGCGTCTGGCAGTGAGTGGTGTTGAACAGGCCATAACATTTTTTCCCTATGCATTCATCAACGGTTTTGCCGGCAATGTTTGCCCCTGCCTTGTTGATAAATTGAATGGTGTAATCGGAGTCAATCACATGAACCGGGGTAGGAATATTGTTGAGATAATCAATCTTCCGCTCACTGTCCGTGTGGTACTCCTTCAGCCGGACAATCATCTGGTTTAAGGCTTTGCCCAGCATGTCCTTTTCGCCTTTTATTTCCACTTCTAAGGAGTAATCCCCAATGGAAACTTCATCTGCCACCATGGCTGCATCATGCAGCGTTCGGGTCATTCGCTCCAGGGCAATACCCAACATGTCGTTTTCGCTTTTGGGCACTACTTTCCCGGTATAATCCCCCATAGAAATGCTGTTGGCTTGCTGCACCACCTCTACCAGGTTGTCTCTCATCTGGTTGACGGCTTTGCCCAGGTCATCTTTTTCACTTCTAATGTCAACGGTTTTGGTGAAGTCGCCAATGGCAATGGTTTCACACACATTGGTGACCGCCTGGAAGGAATCCACCACCTGTTTGAAACTTTCAGCGGTTTGTCCGATTTCATTCTTCTGGTATGACATTTTTTCGTGGGAAAGGTCACCGATGGCCACCTGCTGCGCCCATTCCGAAAGCTCAAGCATGGGGTGGACAATGCGTTTGGCTGCTACAATTGAAATCACCGATACGAAAACGATGGTGGCAAATACGATATACATCACAATTAAACGTAACTTCCGCGCTGAACTAAGAGCTTCGGATTTACTGATTTCTGCAATGAGCCCCCACCGCACTCCCAATTTTTCAAGGCTTTCCAGGTTATAGCTCACGCCCAATACTTCTTCGTCCCGGTAATTTTTATAGGTGGATATCCCGGACTCTCTGTCCAACCATCGCTTTGCCCCTTCTGTTTTTACCGTGGTTTTAAGTACAGCGGATTTTTCCTTGACAAAACGTGAAGCCGACCGCATCTGCTGGTCTTTCCCGATCAGGTAGGTTTCACCGGTCCTGGTGTCACCGGTATCTTCTTGCATAATTTTGTTAATTTCCTCCATGGAAATCTGGACCACCATCATACCGACTTTTTCCCATTTAGCATCCTTTTTATCCTCATCTCTATATTTCATGGCTTGTATCAGGAAACCAGTGGGTTCCTCCACATCAGGGCTAAAAAACTCAATGTCCGAAAAAGTAGGTTCTCCTGTTTCCAGGGCTTTTTCGTATGCTTGCCGGAACAGGGTGTTGGAATACTTACCGGTAAATACATTCTCCCCCCAATTTGTGTCATCGATGAGAGATAAGAGGATGTTTCCCTCTAAATCAAGAAGATAGATATCTTGATAATTGTAAGCATTCTGGAAGTTTTCCAAATTCAACTGGAGTGAAATTGAAAACACCGATATCGACCAATCAAACTGCTGCATATATTCTGCCGGTGGCAAACCCGATTTCTTAATCTCTCCGATCCATTCCCTTAAATCCGTGACATTGGCATGCAGCTGCGATAGTAAGTTCAATTCCTTGATACGTTCGTTAAAAAATGAGTTGATATACTCCATTTTAAGCCTGGAAGCAGTATTCAGGGCCTGGTTGGCATCGTTTCTCAAAATGTTGGAGGCTGTCAGGTAACTGATAATACTAGCAATGAGAAGGGGAACAAGAGAGAGGGTTAGAAACCATAAAAATATGGTTTTACCCAACCCCGGTTGACGGACAAACCTGAAAATCGTTTCATTGATTTTCTTTATTATATTCTTAAAAAGATTACCGTTCATTTTTCCTTTACCCTCCAAAGGTGTGTGTGATCTTTATATCGCAGGGGTGTCCACCTGTCGCCCTCCGGCGTACAACACGAACAAACGTTCTATTTCCGTTTACCTTTAACCGCACATCATCACCTTGCATATTTACTCTTTTATTTTAATACAATTATAAAAATTTTTAAATAGGAGTCAATGATTAATTAAAAATTATTGGTGATAACGCCCTGCTCTCTGCTCCTCTATTTTTTCAAAATCAAACCCTTAATTCCTACTATGACTGCTGGAGATGAGGTCTTCAATACCTTAAAGAAAACTCTGCTCTTCATTTTTTTGTTGGGAATGGAGGTTTCAAAGTATCTCACTTCATTCTTCTTTACATCCCTGAACAATAACTGATCGGTCAGTTGATTATCCACGTAGACCCTCAGCACAAGGTATGGGGAATTTCCCAGGTATTCAATACTGCCCTGCACCAGGATGTCGTCGTTAGTCGTGTTGATACTGCTGCCGTTGATGATGGCGATTTCATTGCCCTCCAGGTCCGCTGCTTTTTGGATATTTATATTGGCTGTGGCAACCACTACTTTTATGTCCTGGACGTCACTTTCGGAAACGATATTGCCGCTGGTATCAAGTGCCCTGACTTTCCAGTAGGTCCAGCGGTTGCGCTTGATGCGATTCCATGTGTCTTCATCAGGGGTGTATTTCAAAGCGGTGCCCACATTGATCCATCTTAAACCGAAGGCCTCGTTTATGATGGGATAAAGATAATTTGAAAAGGCAATTTGATATTTTGATGCGCCTTTGGGTTCTTCCCAGGAAAATTCGGGGATTTCCTTCTCTTTGGCAATGAATCCATCCGGGGGGGTCAGGGTTTTCAGGATATTTTCATGGGGGAGGACAAAGTATTTCAATATGGGGAAGGTGACCGGAATTTCAGCGGGCCGCGTCAGTTGAAGGGTGATGGTATGAATTCCCGGGTCAATGACCGGAAGCCCTGGAACCCGGCGGGTATGGATTTCCCTGATTTCTCCCTGGTAGGCCACTTCGTTGAAAAATTCAAAGGGATGACCATCCACGATCCAGTACCCGGAAACGATACCGGTCCCTCTCATTTTCATGCGCAAAATGGCGCGAATGTTTTTGGAGTTCTTGGGAACCACTTTATAGTATTTGCCATTGTCCAACCGGATTTCTGCGATTTCCAGGTTCACCTGGTCATCAATGCCCCTGACAATCACCTGGGCCGTGAATCTGACCTGGCTTTCACCGTTTTCATCCTGGGCGGTAATAGTATAGGTACCTGCTCGTGTATATTGGTGGGTTTCGCTGTGAAGACCTGACCGCTGGGTACCGTCGCCAAAATCCCACAGGATGTAATCACCCCTGAAATTAAAGGCGGTTGCGGTTACGGTTTCATTGGTACGGATTTCCGGTGGGGATACCACAATATACCGGTTTTCCGGTAAGATAGTAATGACAGTAGTCACGGGAGTATGGTTAATAGTGGAATCTTTGGCACTAACGGTATAGGTTCCCTGGGTCATGAACCGGTGGGTCATGGTGGTACTGCCGCCGGTGATCATGGTGCCATCACCAAAGTTCCAGTCAATGGAATTGGTGATAAATTCCCGGGCCTGGAAATAAACCGGTTGATCCACCCGCGGAGACGTGGGTTGATAAATAATTTGCCGGTTCGGCATGCGAACGGTAATCCTAACTGAAACGAGGGGGTACTGGGAGTCGGTCTCCCTGGCAGTTACGGTGTAAGTACCGGCATTGTTATACACATGGGTGACGGTGGTACTGCCTCCCGTGATGGTGGTGCCGTCGCCAAAATTCCAATCGATCTGGTCGGCAAGGAAATTGACGGCATTGAATTGAACCGGTGCACCGGCAAGGGGCTGGAGCGGCGTGTAGGTGATACCCCGGTCCGGTAAGCGTACGGTTATATTTATCCTGACCGGGTTGCTGTCATCTCCGTAATTATCAGAAGCTGTTACCGTATAATTGCCGGGGGAGCTGTAAGTATGGGTCACCACACTGGTACCCATGATGCTTCCGCGACGGGTTTTTTTATACCCGGGACGATTGAGTTGATTGGTGCGGAAGTTTCCCCGCTGAGGCACCGCCCTCAAGATGGTGCCGTCTCCCATGTCCCACACAATCCCGTCAGGCGTATTAAAATTAAAGGCTCTAAACGTGGCCGGTTCACCCACAATCGGCTGGTCAGGCTCCACTTCTATGTAACGGTTATCCACCCGCTGCTCGATTCTAACCGTAACTGTCTCAGTGATGGGAGACGTGGTGGGAAATTGTCCAACAACCTTCACCGTGTAAGAACCCGGGGATGAATAGCTGTGGGTGACGGTTTCCATCCCTGAAGTTGTGCTGTACGTGGTGCCGTCACCAAAATCCCAGTTGGCATCGTAGGCACTGGCAAATGCACTGTTGGAAGGTCTGAAAGAGAGCGTGTCTCCCACATAGTGGGTCCCTGAGGGACTGACTTCTATGGCAAATAATTGCGGCACTGAAAAAACAAACATGACCACCATTGCAATTGTAATAATATATATTTTCTTTTTCATGGTATTGCCTCCTAACTCCTAAAATGAAAGATCAGCCTGTAAATAAAGGGTTACATTGCTGTTACTGGTGCTGCCGTTATCCATTTCTTCGTATTTCGCCCTCAGCGACAGGGTGGGCTGGATTTTATATTTAAATAGTTTCGATAGGTATAAATTCAGGTTTCCACCTGCTGAAAGAGTGGTGGTTTCGCTGTAGGTGTTGTCATTCCTGGTCCAGGAGCTGGAAATGGACAGGGAAAAAAACTCTGGGATTAAGGTAAGTTCTCCATTGACATAGGCATTGTATATCTTGGAGGTGCTGCTGTCTGTAAAATTCTCAGTGGATTGATAAGAGAGAGTGGGATTTAAGGTGAGAAATTTACCAAGTTGTAAATTAAGGGAAACCGAACCGTCAATATTGGAGGTAAAGGTTTTGGATTCGGTTTTTCCCAGTTTGAAGGTAATGCTGTTGTTGCCGGCGATATATCCCAGGGTCGCAGCATAACGGATAGTGTCCATGTCTTCGGACCCGGTTAACAGCCCGGTGGATTCATCGTAATCCAGGTTGTCCAATGAAAACTCACCGCCTAACTGCAGGTGATTGGCCACCAACCAGGAAAAATCCGTCCCGATATTTTTAGAGTGCAGCATGGGCTGAACCTCGCTGTTTATATTGGTTTTTTGATCCCTATAGCGGAGATTGAGGGAAAAAGATTTGATCATCAACCCGATGTTTCCGTTGATACCTTCCCGGTCATTTTGCAGGAAAAGGTTAGCGATAGAACTAAATTTCTCTCCAACTTTTTTGTAATCCATATGGGCGGTCACCACACCGTAATTAAAGTCCGCTTCGGCACGCCAGGCATCATCGGATTCTTTTTCAATCGTGCTGCTGTCTTCACCCTGGCCAAAATTGCTGTGGGCATACTCACCTTTTAACTGCAAATGATTGTTAAACAGGTTTAATTCACCCCATACAGAGTAGATACTTCCTTCCCTGTACGCTTCCTCGGAACTCACTACTGTTTTGCTGTCCAGGCTGTCTTTCCCGGTTATAAACATTCCCCTGATTTTAAGGATAGTACCGACATTTACGCCGGCTGCAGCGCCGAAAATATTGGCATCCGACGGCGGAATACCAAATCCTTCAAACCCGGTTTTCTGCTGCGAGTTGGTGAAGAAAGAACCCAGGTAGAGAGTCTTTCCCTCCATCTCATAGTGAAGGCCCCGGCGGTTCAGGGAGGAAGTAGTAAATTCCGTGCTGTTGATGAATAGGTCCCCGGCCGAAATGGAATGACTGCCGGTCTTGAGCTGCACCTTCATGTCCGACAGGTTTACTTTGCTCTCCGTCTCACTGGGATGGTGCATGTAAGCGAAATTGGTGTCAAAGTCAAATTGGTATTTTTCTTTGACAATATTCCTGTAGAGCCGGATGTTGCCAGTGGCATCGAATTTCTCTCCGGGATAGTCAGAGTCGTCGTGAATCTGGGCGGTAGTGGATAAAGAAGCCCCTATTTTCACCGGGAATTGAAACTTAGAGCCGGAGGAAGCCGCTCCATTCGCCCCTGCACCGGGGTCCTGGAAGTAGATTTCCGGCGACTCTTTGTCGGTAAACCGGGTGACTGTAAATACCGGGGTTATTGTTTTGGAACTGGAATTTGAATTGGAGTACGATACATTACTACCATTTTCAACAATAAAGTATTCAAGGGTGTCGCCGTAAAGATTTGCCGTGGACAGTTGATAGTAAACGTTTCCCTCTTTGCCAGTCTTCATTTTCCGAACCTGGTAATTCTTCAAACCTTTGGTCCTGTAGTAGATGTAAAAATCATTTTGCTCTCTCAGGGTATCGATTTTTATGACCAATGAATCGTTCTGCTTATCTACCTTGGGGAGATAACCGGAAAAAGAATAAGAAGATGACCCGGAATGCAAGAACCACCCGCTGCAAAACAAAAATAAAACGATTAATAAAACAATTGATTTTTGTTTCATTTTCATGGTTTACTCCGTCTTCCTTTTATGTTCAATTTTATTTTCAATAGTCATGTTAGGTTTATACCCAAAATAAAAAATAAATGCAATATATCTCAGTTAAAAAATATTTATTTTTTTGCCTTCGGCGACCAGGGGGCGCTTTTTGTAAAAACTGCCCCCTGGACCCCCGCAAAAACTTTTCATATGCGGAAAGCCATTGTACCACGTTTGTTTTTATCCTGCCCCATGCGTTTTATTGTGCTTCTTTTTTAATTTCCTGTTTTACTTAAAGTTACTTTGACAATTTAAAGGAAGAGATTTCGGATGTGGTTAATACTTCTTCGTCATCCGGTCCCACTGCCCGTACCTGCCAGTACACCCATGTTCCCGGTTTGAAGGTGGATACATCCAGGCGATATTGATTTTTATTACCTACTGCTTTCCAGGCGGCAATGATCTGGTCCTCTGTCAGGAATTGAACCGGTATTTCCGATACCAATAGTTGATAGCCGTATCCCTTTTTTTTAAATTTTGAAGCCCATTTCCACTGCAATAGCAGCGATTTTGTTTCAGTTACTTTAGCACCAGGTTCAGGGGACAGTATCTCAATGGCACCGGTTTCAGTGACAAAATACCGCAGAATAGGGATCCGGCTGGTCCGGGGAAACGCGTAATTGGTAAATTCAATGGTAAAATGGTGAATCCCAGGGTCTATCAGCGGCAGGGAGACCACCTGGTTGCCCCGGAGATCAACGATTTTGTTTTGGTGCAAAAAAACCTCAAAAAGACCGATGACCTGTTCATCCACTATCCATTTGCCTTTCAGGATTCCCCGTCCCACGGCTTTCATTTTTACGTAATACAACGGGGGTGGGCTTTTCTTTGATACCACTTGATAATATTTGCCATTGGTAAAGGCAATTTCTAAAAGATTGATTTGAAAACCCGGGGTTAATTCATTAACCGTGATGGTTTGTGAAAATACCTTTGGACTATTACCGTTGAAATCGCGGGCAGTTATGGTGTACCGGCCGTTTTCTTTGTATTGATGGGTCTCGGTTTTGGAACCGCTGGTTCTAACCGTGCCGTCCCCGAAATCCCATTTGACCGGCCCCCTGAACTGAAGGGCTTCAAACCGCACGGATTCTTCCGGCAATGCAAAAGTAAGCGATGTGTTTAACTTGCGGTTGTCCGGTTTTACCATGAAGTTCTGTGTTAACGGTGGATATTTGCCCGTGGTATCCTTTATCGTGACTTTTACATTTCCGGGTCGTTGAAATGCCATTTGTTTTATGAAAAGGCCGGATGCTCGTTGTCCTGGTGAAAATTCCCAGGTAAAATTGCCGCCTACGGCATTTTTCAACTGGATATCCACGGGTTCACCGGCGATAATTTCCTTTGGAAGCACAATGGAGCGGTTGTCCGGGGTAATCGTGATAGGTTTGGTGATTTTTTTAGGGCCTTTTCCTGCGTAGTCCGTGACTTTAATAGTAAATGTGCCGCTGGTTTTATAGGTATGATTAATCGAATGCCCACCGATTTTAATTGTGCCGTCTCCCAGGTCCCATTCCAGGGAGGGGGTGATAAATTTCCTGGTTCTCACTTTAACTGGTATACCCGGGAAAAACACCTGGTTTTCCAGGATGATTTCTCTTCCTTCTTTTAGAATGGTCAAGCGTGTTTCGATGGGGCCCTGGAAATTGCCTTCCAGGTCAAATACTTTTACTTTATATACGCCTCTTTCTTTGTAAATATGGTTATGTTTGGGGCCGCCGATTGCGACGGAGCCATCGCCGAATTCCCAGCGCAGTCTTTTTGAGTCGATGTACTTGACCTCAAACATGATTTTGGAGCCTTCGAATAAGTATTGCGGAGCCACGGAGATGGTGATTTCCGGGTCTTTGGCTTGCAGGGAGGGGATAAGAACCATGAAGATCAAAGAAACCATTGAAAAATAGATAAAAATATTCTTTTTCATTTTATACCTCATCTTTGGTAATAGTATAGAAGAAATGCAGAAAAATCTCAAATAAGGAAAAAAAAATGGAAAAGCAAATGAATTCAATTGGGTAGGATGTTTTAAACATTGTAATACTGACTGACCGTGAATGAAAAGTTTTTGCGGGGGGTCCAGGGGGGCGGTTTTTTCAAAAAGAGCCCCCCTGGCTGTCGAGCCACTGCTGCGCATGACGTGCTGTCTCTTTCAAACGCAACTCGGACCAACTTTCGATATAGGGCGGAAAAACCTGGCTGATTCTCATCGGTTTCTTACTATGCTTTTCGCAATAGTTCGCCAATGCCACTACTTTGCAGAACCATTGTCCTTCACCGGGCACCACACTTAAATGCAAAAATGCTTCGGTAAATCTGGCCAGTAACTGGAGGTCATATGAAGACGGGACATTATACGTTTCCATGAGAGATACGGCTTCAAGCCATTCCTGGTTCGCTAAATGAGCATCAACCGTTTCAATAACGTTCAATGTCTTTAAAAT
>JABAOF010003348.1_pt1 | contig 27740 bp, 30 predicted proteins | sample 7062171 | NCBI WGS metagenome assembly JABAOF01 (sample SAMN14538628, study PRJNA623070) | marine sediment metagenome | biome: marine biome [ENVO:00000428]; feature: marine pelagic biome [ENVO:01000023]; material: deep marine sediment [ENVO:00002113] | place: India: Gulf of Khambhat ...
GATGTTGGGGCAGTGGGCCTCCTCGCACACCGTGTTGAGCTTGAGCTCGCGCATCAGGTGCTTGATGCTCACGTAGTTCTGCCCGCCGGGAGCCTTCACCTTGAGCCAAGGGGGCTTTCGCGCGGACGCCGGCTCACCGGCCGGTCGGTTGCGGGTAGTTAGCTGGACAAGCTCCATAGGCGGCGAAACATAGCGAGGCCGTGTGGGGGATACCAGCGGCTTTCAACCGTCTAGTTGAACGCCCGGCGGGAGTGGGGCGTTCCGGCGGGTCAGTGCGTGTCGAAGCGGTCGACTGCCATCGGGGTGATGTCGTACTCGACCTCTTCCCCGACATAGAGCTGGGCCAGGATCTCCCCGGTCATGCCGGCCAGCAGGATGCCGTTGCGCCCGTGGCCGGTGGCGTACCACAGGTTGGGCACCTCCGGGTCGGGTCCCAGGATGGGATGCCGGTCCGGGGTGACGGGTCGGAGCCCTGCCCATGTGCGCTTCACCCGCTTGCCGGCCAGGGCAGGGAAGATCCGGCGCATGTAGCGGTAGACCAGGCGCAGGCCCTCCTCGGTGGTACCCGTGGCGAAACCCGCCTGCTCCATGGTGGAGCCGGCCACCGCCTCGCCGCCTCGCTCTAGCACGTACCCGCCGCCCCCGTAGACGATGGCGGAGGGCTCGCCCGCGGGCCACTCGAGGGCCGCCATCTGGCCTCGGATCGGCTCCACCGGGAGCGAGCGGGGGAGCCCCTCGATCCGGCCCGACCAGCAGCCCGTGGCCAGCACGACGGCCCCGGCCGAGTGGGTGCCGTCGGCGGTGCGGACGCCCCGCGCCCGGCCGCTCTCGATGCGGATCTCCTCCACCAGCTCCCCCCTTACGACGCGCGCGCCCTTGAGCTCGGCGCCCTTCACGAACGCCTCGCGCAGGGCCAGGGGTGCGAGCCCGCCATCTTCCGGCGCCAGGGCCGCCCCGAGCGCCTCGGGGCCGGCACCGGGGACCCGCTCGTGCACCTCCTCCGCGGAGAGCCACTCGGTCGCGAAACCGCTCTGACGCTGCCACGCGATAGTGCCCTTGATGCGGCTCGCCTCCTCCTCGGTGAAGGCGAGCTGCACGATGCCGTCGGTCCTGAGCTGGATGTCGATCCCGGTCTCCTCCTCCAGCTCCTGCGCCAGCTCGGAGTAGAGATCGCGGGACCGGACGCAGAGGGCGAGGAGCGGGTCCTCGGCCTGCGCCTCGGCGAACGGGGCCAGCATGCCCGCGGCCGCCGGCGTGGCGGAGCCCGGCCGGTCCCCGGCCTCGATCACCGTGACGCCGACGTCCCGGCGGGCGAGGGCACGGGCACAGGCGGCGCCGATCACGCCGCCGCCGACGATGACGACGTCAGGATACGGCATCGCTGTTCCGGGGCGAAACCTGTGGACCCATGGGTTCGTAAGGTACGGTGGACGCAATCACCCGTGGAGGCAAGTCATGGTACGCGCGCTCGTCGGCTACTCCGTGCTGGCAGTCGTCGGGATCATCGCGCTCAAGCTGCTGTTCGGGCTCCTGAGCATCGCCTGGAGCCTGCTCTGGGCCGTCCTTTGGCTCGCAGCGCTCGGGTTCGTGTTCTACCTGATCCTCAAAATTATCAGCCCGAAGACGGCCCGCCGAGTGAAGGATACGATTCGCGGCGAATCGAAGTGAGCGGATCACCGATCCAGCTTTGCGATACGGGAACGGGGCCCCTCGGGGCCCCGTTCGCATTGCGGCGCTGCGGCCGTCACGGTTCGCGCTCGGCCAGCTCCGTGGGCGGGGCATCCGCGATCTCCCGGAGCCTGAGGGTGATGGTCGCTATCGAAGCGAACTTCACCTTGAGCTGCACCATTATGCGCCGCTCGTCGTCGGTGAGCCACATCCGAGGCTCCTTCGCCTCGGCCAGGATGCCGCGGCCCTGGATGGTGGGCTTCACCAGGATGGTGGGGAACCGGCCCGCCGGCAGGTCCAGGGTGTCCCGCCCCAGCACCTCCAGCACGACCGGGTTGCGGTCCGGTCGGAAGTAGTTGTTGTACTCGTAACGCTCGCCCACCTCCAGCTCGACGGTCCGCACGAAGTAGAAGAACGCCGCGTCGTCCAGCGGGTTCTCCGAAGTGGGGAGGATGCTGTCCTTGCCGGCCTCGACGTAGAACCCTGAGTCGGGGTAGATCTCGTAGGCCGTGTACCGCTCCGAGCTCCCCTCGTGGAAGTCCTGGATGAAGCGGCGTGAGGCGAAGTCCTCCAACCCGAACCAGGAGTCCATCCGGTCGTTGAGGCGGTAGAAGAACGACCCACCCTCCAGCACGAAGACCACGTGCAGCGACGGCTCGCCCCGGATGGTGTCGATCCCCGCCACGTGCATCGTGCCGCTTCCGAGGTTGAGCAGCCCGAACCTGGCGTCGTACAGCAGGGTCTCTCCGACCGGGAATCGTTCCATGCCGGCGACGGCCGTGTCGGCCGGTGCCGCGGCAGTGTCCGCGGGCACCTGGCCGGACAGCGCGCTGGTGGCCAGGACGAGGATGATCGTGGTGATGAGGGATGCCAGTCGCATATCGCTTCAGCCGCGTTGGATCGTTGTCGTGGGCGCCGGGATGCTGAGCCGCCGGCCGGCGCGGAAGTAGCTCAGGGCCTGGGCGAGCGTGCCCGCCCGGCGCCGATCGCGTACCGGCGGTACCGGTTCATCGAGTGTCACCGCCGCGATCTGGCGGGCACGCGCGGCGGTGCGGGCTACCAGCTCGGCGTGCACGCAGGGTCCGTCGGTTTCGAGGAAACGCTCGGGCCGCTCCCGGAGGCAACCTCTAAGAGTAATCAGGCGGATGGCGCTCACCCCAGAAGTGAGATCGCGCAGCCCGGGCAGGGAGAGGCCGGGCCTGAGGAGCCAGGGGGCGCAGCGGCGCACCACCCGCGTTCCCAGGGGCTCCTCGCTGGGCTGGACCTCACCCACCACCACGTCCGCCCCGGACTCGAAGCGCTTGAGCAGCTCGGGGAGCACGGCTGGAGTGACCGAGAAGTCGGCGGGCAGCGTGACCAGGCAGTCGCGCTTGGGGCGATCGCTCCGCTCGAGCACGTCTCGCACCAGTCCTTCGAGGCTCGCCGCGTAGCCTACGCCCTCGCGGTGCCGCGTGAGCGTCATGGGCAGCGTGCCCTGGTAGGCTTCCAGCAGCTCCGCGGTCCCGTCGGTCGACGCGTCGTCTGCCACCAGGATGTGGTATTCCCGCGGGAGCTCCTGGAAGACCTTGCGGATCTTCCACAGAAGCAGCCCCACCGTGGAGGCGTGATTCCGCGCGGCGACGCAGACGTAGATCATCTGTTCCGGCTCCTCGGTTCCCTACCGGACAATACTCGCGCCCGGCCCAGAAGTTCGGGCTAGCAATCTAGCGAGGGAATGAAGGGAGAGAAGGTGGCGTGCCGCCGGCTACCCGTGTGCGGCCGTGGCCAGCGCCTGGCGCAGCTCGGCGAGGGTGAAGGGCTTCCGCAGATGCGGTCGGCCGGTGCGCTCCAGAAACGTCAGGGTGTCTCCGCCCACCGTGTCGCCGGTGGCAAACACCACCCGCTCGGCGATCTCGGGGTGGTCGCGCCGGAGCTCCTCGAACAGCTCCCGCCCGCCGGGCTCGGGCATCCTGAGGTCGGTGATGATGACGTCGAACGGCTGGGAGGTGGCTTGCGTCAGACCCTCGGCGCCGTCGGATGCAACCTGCACCGTGTGGCCCCAGGCCTCGAGGGTGGCACGCATGTAGTGGAGGATGTGGGGCTCGTCGTCCACCACGAGAACGCGGAGCTCTCCGGTCTGGGGGAGGGTCGTCTCCTGCGCGGCCTGGGCCGGTGCACCGGCCGGAAGCTCGACGCGGAAGGCGGCGCCTCCCCCGGCGCGGGGCGCGTAGGTAATCCGGCCGCCGTGCTCCCGGATGATGCCCTGGCAGATCGAGAGGCCGAGCCCGGTGCCCGCGCCCTCGGCCTTCGTGGTGAAGAAGGGCTCGAAGATGTGGTCCGCAATCTCGTCGGGAACGCCGGGTCCGTCGTCCTCCACCGTGACGGCCACCCCGTCCAGCCATTTGGTGGCGTGGATGGTCACCTGCTCCCCGACGCCCGAGGCCTTCATGATCTGGGCAGCGTTGTGGACCAGGTTCACGAAGACCTGCTGGATCTGATTGGCGTCCGCATCGACCTCGGGGAGGTCGGGATCCACGGTGAGCGCCGCCTCGACCTTGGACGCCATCAGCTGGTTACGAAGCAGCGCGAGCGTGGCCTCCAGTATGGGTCCGATCGGCTCCGCGCGCCGCTGTCCCTCCTGCTTGCGGGCGAAGTTGAGCAGGTTGCGCACGATGGCGGCCGCCCGCTCCGCCTCCTGCCGGATAGCCTGCAACGGGTGGCGCATGCTCTCCGGTGGGTCTCCCTCTTCCACCAGGTAGTCCGCGAAGCCCACGACCGACGCCAGCGGGTTGTTGAGGTCGTGGGCCACCCCGGCGATGAGCTGGCCGATGGCGGACATCTTCTCCGATTGGATCAGCTGTTCCTGGAGGCGGCGCTTGTCGGTCTGGTCCTCGAACACCAAGACCGCCGCGCCCTCCGGCTCGCCCAGGGCGAGGGCCGACACCGTGAAGACTCGCGAGCCCGATTTTAGCTCGTGCTGGCTGTGGTTGCCCGCCGCGGCGAGGGCGCGGGCGACGGGTTCGGCCCATTCCTGCGGCAGCACCGAGATCCAAGGGCGCCCGGCCACCGCCGTGACCGGGATATGCGCGATCACGCTGAAGGCGCGGTTCGCACGGCGGATGGTGCCGTCCGGGTCCACCACGCAAAACGCCTGCCCGATGGCGTCCACGGTCTGTTCCCACTCACCCTTGCCCCCCGAGAGCAGCTTGACGAGGCGCGCGTTCTCCAGGGCCATGCCGAACTGCGCATTCGCCGCGCATAGGAAGTCGGCGTGCTCCTCCTGGAAGTGCCCGGGTGTGTCGGCGACGGCCGAGACGACACCGATGGTGCGACCCACCGCCGTGATCGGCGCGCCCACCCAGGAGCGCAGCGAATAATCCACGGAGACGCCGAGCGCCTCGAGGGCACGTCGCGTCACATGTGGCAGCACTCGCTGGCCCTCGCTGCTGATGAGGCGCACGAGGGGATCATCGGGCCGGGGGTTTGCATATTGGTAGTTGTGAGCCACCCGCGACGTCTGGCTGTCGGGATCGGTGAGGACGATGAGGAGCCCGTCCGGTCGCAGGGTCGTCCGCAGCGTACGGGCGAGCAACTCCACGACGGACGCCGGCTCGTGCGTTCCGGCGAGGTGCTGGCCGAGCGCCGTGAGCGCCTTGAGGGATTGGGAACCCGCGATCGGCGCCGTGGCGCTACCAGATAGAGGGGGTTGCGACATGATCCTCGCAAACGTGCGGGAGCGGTTCACCGCGACCGACGTAGAACTGGTGATTCGGCTGCTGGCGCGCGGTGACGCTGCGCACAGGCGGGAGCTCGCACGGGTGGCGCAGGAGTTGGGCATCGATGCGCTCCTCGATGCGCCCGACCTGCCGGATTTGCTGCGCGGTACACCGCGGCTGGAGCAGCCGTCGCCGGCCCTGTTCGTCTATGTCGTGCTGCGGCACGCCCTGCGGGGAGTGGGGATCGACAGCGTGCGGCTGAGCGACTACCTCGGCGCCCTCGTGTTGGAATTCGGCCTGCGCGACCGGGCCTATCGGATCAGCGCTACGGACGACGAGGTGTATCGCTACCTCGTCGACGTAGTGGCTCACGCCGCGTCCGCCTCGGGACGTCGCGGGTTTCTGTTGCGGGCGCACCTTGGCAACCTCAGTCTGTGGCTCGCCGGGCTCTACCCCGACCACATCACGGCCCGGGAGGAGCGCCGCGGCGGGCCGGGCCTGCGGTACTATGACCGCCTGGGAGCGCACGGCTTCCGACTCGCGTCGGACCACCGCCTCGCGCGCCAACTCGACATGGCCGACATTTACGAGGAAGCGGCCGTCTCGTTCCGGCACATCCGCATCGCCCTGAACCGTCTTTCCGACCGCATGCTGTTCCCCCGGGTGTCCACCCCGGGGCGGTTGCTGCGGCAGGTGGCGGACGAGTTCGGGTGGTAGGGCGGTAGCGCCGGTACCAGCGTTACCGTTGCTCCCCCCCTGCCACCGTATCCACCGCCGCGAACAGCGGGCAGCGCGGGCTGCTCACCCCGCTCCAGGTGACGCGGGCCCCGTACAGCGGGATGGTGTAGTTCCCGCTCACCACCCCCCCGAGTAGGGGCGCGCTCATGGGTGGCTCGGTCTCGTAGATCAGCACACCCTTGAAGGTGTCGAGGGAGTCCTCCACGAGGACCAGTCCCCACCCCGGGAGCGTGGGAAAGCCAGGCCCCTCGTAGCCCACCATGGCGCCGTCGGGGCCGTAGGCGACGAGGGCGGGGGTGGTGCCGTACCCCACCACTCTGGCCGGCACCGTTCCCTGGAGCTCAGCGGGGACGGAATCCATGAACCGTCCGCCGCTGCGGAGCTGCTCGAGAACCATGGTGGCGCCTGCCATGGCGGCGAAGCCGCAGGAGGGGGAATCCTCGGGGTTTTCCGGGGTACACGCGAGCGCGAGTGCCGGGAGCAGCGCGAGTGTCGTGATGCGTCTCATGAGGCTAATCTTACGCGGTGCGGAACCCGGTGACCACCCGGGAGAGGCTGCGGGCCGAGCCCACTGCCCGTCGCTTGACCGCCCCAGAACCGGGCTCTATCGTTTTTCGAGGGTACTCGATTTCTCACGCACGGAGGAGTGGAGTATGCCAACGTACGAGTATCGCTGCGACAAATGCCGCAAGCGATTCACTCGCGTTGAGTCGATGGCGCAACACGAGAGCGCGCGTCCCACCTGTCCCAATTGCAAGTCGACGAAGGTCGCGCAGGTCTACTCTTCTTTCTTCGCGAAGACCGGCAAGAAGAGCTAGTGTTCGAACGCCTACGCGCAGCGATCAACGCCGCCCTGGAAGCGGCAACGCCCGCGTCCGATCCGCGGGCCGTCGTTTCGAAGATGCGTGAGGCGGTGATCGAAGCGCGGACTTCCATCGAAGCGATGCGCGAGGGTGCGTCCGAGACGGAGCAACGGCTCGCCCACGAGCGCCAGCTGCTCACCGACGCAGAGCGCCGCGGGCGGCTAGCCGCCGGTATCCAGGACCGGGAGACGGTGGAGGTGGCGCAGCAATTCGCGGAGAAGCATCGAGAGCGGGTCGAGGTGCTGGAGCAGAAGCTCAAGGTGCAGCGCGACGAGTTGGCGCTCGCCGAGCGCGAGTACGGCGACATGAAGGCCCAGCTGCTGGAGTACGAGCGCAGCCGGCCGGCGACGGAGGCCGCCCGCTCGGTCGAGTCGGCCTGGCGCGATCTGGAGGCGGCGGGGATGTCGCGGCCCGAGACCGATGTCGAGGGCGAGCGGCTGCGCCGCGAGATGGACCGGGCGGCCCGCGAGGCGAAGGCCGACGAGCAACTAGAAGAGCTCAAAAAGCGAATGGGGAAAGGCTAGGGGCCCAGTGGAGATCAAAGCGGGTCGGATGGTCTATCTCGGCTACGGGAAGTACTGGCGGTCGGATGCGATCGTGGGCCTCAGGCCCATCGAAGGCGACAACCGAGGGCCGGGTCACCGCACCGAGGTGTACACGGCGACGCTCGATGAGCCCCTCGTTGCCTCGCGCAGCGAGCGGGCCATCCTGCGCGACATGGCGGTGGCCGGTGTGGAGGAGTTCCGGATGCAGGAGGCCCGGGAGGTCATGGGCGACCTGTTGGACGCGCTGGAGGACATGCCGGACGTGCTACGCCGGATGCTGACCACGGAGGCGCAGTTCGACGTGAGCGCGTGGCTGCGGCGGCTGAAGGCCCTCACCCGGGTGGAGAGCGAGGGACACGAAGGGCAACCGGAGCTATTCGAGTAGGAGACCCTCGCTAGCTCTCTGCTCCCTGCTCCCCGCTGCCCGCTCTCTCCTCAGCGAAGAACGGCGTCCACTTCTCTTCGGGTGACGGCCTCGTCACCAGGCTCACCAGCACCAGCAGTCCGATCGACAACAGCACGCCTGGGATCACGATGTACTCGCTGGAGGCGAAGTCGAACTCGGTGCCGGCGATCGTCATCGTGAAGCCCACGCCGAGGCGGCTCAACACGCCGATGCTCACGATGGTGCCCATGCCGCCGGCGATGCACGCCACGCCGCCCTGCGGCGTAACCCGCTTCCACAGGAACGCCGCCAGCAGCGCCGGGGTGAGACTGGCCCCGACCAGGGAGTACGCGTAGAGGGCCATCGACAGTACCGTCTGGAACTGCGTGAGCAGGAACAGCCCGAGAATTCCGAATGCCACGATGGACGCGCGCTGCAGAGTGAGTTTCTGCTTCTCGGTTGCCTGCGGGTTGACGAACCGCTCGTAGATGTCGCGGCTGGCGTTGGTGGACGGGACGAGCAGGAACGTGTTTCCCGTGGAGAGCACGATGGCCACTCCCGCCGCCAGCAGGATCGCGCCGCCCAGCAGCGGCAGCCCGTGGCGCGCGATGTACAGGATGATCGTCTCGGATGCCGCGCGCCCCACGATGGACGTCTGCTCCATGAGGTCGGGGTAGGCGGCACGGCCCACGATGGCGACCAAAGCCAGAGCGGTCTCGATGACCACGACTCCCACCACCATCCCGATCACGGCCCTGCGGGCGGCGCTGGCGTCTTTGGCCGAGAAGAACTTCTGGTACATGCCGCTCTCGCCCAGGAGCAGCAGGAAGGTCGGCATCGAGACGCCCATAACCCACAGCAGGTTGTGCCCGCCCAGGGGGTGGGTGAAGCCCTCCGGTAACCGCGCCAGTACCTCCCCCAAGCCCCCTACCTGGAACACCATGTAGGGCAGGGTGAACAGGATGCCCAGCGTGATGATGATGCCGTTGAAGATGTCGACGGTCACGATGGAGACCATGCCCGCCAGCATCGTGAAGAGGATGATTGCGGCAGCCGTGATGTACATCCCGGTCGTGGGGCTGATCGCTCCGTCGCTCACGATCGAGAGGATCCAGCCGCCCCCGCGAAACTGGTACGCTGCGATCGTCACGTAAGCGAGGATGATGGCCAAGGTGCCCAGCAGCCGGGCCGCGGCGTTGTACCGCTTCTCCAGCAGGTCCGGGACGGTGTACTCGGCGATGCGCCGCACGCGGCCGGCGATGAAGTAGGCCACGATCAGGCCCACCCATGCGCCGAACGAGAACCACAGCTCCGCGATGCCCGTGCGGTAGGCGAGCCCCGCGCCACCGAACAGGGAGCCCGATCCGATCCAGGTGCAGACCAGGGTGCCCACCAGTAGAAGGACCGGAACAGAGCGGCCCGCCACCATGAAGTCCTCGTGGCTTTTCACCCGCCGCGAGCGCCACAGGCTGATGCCGACGAGGATCAGGGGGTAGACGAGGACGACGACCAGCAGAAAGGTCATGCGGTTCCTCCCGCGGGTGATGCGGCAAGGGTGGTACCGTCAACGGCCGGCAAAGTGGCGGTAAGATGCCCAGGTGTCACGCGGGCCGCAACGGCTCCTCGGCGTAGTGGCAGGCCGCCCAGCGGCCTGTCTCTACCTTACGCCACGCTGGACTCTCAGCGCTGCACCGCTGGTCCTTCCTGGGGTGGGGGCAACGCGGGTGGAATGGGCACCCGGTGGGCGGCTCGCGCGTGCTGGGTGCTTCACCCGCGAGCGCCAGCGGCGGGCGTGGCTCGGCGGGGTCGGGCGCCGGCACGGCCGAGAGGAGCGACGCGGTGTACGGGTGCAACGGCTGTGCGTACAGTGCGTCGGCCGGTGCGAGCTCCGCCAGCTTGCCCAGGTACATGACCGCGACACGGTCGGCGAGGTGGCGCACCACCGCCAGGTCGTGGGCGATGAACAGGTAGGTCAGGCCGAGCCGGTCGCGGAGGTCGGCCAGCAGGTTGAGGACCTGTGCCTGGACCGAGACGTCGAGCGCCGAGACCGGCTCGTCCAGGACGACGAACTCCGGCCCCACCGATAGTGCCCGCGCGATCCCCACGCGCTGTCGCTGCCCGCCCGAGAGCTCGTGCGGGAAGGAGGAGACGTAGCCGGGATCGAGACCGACCTCGTTGAACAGGGCCGCGACCCGTGCGTCGGCCGCGGCGCCGCGCGCCAGCCCGTGCACCGTGATCGGCTCGCGGACCGCCGCTCCGACGGTCATGCGCGGGTTGAGGGAGCCGTACGGGTCCTGGAACACGATCTGCATCTGCCGGCGTAGCATGCGCAGCGCGCGTGGGTCGAGGTGGAACACGTCCGCGCCGTCGAACCGAACCCTGCCGGTGGTGGGCGTGAGCAGGCGGAGGATGGTCCGCCCCAGGGTCGTCTTCCCGCTGCCGCTCTCTCCCACGAGACCAAGCGTCTCGCCGCGTGCGACGGTGAAGCTCACGCCGTCCACCGCGCGCACGGTGTGCCGCGGCGTGAGGAGGCCACCGCCCGAACGAAACTCGACGACGAGGTGCTCGACCTCGACCAGGGGAGCGCCGGGCTTCACACCTTCCTCCGAACCGGCTCGTCCACGAGCCAGCACCGGGCGCGTTGCTCGGTCGGCATGGCGAGCGGAGGCGGCACGTCGCCGGTGCACCGCTCCCACACATGCGGGCAGCGCGGATGGAAGCGACACCCGCCGGGCCATTCGGTCGCCGGTGGGACGGCGCCGGGGATGACCGGTAGCCGCTCCGCGGGCGCGTCCAGTCGCGGAGCTGCCCGAAGCAGCGCCTCGGTGTAGGGGTGCACGGGGTCCGCGAACAAGGTCGCCGTGGGACCCTCCTCGATGATCTGCCCGCCGTACATCACGGCGATGCGATCGGCTATCCCGGCCACGACGCCCAAGTCGTGCGTTATCAAGATCATCGCCATCCCGAGCTGGCGCTTGAGGTCGGCCAGCAGCTCGAGGATCTGCGCCTGGATCGTGACATCGAGGGCCGTGGTCGGCTCGTCGGCAATGAGGATCTTCGGCTCGCAGGCCAGGGCCATGGCGATCATGACGCGCTGCTGCATGCCGCCGCTCATCTGGTGGGGGTAGTGGTGCGCGCGGATCTCTGGATCGGGGATCCCGACGAGTTTGAGGAGGTCGATTGTCCGCGCCCGCGCGTTCCGCCGGGAGATCACGCGGTGCGCGCGCAGCGTCTCCGCGATCTGCGCCCCGACCGTGAGCACCGGGTTCAGGCTCGTGGTGGGCTCCTGGAAGATCATGGCGATCTCGGCGCCGCGCACGCGGCGTAGCTCTCTGGCGGGGAGCTCGAGGAGATTGACGCCGTCGTACTCCACGACGCTCTCTTGCGCGATGTGCCCCGGCGGCGTCTGGATCAGCCGCAACAGCGACAGCGCGGTCACGGTCTTGCCGCATCCCGACTCGCCCACGATGCCCAGGGTCTCGCCGGGAAACAGGTCGAACGAGACGTCGTCCACCGCGCGCGCGACGGTCTTGCCCAGCGTGAAGCTCGTGCGCAGGCCACGCACCTCGAGCAGCGGCTTCATCGCGTCGTCGGATCGAGGGCGTCCCGCAGACCGTCCCCCAGGAGGCTGAATCCCACGACGGTCACCACGATGGCCACGCCGGGGAAGGTGGCGATCCACGGCGCCACCGCCAGCGCCTGCTGCCCCTCCTGGATGAGCGATCCCCAGGAGGGAGTCGGGGGCGGTACGCCGACGCCGAGGTACGAGAGACCGGCTTCGATCAAGATGATCTGTCCGATGCCGAGGGTTGCCGTCACGATGACCGGCGCCGCCACGTTGGGCAAGAGGTGCCGCAGCGCCAGCCGCCGCGGTCCCACGCCGAGCGCCTCGGCGGCTGTGACGAACGTGCGGCTCTTGAGGCTCAGCACCTCCGCCCGCACGATGCGGCTGGTGTCGAACCAGTTGGTGAGCCCGAGAACCGCGATGAGCCCGGCCACGCCCACGCTGTCCCACAGCGCGATAACCACGAGCAGTAGGAACACGCGGGGCACCGCCAGCGCAGCGTCCACGCCCCGCATCAGCACCGTGTCGATCGCGCCGCCGGCCAGGCCCGCCGTCATCCCCAGGGCCGTTCCCACGGTGACCGACACCAGCACCGAGAGGAACGCGATGCTGAGGGAGATTCGCGCACCGAACAGCACGCGGCTCAGGAGGTCGCGGCTGAAGAAGTCGGTTCCGAACGGATGAAGCGCCGACGGCGCGAGGTACTGCCCGCGAGCCAGATCGAGCTGCGCCGCGGGATCGTACGGTGCGAGCCACGGGGCCAGCGCCGCAAGCGCGCACAACACGGCAACCAGCGCCAGGCCGAAGCGGGCGCGCCGCTGCTGCCACAGCCGCCGCAGCAGCGCGCTCACTGCGCCTCCCGCGTGCGGGGGTCCACCACCCTGTAGAGCAGGTCGGCGAGGAGGTTGCCCACCACCACCATGATCGCCGCGATGATGGCGACCGCGGTCACCACCGCGTAGTCGCGACCGTGGATGGCGTCCACCGCCAGCTTCCCCATGCCCGGCCAGGCGAACACCGTCTCTACCAGCACGGAGCCGGAGAGCAAGATGGGGAAGGACAGCCCGAACAGGGTGATCACCGGCAGCAGGGCGTTGCGCAGCGCGTGCCGGAAGAACACCGCCCGCTCCCTGAGGCCCTTAGCCCGCGCCGTGCGGACGAAGTCCTGACCCACCACGTCGAGCATCGCGGCCCGCTGATACCGTGCGGTGACCGCCGCGCCCACCAATCCCAGCGTGAGGGCCGGGAGAAACAGGTGCAGCGCACGGTCCCACAGGCGGCCGAGCAGGGAGAGATGCGGATAGACCGTGTCGTCTACCACCCCGCCGACCGGAAACCAGTCGAGTGACACTCCGAATAGCAGTAGCAGCATCACCCCGAGCCAGAACACCGGCATGGAGTAGAGCGTCAGCGACATGACCGAGAGGAGATCGTCGGCGGTGGAGCCGCGGCGCGTCGCCTGCACCGCGCCCACCAGCACTCCGAGGGCAAAGGCGATGAGGAGCGCGGTGGCAGCGAGGAGCAGCGTGTTGGGGACGCGCTCGGCAATGGCCTGAGCGGCCGGGCGGTGCTCGCGGAACGAGTAGCCGAAGTCGCCCCGGGCCACGTTGGCCAGGTAGCGGCCGTATTGGACGTAGATGGGCTGGTCCAGACCGAAGTTGCGCCGCTGCTGCTCGATGACGTGAGTGGGGACCAGGGTGGCCTCACTGGCCCGCGTGAAGGGGTCTCCCGGCGCCACGTGCAACAGGACGAAGGTCAGCGTGGCGACCAGGAACACGATCACGGCCGCGTGCGCCAGCCGGACCGTGACGAAACGGAGCACGCTAGTTCGTGTAGCGATCGCGATCGATGAGTTTGGACGCCGGCACGTACCACTGCCACAAGGTGGCAACGAAGTTATCGGTGCGGATCGACACGTTCTCGAACCGGGCGTGCACGCCGGCGCTGGGGCCCGACGCGCTGGTCCACACGGCCGGCACATCCTGGTTGAGGATGTTCACCGCCTGCACCCAGTTGGCCCGCGCCGTGGCCATGTCAGCGGCGTCGAGCGCCCGTTCCGCGGCGCGGTCGAACGCGCGGTTGCTATACGAGCCGTAGTTGTTCCCCGCGCCCGTGGTCCACACTTCCGCGATAGTCGAGGGGCTGAAGTCGCCCCCGTACGAGCCGAAGAATGTGTCGAAGCGGTGCACGGTCCCGCGTTCGACGAACGCGCCGTAATCCAGGCCCGCGAGCGTCATGGAGATGCCGACCCGGCGGAGCTGCTCCTGCATGATCTCCGCCTGGCGGCGGCGCAACGTGCTGCTGGTGGGGAACACGAGGTCGAACTCGAGCGGCTCCCCGGCACGGTCCAGCAGCCCGTCGCCGTCGGTGTCGCGCCATCCCAGCTCCGCTAGCTGCGCCCGAGCGCGGGCGGTGTCGAACGGCACCTGGACGTAATCCTCGTCCCAGATGTAGAAGGCTGGCGCAACGGGTCCCTTCGCTACCAATCCGTCCTCGCCCCACACGGCGCGCACCATCTCCTCGCGGTTCACCGCCAGCGCGACCGCCTCCCGCATGGCGTGGTCCGCGAACAGGCGGTGCGGGCGATTCGTGTTCTCGGGATCACGCAAATTGAACTGCACGTAAGAGTAGAACGTGGAGGGCGTCCACGGGATGGCCCGGAGATCCTCCTCCGCCTGGACTTGTCGTTGGGCTTCGCTCGGGAGGAAGTTCACGACGTCCGCTTCCCGGGCGAGGAACTGCGCAGCGGCGGTGCCCGGATCGGCGCTGAACCGCCAGATCACACGGCGGATGCCCGGGCGCCCCAGGAAGAACGCCGAGTCGCCGGCGAGCTCGATCGACTGCCCGGCGTTCCAGCGCACGAAGCGGTACGGTCCGCTGCCCACGGGGTTGCGGCCGAACGGGTGCGCGGCCAGCTCGGCACGGGGTACCGTATCCAGCAGGTGGCGCGGCAGGATCCGCATGTGGTACACCGCGTCGAAGAACATCTCGGCGTACCGCCGACGGAACCGGAACGCCACGGTCCGGGAATCGCGAGCCGTCACCGATGCGATCTGGAGCAGGCGTGGTATGGCACGCGATCCTACCAGCGTGTCGCGATACACGTCGAAGGTGAAGACCACATCGTCGGCGGTGACCGGTGTGCCGTCGTGCCATCGCGCGTCCGGGTGCAGCGTGAACACCAGCGTGCGCGGGTCCTCCGCGGTCCACGAGCTTGCCAGCTCGGGCTCGAACGTGGCAGGGTCCACCAGGTTCATGTCGGGACCAATGTCGGCGAGCTTGAGGAAGATGAAGTCGGAGATCGAGATGCCCACGTCCTGGGTCGTCACCATGGGGAGCAGCACGTCGGCTTCGGCAGCGGAAACGACGACCGCCGTACCGCACCAGTCGCCGGGGCAAGTGGGCTCCGGCGCACAGGACCAGCTCAGAGCGACTGCGAGGGACGCTCCTCCGACGATCGCAGTGGTTGGTGATCTCATCGGTCGGATGGCTCCCGTGTAATGGTTGCGGGTGTGCGGCGGCTCAGCGCCGCCACGTCCACTCCGGATCGCTGAAGTGGGCCAGCTCCTCGGGTGTGTACCCGATCTTGCCTTCCTGCCACGCTCCCGGCCACTGTGCCCGGGCTTCCCGGGCGATGACTTCGGCCACCTCGCCGAACTCCACCGCCCGCCCCAGGACGGCGCTGACGGATGTCGCTGCCGCGGCAGCGGCGCCGCCCAGCGTCACTCGAGCCACGACGTCCTGGCTGTCTTCCAGCAGCAGCGAGCCATGCTGCAGGAACGCTCCCTGCTCACGCACCTGCGCGCTGCCCACCAGCTTGCGACCGCCCACCACGACCTCGCCGCCCACCGGCGCCGCGAAGCAGGCACCCCCTCCCGGGTCCACGGCTCGCCCGCTGGCACGCTGTGCCAGCTGTGCCGTCACGCCGAGCCGTTGCAGCGCCGCGGCCAGGAGCGTGTGGACCCTAATGTATGCCTCCCTGAGCGAACCGAACATAGTCGCGGGCCCGGCAACCGCGTAGGTCACCTCCGCCTCGTGCCATACGGCGCGGCCGCCGGTCGGGCGGCGCACCGTGTCGAGGCCGAGTCGCTCGATGGCCGTGCGGTCGTAGCGTGTGCGTGCCGGCTCGTTGCGGCCGAAGGAGAGACAGGGCGGAGACCAGCCGTACAGGCGCAGAAAAGCCGCGCCCCCCCGTGCCTCCCGCAGGAGCGCGGCGTCGATGGCCATGTTCTCGCCTCCGGGGCGGCCCGTCGGCTCAATGATGAGGTGCCACTCGAGGGCGGTAGCGATGGTGCCGACGGTACCGTCGTTGCCGGCGCGGCCCTCGTTTCCGTGGCTCGCTACCGCCATGCCGCGTTACCGCCCTACCGCCTCATACTCCTCGATGGGGAGGCAGGTGCAAATCAGGTGTCGGTCGCCGTAGGCGGCGTCGGCGCGACCCACCGGCGGCCACACCTTGTGCTCCCGTGTCTGCGGCGTGGGGAACGCCGCCAGCTCGCGCGAGTAGGGACGGTCCCAGTCGTCGGCGATCACGTCCTCCAGCGTGTGGGGGGCGTTGCGCAGCACGTTGTTGTCGTGGTCTGCGCTGCCGTCCTCTATGTCGCGGATCTCCCCGCGGATGGCGATCATCGCGTCGCAGAACCGATCCAGTTCCTCCTTCGACTCGCTCTCCGTGGGCTCCACCATCATCGTCCCCGGGACGGGGAAGGAGATCGTGGGGGCGTGGAACCCGTAGTCCATGAGGCGTGTCGCCATATCGGTCACGTCCACGCCCGCGGACTGCTTGAACGGCCGAGTATCGATGATGCATTCGTGGGCGATGAGCCCGTCCCGTCCCGAGTACAGTAGATCGAAGTGGCCGGCGAGCCGCCGCGCGATGTAGTTCGCATTGAGGATGGCCACCTGCGTCGCCTCGGTGAGACCGTCGGGGCCCATCAGCGCGAGGTACGCCCACGAGATCGGTAGAATCGAGGCACTCCCCCATGGCGCGGCGGAGACCGTCCCGCAGGGCTGCTCGATCCCCAGTGGCACCACCGGGTGGTCCGGCAGGTGCGGCACGAGGTGCTGCGCCACGCCGATTGGGCCCATGCCGGGGCCGCCGCCGCCATGCGGGATGCAGAACGTCTTGTGCAGATTGAGGTGGCACACGTCGGCGCCGATGTCGCCGAGTCGGGAGATCCCCACGAGGGCGTTCAAGTTCGCACCATCCATGTACACCTGCCCGCCGTTGGCATGGATGACCTCGCACATCTCGCGGATGGTGGTCTCGAACACGCCGTGGGTTGACGGATAGGTGATCATCAGGGCGCCGAGCGTGTCCCGGTGAGCTTCCGCCTTCTCCCTCAGGTCAGTCATGTCGACGTTGCCGCCCGCGTCGGTCTTCACCACAACCACGTCCATTCCCGCCATGACAGCGCTCGCCGGATTGGTGCCGTGCGCCGACTTCGGGATGAGGCAGACCGTGCGGTGACCCTCGCCCCGCGCCCTGTGATACGCCCGGATCACGAGTAGCCCGGTGAACTCGCCCTGGGCGCCCGCGTTGGGCTGCAGGGAGATGGCGGCGAAGCCGGTGATCTCGGCGAGCATCGCCTCCAGCTCGTCGAACATCTGGGCGTAGCCCTTGGCCTGCTCTCGCGGCGCGAAGGGATGCAGTCCGTTGAACTCGGGCCAGCTCACGGCGGCCATCTCGGCCGCGGCGTTGAGCTTCATGGTGCACGAGCCCAGCGGGATCATCGCCGAATTGAGCGCCAGGTCGCGGTCCTCGAGCTTCTTGAGGTACCGCATCATCTCCGTCTCGGAGTGGTACCGGTTGAAGATCGGGTGGGTGAGGTATTGCGACGTCCGCACGAACGGCTCGGGAATGGTCGGTTCGACCGTTTCGGCCAGCTCACCGACCGCTATGTCCCCCTTGCCGAGACCGAACACCCGCACCAGGTCCGCCACATCCTCGAGCGACGTCGTTTCATCGAGCGTGACGCCGATCCGCGTGTCGGAGATCGGCCGCAGGTTGATGCGGTGCGCCTCGGCCGTCTGGTGCACCTTGGTCGCCTGCGACGCCTTCATCTCGACCGTGAGCGTATCGAAGTACGCGTCGTGCACGATGGTGTAGCCGAGCTGCCGCAGCGCCTCGGCCAGCACGTTGGTGTTCCGGTGCACGCGTTGGGCGATGCGCCTGATCCCGTCGGGGCCGTGATGGGTGGCGTACATCCCGGCCATCACCGCCAGCAGGACCTGGGCCGTGCAGATGTTGCTCGTGGCCTTCTCCCGCCGGATGTGTTGCTCTCGGGTCTGGAGCGCCATGCGCAGGGCGCGACGTCCCTTGGGATCCTTCGAGATGCCGATGATGCGTCCGGGCGCGAACCGCTTGTACTGCTCCTTGGTGGCGAAGTACGCGGCGTGCGGGCCGCCGTATCCGAGCGGCACTCCGAACCGCTGCGTGTTGCCCACTGCCATGTCTGCGCCCCATTCCCCCGGGGGCGCGAGGAGACAGAGCGCGAGAATGTCGGCCGCGACCGTCACGAGAGCGCCGGCCTCGTGCGCCCGGTCGACGACGGCACGGTAGTCCTCGATGCTTCCGAACGTGGTGGGATACTGCAGGAGGATCCCGATGACGTAGCCGTCGTAGCTGAACTCGTGCGGGTTGCCCACCACGACCTCGATGCCCCGCGCGTCCCCGCGCGTCTGGAGCACCGCGATCGTCTGAGGGTGGCACGCCTCGTCCGCCAGGAACCGTGGTGTACCCTCGCCCTTGGTGACGCCGAGGCACATGGTCATCGCCTCGGCGGCGGCGGTTCCCTCATCCAACAGAGAGGCGTTGGCGATCTCCAGACCCGTGAGGTCGTTGATCATCGTCTGGTAGTTCAACAGGGCCTCGAGCCGACCCTGCGAGATCTCCGCCTGGTAGGGTGTGTACGCCGTGTACCAGCCGGGATTCTCGAGGATGTTCCGCTGGATCACCGGTGGGACGACGCAGTCGGCGTAGCCCATCCCGATGTACGAGCGGTACACCTCGTTCTGCGAGGCGACTCTCCGCAGCGCCTGCAGCGCTTCGTGCTCGCTGATCCCGGCAGGCAGGTCGAGCGGGCGATGGAGTCGGATATCCTCGGGGACCGCCGCGTCCACCAAGGCGTCCAACGAGTCGTATCCCACGGTTTCCAGCATGGCTTTCACGTCGTGAGGACGCGGGCCGAGATGACGCCGTACGAAGTGATCCGGGTTCGTGTCGAGTGTCTTGAAGTCAGTCATCGTGTCACTACCCTATGCGTGCAAACGCCCCGGGGGGGCCCCAGGGCGTGTCGTTGATCAACTCGCGCTGCCGGGTCCCCGTCCCGGCTACTCTCCGATGTGTTGCTTGTAGTCGGCCGCGGTGAGGAGCTGACCCAGCTCGTCGGCACTACGCATACGCAGCTTGATCATCCAGCCCTCTCCATACGGATCGCGGTTCACCAACCCGGGGTCGCCCTCGATCGCCTGATTGACTTCTATCACCTCTCCGGCGACCGGATTGAACAGCTCGGAAACCGCCTTGANNCGATGGTGCCGAACACGTCCATCTGGTTGAACTTGGCACCGACCTCCGGCAGATCCACATACACCACATCGCCGAGCTCGCCCTGGGCATAATCGGTGATCCCGACGAAGACGGTGGAGCCGTCCTCGGTCGGCTTCACGTATTCGTGCTCTTCGCTGTAATGCAGGTTCTCGGGAACATCGGACATGGGAGTCCCGCCATTGTGTATGGGTGGCGAGGCGTAGGTTATGCGGCGGCCCTCGGCCTGTCAACTGCCTCAATCGGCGCTTGCGAAGAGGTCTACGAGCGGGTGTTTCGGTGGCTCAGCGGCGGTGTATGTCTCTCGCTCCGAGGGAGTTACGGCGGTGGTGTCAGCCGTATCACCGAGCGCCGCCAGCACGGCGCGCTGCACGTCACGCCACGGTCGCACGTCGAGGCGCGCGTGCACCGAGCTGCCATCGTGGGTGCGCGTGGTGTGAAACAGTGCACCCGGCGAGCCGGCGGCATTCCACCCGCCGCGCACCGCCGCGCCGAGCGGGGCACCCGTACTCTCGCTCGCACCGAGCGTGATCGTCACGTCGGGTGAATGCTCGTGCATCGCGCGTGCCACCGCAGCGACGATGGTGGCTTCGTGTTCGGCGAGGCCGCCCTGCGGTACGTCGAGGGAGGAAGTGCCGGCGAGGCCGAGGGCTGCGATGCCCTCCGCGGCTGCAGGCACGCCGGTGCAGAGCAGGCGTGTCTCCACCCCGGCATCTGCATACCGCGCGAGTGTCCCGCCGAAGGCGCGGGTGGCGTCCAGCTCGTTCGTCGTGACGGCGAGGAGGGTGCCCTTCCGGGCAGCGAGCTTGGCGGCGGCGCGCCGCCGGATGTCGCGCCACGCATCGTGGGCGGCTGCCTGGAGCTCCTCCAAGGTGCCGTCGTTGTCGAGGACGATGCCGCTCTGGGCCCGCTTCTCGGCGGCAGGGAGTTGCGCGCCGATCATTTGCCGTGCCACCTCGGTAGACAGGCCGCGCTCCTCCATTATGCGCTTGCGACGCAGTTCCTCCGGGGCGTCCACCAGCACCACCAGATCGAAGTCACCCGGATCGAGGACTTCGAAGAGGAGCGGGACGTCGTTGACGAGCACGCAGTCGCCGCGCTCCGCCGCCAGGAGCCTGCGCTCGGCGCGCCGCTGCTGCACGGCGGGGTGCACGATCTCGTTCAGGGCGGTGAGGGCCTGAGCATCGTGCATGGCGCGGTTGCGTAGCAGGTCGCGGTTGAGCGAACCGTCTGGCTTGAGGACATCGGCTCCGAACTGCCGCGCGATGGCGGCTAGCGTTTCAGAGCCGGGCTGCTGTACCTCCCGCACCAGCTCGTCGGCGTCGATCAGCGTAGCGCCCCACTCCCTGAACCAGCGGGCGACGGTGCTCTTCCCGGCGCCGATGTTCCCGGTGAGTCCGACGTTGAGCATGAGAGCAGCCTGGCTGCGCGATCCGGAGCGCTGCTAGAGCAGCTCCGTCTGGTCCTCATCCACGCGCGGCACCTCGTGGCAGTGCCGGCACCGCGCCTCGTAGCCCTCACTGCCTCCCACCATGATGGTGGGCGAGTCGTACTTGGCGGGACGGCCGTCGATCAGGCGCTGGTTGCGTGAGGCCGGGTTGCCGCACCTCACACAGATGGCGTGGAGCTTGTCCACCACTTCGGCGGTGCACAGGAGCCGCGGCATGATGCCGAACGGCTCGCCGCGGAAGTCGGTCTCGGTACCGGCCACGATGACGCGGACCCCGCGCCCGGCCAGATCGGTGCACACGTCCAGGATCTCGGAATCCAGGAACTGGGCCTCGTCTATGGCGATGACCTCCGAGTCGGGGCGGATCTGCCGCGCGATCTCGGCCGAGGAATCCACCGGCTGTGCCTCCACCGAGATGCCGTCGTGCGTGGTCACGGTGTAGACGCCGCCGTAGCGGTCGTCGAGGTGCGACTTGAAGACCTGTACCCGCTTCCTGGCGATCACGGCGCGGCGCACGCGCCGGATGAGCTCCTCGCTCTTGCCGCTAAACATCACGCCGGTAATGACTTCGATCCATCCCGGCTGTTCGCTGTGCAGCATCAGCCGCCCTTTCGGAGGGTGGTCGAGACGCTACCCCGCGGGACGATGGCGGGCAAGCCGCTTGCCAACATCCGCCGCCCGGTCTTACTTAGTGGCGATGGCGGACGGATCGGCCCCGTCGCGCCACTGGTACCTACCTTCAATTCTATCCACAGGGAGGATAGGGGTGAATAAGACCGAGCTGATCGATGCCCTCTCGTCGCAGACCGGACTGTCGAAGGCGGACGCGGGGCGCGCCACCGAGGCCCTGTTCGGCGAGGACGGCCTCATCGCGAAGGAGCTGCGTTCCGGCGGCCGCGTCCAGATCACCGGCTTCGGCTCGTTCGTGGCGCGCAAGCGGGCGGCTCGTACGGGGCGTGATCCGCGCACCGGCGGCACCATCCAGATCGCGGCCGCGACGGTTCCGGCGTTCAAGGCAGGGCAGGGACTCAAGGACGCGGTCAACAAGTAGCGCCCTGTAGAGCGAGTAATGCATCGGCCGGGCCCGCAATGCGTGCCCGGCCGGTTCGTGTCTCGGAGTGCGTCGGCTGGTCGCTCGGCCGGGGTCCTACCTTCGCGAACTGCGCGGCTTGAGTGCGGGGCGTGGGGGCTCGGCGCTCGGCCGGGGAAGCCACCCTCGCGAGCTGCCCCGCACCTGGCGCTCCCCGCCTCTGTAGGATCTCGTCCGGGCGTCACCCGGCAGCTTCGCAGCCCGTACTCCTCGTGCGGCGCGCCGATGCTCGCTCGGGTGGCTTCCCCGGCCTCGCACGTTTCCCGTTTCCCGTTTCCCGTTTTCCGTCCTAGCGCCGATCGATCCTCGCCGTCACGCTGCGGCCCCGCAGCGTTATGCCGTCGAGCCCGCGCAGCACCTGCTCCGCCACCGCGGCGCGCACCTCGACTACCGAGAAGCTCTCCCGCACGTCCACCCGCCCGATGGCATCCTTGGGAATCCCCACGGCGTTGAGCAGCGCCCCCACCACGTCCGCGGTGCGTAGCCGGTCGCGGCGGCCCGCGCTCAAGCGGACGTGCGCCCAGGTCGGGATCTCGCCGGTGGCCGGCTCCGCGGCTGACGCCGGCTCGCCTGCCCGGAGTGCTGCCGCAGCGACCAGCGCCGGGTCGTACTCGTCGAACAGGGGGGCGAGTGCAGCCAGGTTATCCACCAGCTGGCCACCCTCGATGCGACTCCGCAGCTCGGCCCGCACGGTGCCTGCCCGGTCGCGGGCGCGATCGGCTTCACAGGGGAGCCGCAGCGCGGTGAGCGACTCGGCGAGGCGCTCCAGGTAGGGAAGCTGTGCGGGGCGCGCCAGGACCAGCACGTTCTGGCCGACCTCGTGCAGGGCTGCCAGCGCTGGGGCACTGGGCAGCTCCAGCGCCACCGCCCACTCCGCTGGCTGATCGCCCGGATCGGCTGCGACGCGTACCGTCGGATCGTCGTCGTACTCGGTCCAGCGGCTGCTGGCCAAGGGTGCGGGATCCCACAGCAGGGCCGCGGCGGGGTTGAGGCTGTCCAGCGCGGCGCGGACTGCCCAGGCGAGCCGCTGCGGGTCCACCAGGGCGTACCGCACCCGGCCGGTCGGCTGCTCGGGGAGCCGCCCCGCTGCCACGACGGGCGCCCGCCGGGCATGGCGCTCCAGGAAGTCGGCGAGTGGTTCCTCGTCGGCGGTGACGACGAGCCGCTGCGCTCCACCACACTCGGCGAGCAGGGTGTCGATCGCCTCCGCCGCCCCCAGCGCGAAGTGGTTTTCCGGCCACATGACCAGTACCCGCGGGAGACCCTCCAGCTTGAGTTGCGCGCGGGCCAGGAGCTGCAGCGCATCGGCCGGGGTGGCGACCAGCGTGCGGGCCGCTCCCGCCTTGAGCAGGCGGCCGGCGCGGGCGAGTCCGGTGACGGCGTGGACTGGTCTGAGCGGCTCAACGGTAGCCGCGAGCGATGCGAGCTCCACGACATCGGACGGATCGGGAGCGAGGAGGAGGGTCGTGAGGCCGGGATCCGATGTCTCGCCGAGGCGCTGCAGCAGTGGGACTACGGCCCACCCTGCGGGCGGGCACACGTAGATCAAGTTCTTCCCACCGCTCAGCGCGGCGCGGTGGCCGGCGTCGAACGTCGGCTCGTAGGTCCAGGACACGGGATCCCTCGATTGTCAAAGAGACACAGCATGGTAGTTTGCGCTGAAGCGCGGGGCAAGCGAGCGCACCCTCCGGCCGGCGCCGGCCGCGGTCGCTCACCGCGCACCAACCTTGGGACCGACTCGCTGGGAGACTCATGGCCCGCTGGTGGAACCGGCTCCAGTCCGCCGTTTACACGCGTGTGCACTGGATCAACGAGCTGTATGCCCGCGCCACCAGTGGGCGGGCCGCGGAGATCCCCCTGCCGCCGCTGGCGCGGCCCCGACGCCCCCTGGCGGAGGCACGCCTGGGGATGGTGACGGCCGCCGGGGTGCACCTCGCGAGCCAGCCCCCCTTCGACATGGACGATCCGGAAGGCGACGCGTCGTTTCGGGTCATCCCGGGTGGCGCCCCCGTGTCAGATATCATGATTACGCACGACTACTACGACCACCGCGCCGCCGACCAGGACGTCAACTGCGTCTATCCCATCGAGCGGCTGCGTGAGCTGGCGCAGGCGGGGGAGCTGGGCGAGGTGGCCCCCCGGCACGTGGGAATGATGGGGCACGTCTACGGCGCTCAGCGCACGCGCCTGGTGCGGCAGACCGCCGGGGAGGTCGCCGACCTGTTCGAGCGGGACGGGGTGGACCTGGTGCTGGCCACACCCGGGTGAGTGACGTGCCACCGGTCCGTGGGACTGGTCGCCCGGGCCATCGAGGCCCGAGGAATCCCGACGGTGACCGTGAGCGTGGTGCGGAACATGACCGATGCGCTGCCGGCGCCGCGCAACGTGCTGGTCAAGTTCCGTCTGGGCCAGGTGTTCGGCGAGCCAGGGCGGGAGGCACAGCAGCGGACCATCGTACGCGCCTCGCTGGCGGTGCTCGACGAGATCACCGAGTCGGGCGCCGCGGTGGAGCTGCCATATCGTTGGAGGCAAGAGGTTTACGGCGAAGGTCCGGCGGCGCGTTGACAGAGCGGGAGCGGGGGCGAAGCTTGGCGCAGGGAGACGAGTCATGAAATTCACACGGTTGGCGCTGTCGCTGGCGGGTGCCGTCACGGCGCTGGGTGTCGCGCCGCTGGGAGCGCAGCAACGGCAGTCTGCGCGGGACCTGGGCATCGTGGTCGGCGTGCTGCCGGCCGGTCCCCTCAATGCCATCACCGACGTGAGCGGGGTGCAGGTCGGGCAGGTGACGGTCACCAGCGGCGACACCATCAATACCGGAGTGACCGCGATCCTGCCGCACGGCGGCAACGTGTTCCGGGAGAAGGTGCCCGCCGCCGTGGTGGTGGGTAACGGCTACGGGAAGCTGGTGGGGTTCACCCAGGTGCAGGAGCTGGGCGAGCTCGAAAGCCCGGTAGTGCTCACCTGTACCCTCTGCGTGCCGCGAGTGGCCGACGCGGTGCTCACGTACCTGCTGGGGCTGCCCGGCAACGAGAACGTCCGTTCGGCCAACGCGGTGGTGGGCGAGACGAACGACGGCTATCTGAGCCACATCCGCCTGCGTCCCATCACCGAGGAGCACGTGCTGCGTGCGATTGGCGCTGCGACGACGGGCGCGGTGGAGCAGGGGAGCGTCGGGGCGGGCCGCGGCACCCGGGCTTTCGGGTGGAAGGGGGGGATCGGGACGGCGAGCCGCCGGCTGCCGGCGGAGCTCGGGGAGTGGACCGTGGGGGTGCTGGTGCAGAGCAACTTTGGCGGCGTGCTGTCGATCGCGGGCGCACCGGTCGGTGTGGAGCTGGGCCGCTTCTACCTCAAGCGGCAGGTCGGGGGGGCGGGCTCCGAGGCCAACGATCCCGCCGACGGCTCCATCATGATCGTCGTCGCGACCGACGCGCCGCTGGAGCACCGCAACCTGGAGCGCCTGGCGCACCGCGCCCTGGCGGGACTGGCCCGCACGGGGAGCTCGATGAGCAACGGCTCCGGTGATTACGTGATTGCCTTCAGCACGGTGAAGGTGGCTCAGCTTGGGGCGACCCGGCCGGTGGCCAACGCCGACATGAGTCCGCTGTTCCAGGCCGTGATCGAAGCAACGGAGGAGGCGATCTACAATTCGCTGTTCCTCGCCACCACGGTCGTGGGTCATCGCGGCACCGCCGAGGCGCTCCCACTCGAAGCGACACTCGAGGTGCTGCGCCGCCACGGGGTCGTGCGCTGATGGCGTTCAAGCGGTCGCGCAACCTGGCCAATCTCGAGGCCTCCAAGACGGTCGCGATCAAGGAGGAGGCGCAACGCCGGGCCGCCGCCGGGGAGGACGTCATCGACCTCTCCGTGGGCGAGCCCGATTTCGACACGCCGCGCATACCCGCCGAGGCGGGCATCGCGGCGATCCAGCAGGGCAAGACGCACTACCCACCCAATGCCGGGATCCTGGAGCTGCGCGCCGCGGCCGCGCGGCACCTCTCGTTGCTCTCCGGCGGCCGGCCCATCAATGCCGATCACATCATCGTGTCCTCCGGCGCCCGGCAGTCGCTGTTCAACGCCTGCTTCACCCTGTTCGAGGGCGGGGACACGGTGTTGGTCCCGGCGCCGGCCTGGGTCTCGTACCCCCAGCTGGTGCACTTGGCGCGGGCGACCCCCGTGCTGGTGCCGGGCGATGTGGAGTGGAGCCTCAAGGTGGGGGTGGACCAGCTGGAGCGGGCGGCCGACGCCCGGGCGGCCGGGCTCATCCTCTGCTCGCCGGTCAATCCCACCGGGGCGGTGTACACGCGGGCCGAGCTCAAGCTGCTGCTTGAGTGGGCCCGGGAGCGCAACCTCTGGGTCATCTCCGACGAGATGTACCGCCGGATTCACTTCGGCTCGGGACCGGCGCCCTCGGTGCATGATTTCCCCGACGATCTGCTGGAGCGGGTGGTGGTGGTGACCGGTGTGGGGAAGGCGTATGCGATGACGGGATGGCGTGTGGGGATCGCCGTGGCACCCCCGCCGGTGGCCCGGGCGATGGCGGCGATGCAGACCCATATCACGAGTGGAGCGTCGCAGCCGGCGCAGTGGGCGGCCGCCGCCGCGCTGGCGGACGAGCGGGTGGAGGAGGACGTGCAGCGGATGGTGGAGATCTTCCGGCAGCGCCGCGATCTGGTGGTGGCGCACTTCCGGAAGGAGCTGCCGGGGGTGGAGTTTGTGGAGCCTCTCGGGGCGTTCTACTTCTTCTTCCGGGTGGATGGGTGTTTCGACGGGGAACTCGCGGGCGCCGCCGCGTTCTGCGAGCGCCTGATGGTGGAGCAGGGCGTCGCGCTGGTGCCGGGCGAGGCGTTCGGGGATGGGCGTTGGGTGCGCCTGTCCTACGCCGCCTCCGAGAAGGCGCTCCGCCGGGCGATGCATCGAATCACGGACTTCGTGCGGTCGCTGACGACCAAGGAGGAGCAGTGAAGGGTGTACGGGGCTACGGAGCGAAGATCGAGCCGGTAGACGGAGAGCTACCGCGCGTCGACTTCCAGTGGGATGCGGAGACCGAGATCCTCTCGGGCGTGCTCCAGGGTGTGAAGCCGGGTCGTGGGCTCACCGGATCAATCGAGCTGGAGGATGCCAAGGGGTCCGTGATCACGCTGGACTTCGAGGGCGGTGTGCTGCGCGCGGTGGAGATCGTGGTGTGGCCGCCCACCAAGACGGTGGAGGGCCTCACACCTCCCGAGCCGAGCGAGGAGGGGAGGCTCATGGTGCCCTCGCGGCCGTCCCAGCCGGGGATCGCGGTCGTCGAGGTGGATCTCCCACTCGCCGTGGAGCAGAGCCCCGACGAGTCGGTGATGCGCCTCCGAGTGGGCAGCGGCCGCGCCAAGGAGTGGATAGCGCTGGCCAACCACCTGATCGTGGAGTTCGACAACGACGGCGAGTTAGCGGGGTTCTGGCTCCTCGCGGTGCCGCCGTTTCCTGAAGCGGAGGGGACGCGGTGATGCGCACGACTGCGATAGGAGTAGGCGCTCTCGTCGGGACGCTGGCGGCGCTCGCGGCGCCGCCCCTCGCCGGGCAGCAACCGGACGGCGTGACACGGGTCCTGGTGAACGCCACCATCTGGACCGGCGACCTGGGGCGCCCCTGGGCGGAGGCCGTCGCGGTCCGCGGGGGACGGGTGGTGGCGGTGGGATCGCGCGACGAGGTGCTGGAGGTCGTGGGACGTTGGGCGAGCGTGGAAGATCTGGGGGGCGGGTTCGTCACCCCGGGTTTCATCGACACACACACGCACTTCCAGTATGCCGGCGCGCTCCTGCTGGGGGTCAATCTGCTGGACGTGTCCGACGATGCCGGGCTGCGGCGGCGTGTGACGGAGGCCGACGGCCGACTGCCACCCGGATCGTGGATGGTGGGTGGTGATTGGGGGGCATACGACCTCGAGAGCGACTGGGCGCCGCGCCGGGCACTGCTCGATTCCCTCACCGCCGAGCGGCCCGCGCTGCTGAATAAGTGGGATCGCTCCCGGTACGTTGCGAACGCGGCGGCGCTCACGGCCGCCGGCATCGATCCCACGATGCACGACGGTCGCCTCACGCCGGAGGAGGCCGGGCGCGTCCGGGCAGCGATGCCAGCCCCGTCGCACGAGCAGTTGCTTGCCGAGGCGCGGCTTGCCCTGTGGGACCTCAAGCGGCACGGAGTGACGACGATTCA
>JABAOF010010263.1_pt2 | contig 27720 bp, 28 predicted proteins | sample 7062171 | NCBI WGS metagenome assembly JABAOF01 (sample SAMN14538628, study PRJNA623070) | marine sediment metagenome | biome: marine biome [ENVO:00000428]; feature: marine pelagic biome [ENVO:01000023]; material: deep marine sediment [ENVO:00002113] | place: India: Gulf of Khambhat ...
AAAAGAGCCCTAATGGGCTCGTTTGTTTTCTTGGCTCCCCGGGCGGGACTCGAACCTGCAACACCTCGGTTACAGTAACCCCAAAATTTCTTTTGGGACTGGACTATCTCATCCCCGCAATGGCGGGGTCGGGCGCTTCCCCCGCTATATAGCGGGGTACGACCTCTCGGTCTAGTCTCTGCACGTTCCCCGCCAAAGACGGGGCTTCGCTCAGGATTACCATACCCCACCGTCAGCGGGGTTATAGGCTTCCCTGAATTCACCCGATTTTACATCCTGGTTTTCACCAGAACGCTGCGATTTAAATCACAGCCGAGTGCTCTACCGATTGAGCTACCGGGGAGCGTAAAATATCTCCAAAACAAATATACATTATAGGATAAGGAAAAACCAGCTTCAACTATGTTTAACAGCTCAAAGCGGCTGCAGTTACAGTGAAATCGCTAGCGAGAGAAAAGGGGGAATATGTATTTATACCTTGACAAATGATAGAAAGAGTTTTTATTATTGACAAGCTCTTAATAATTTACATAGTTTTGCATTTATTTCAAGAAAGGAGGGCAAAATGTTTGTTGTTGATACTGAAAAATGTGATGGGTGTGAAACCTGTATAGAAGGGTGTCCTGCAGAGGCCATCAAACTGGACAATGAGAAGGCTGTCATCGACTTGGATGAATGTTCTGAATGCGGTATCTGTGTTGACGAATGCCCCAATGAGGCGATCTCTGAAAAGTAGAATTAGTTCGCAAGTAGTAAGAAAAAACGTCTACGTTTCTCTGAAATATTAAGTCCAAGACCCCAATACTCCAGGACAAGATAGAAAAGCAGACGCAGAAAACAATCCACAAAAAACTAAAGACTATGAAACCTATCTATCTTGATTATAATGCTACAACTCCACTTGATCCCCGGGTTGTGGAAGCTATGCTTCCCTATCTCAAGGAACACTTTGGCAATCCTTCCAGCGTTCATCATTTTGGGGAAGAAGCAAAACGTGCTGTGGAAAAAGCAAGGGGTCAAGTAGCAAGCTTGCTCGGCTGCAAACCGGAAGAAGTGATCTTTACCAGCGGAGGCAGCGAAAGCAACAACTTTGCTTTAAAAGGGATTGCCCAAACTCTCAAAAATAAGGGTAAGCACATTATTACTACAAAAATTGAACATCCAGCTATATTGAATCCCTGCCGGTTTTTAGAACAGATTGGGTTTTCGGTAACTTACCTCCCGGTTGACTCATACGGGTTATTAGCTCCCTCTGATGTGGAAGATGCTGTGAGCTCCGAGACAATTCTCATCTCCATAATGCATGCCAATAATGAGATAGGAACCATAGAGCCTATTGAGGAAATTGGTAGAATTGCGAGAAACAGGAGAGTCTATTTCCATACTGATGCAGCGCAGTCAGTGGGGAAAATAGCTACCAAGGTAGAGGAGCTGAATGTAGACCTGCTTAGTATTGCCGGACATAAGCTCCATGCACCCAAGGGAATCGGGGCGTTGTACATTAGAGAAAATGTAGAAATTGAGCCTCTCATCCATGGAGCAGGCCACGAGTTTGGCAAACGGGCAGGAACTGAGAATGTTGCAAGTATTGTAGCCTTGGGTGCTGCCTGTGAAATTGCAGAAAATGAGATGAAGACCTATTCAGTCAAGATACTCGAACTTCGAGGGAAGCTGCATCAGGGAATTCTCGATATTACTAATAAGGTAGTGCTCAACGGACATTTAGATAAGCGCCTGCCCAACACTCTTAATGTAAGTTTTTTAAGTTATACAGGCTCTGAGGTTCTCGCACGCCTTAAAGGTGTGGCAGCTTCAACCGGTGCTGCCTGTCACGACCGCTCGGTAAAACTGTCCGATACACTTGAGGCTATAGGAGCGGATGAAGAACGGGGAAGGGGAGCGGTCCGTTTTAGTCTCGGTAAATACACGACTGAAGATGAGATAAACCAGGTAATTTCAATGCTAAGAAATGTACTACGTAGTGATTAGTAGGTTAGCGTAATATTCATCGAAACCCTCTGGCAGCATAAGGGGATTATCTGTGAAAGCACAGTTACTTAAATATACGTGCAACAATATATCTTTTCAACCATTGCGCTATTGAAGAAGGGTTCTTTTTAATCATTACTGCATTGAGCAAGGATTATTTTACATCATTGAAAAGCTGAGCTGCGCAAAGGTAAAACAATTTTCTTAATCATTAAAGTATTCTTACTTTTTATTAATATCCTTTATTAAAATATATAGATTTGATAATATCCAGAAAAACCTCTGGCTAATAACTCGAGATACAAATGGGACCCACCAATAATAGTCCAGAGTTAATATAATAAAGTATATATAATGACTGAATGGATAAAAAACGGAGAAATTCAGGAATGTTAATAGCAACTATAATTATGGCCATTTTGGCCATCATCCTAGTATGGGTTGGCTATAGTCATGGTGGTAAGCATGCAGAAGGTTTACGGATTGCCAGCCGCTTGACGTTTGAGGTACTCCCGCTTCTGATTTTTGCATTTATTGTCGCAGGTATGGTACAGGTTATTCTCCCGCGTGAGCTGGTTTCACAGTGGGTAGGGGCGCAATCAGGGCTGCGGGGTATCTTGATAGGAAGTGTAGCAGGTGGACTTACGCCAGGCGGGCCTTTTGTAACTCTGCCAGTGGCTGCGGGACTCCTCCGTGCAGGAGCGGGTATACCAACTATGGTTGCCTTTGTGACTGCCTGGTCGCTGTGGGCAGTTGCCAGGCTTCCCATGGAGTTTGGAATTATGGGGTGGAAGTTCACAATGATAAGGCTGGCGAGTACCTTTATATTTCCACCAATTGCAGGACTAATTACTCAATTATTCTTTAGCAATTTGAAGTAAGAGACTTTGTATATATTTTTCTGTTTACTTTCTATTCTTTCTGCCGGGCCAAGCGGGCTAGCTCTTCCATCTTGACGATATCCGTAAGACTTATTATTCCCAAAAGCTTTGAATCATTCCATCTGTCGACAACCGGTGCAGTGAAGACATTCTTTTCGTAGAGAACCTCAGCTACTTCGCTAATTTTCTGGTCTGGAAAAAAGGTTACTACATCCTTCCGCATTGCTTCGCTCACTTTTTTGTCCAACCATTGTTCTTTGGGAACATTACTGACGTCGCCTCTGGAAATAATTCCTATTACCCTGTATTCTTCATCTACAACAGGAAGTACCTTATGATGATATTTCAGAATCCTTTCGTCAACGAGTTCTCTTAGATTCAGGTCAGGAGATGCAGTTTGAACCTCTTTGGTCATAAGGTCTCTAACCTTAAGTCTTAGGGCTTCTTCCAAATGTGTCTCCCTACGACTTTTCTGATTTTCCGATACGGAATAATTTCCAGAGAGAACATAAGCAACAGAGGATGCAATTAGACTGGGGATAATATAGCTAGGATTGCCAGTAGTCTCTGCCACAAAGGTAACTGCAGCAAGGGGAGCTTTATAGCCAGCAGCAAGAAAAGCAGCCATACCTAGCGCCGTCCATAAGGGAATACGTGAACCAATGAGTATGCCGAAAACTCCCCCAAGCAAGCTTCCTAAAGAGATAAGGGGAATGAAGATTCCGCCCACCCCGCTAGTTGCTAAGGTTAAGATTGTAGTTGATGCTTTAATGATAAATAGTGGAATAAGCTGAAGAGGTGAATATGTACCGGAGAGACTATTTACTACGAGTTCGTATCCTGGGCCAAGTACGTAGGCTTTTCTGGCAAAAAGCAGTGAGAGGATACCTAGCAAACCTACTAAAATTCCTCCTATTAATCCTTTGAGTGGAAGGGGGATTTCTATCTTGCTTGACAATTTGTTTGCATGATGAAATAAATAGGTAAAACCCAGGGCAGCAATACCGATTAGAAGACCGAAGGGAATAGCCATTAGGGAATCAGAGAAAGACTGTGTATAACCGTGAGCAAGATGAAAGAGTGGTTGAAATCCTGTAAAAGAAGCAATAGCAAGGTAGGATATTACTGAAGTTATAAGAGAAGGAAGGAGTGCTTCGTGAACCAGATCATCTTTGTACGGGAGCCCTAAAGCGAATACAACACCTGTTAAGGGAGCTTTGAAGATTGCACTAATGCCAGCGGCAGCTCCTGAGATCATTAAAATTCTGATATCGCGATATCTAAGGCCGAGAGAACGTCCCTTTCGGCCCAGAAAAGAGCCTAGAGAGGAACCAATGTAGATGCTAGGACCTTCCAATCCAGCGCTTCCACCGAGACCTATTGTTATAATTGATGCTCCAATCTTAGCCGGCAGAGCTCTTATAGACATTTTTCCATCAGCTCGATGATATGCTTCAATTGTTTCTTCAGTCAATTCCTTATTAAGAGTTCGAGCTGATTTAATAACCAGTCCTGCTAGAAATAAGCCAAAGGCAGGGATTAAGAATACAAAGGGTAGAGAGGAGCCCCTGGTAAGAAACCAGGATTGTAGGATCTTATCGATAAGAAATTGAATAAAGGTAATTGAAAGACCAATAGTAATTCCCAAAACTACTGAAGCGGCAACTCTTTTTATATTGAGTTGCACAAAACTTATAACTCCTCTTATAAATGCAATAAGTAGATCTCTCATAATAGCCCAAAGTAAAGCTCTGTTTATATATCTTAATTTATAGGGTAACGCAAAAGTACTATAGAATCAAAGAACAAAGATGTCCTAGAAGTGATATTATCTGGTTTGCCCAAATTAATTTGTAGTTTTAGAAGTGGAATACAACGTTGTAATTTGCAAGGGAGAGATACACAGAATAAAAGGCGTGAGATTATTGTTGGAGATAGATATTCCAGGTTGGAAGAATTTAAGAATTAGAAATCTGGTTTTCGACCTCAATGGAACGCTCGCTCTTGATGGAAGGGTTGCTTCTGAGGTAATTGTGAGACTGGATAAACTAAAAGATACACTCAAACTATCTGTGATAACAGCAGGAACTCATGGATGCCTTGAAGAGTTAAGAGAGACTCTGGGAATTGTGATTCTAAAGATTGAACCGGGGAAAGAATTGGAGCAGAAGAGAGATTATATTTTAAAGCTTGGTAGTGAGGAGACTGCTGCCATTGGCAACGGGGCAAATGATAAGCTTATGCTTCAAGAGGCTGCTTTAGGTATTGCTGTGATAGAGGGTGAGGGACTCGCATCTCAAATACTAAGTAGTGCTGATATTGTAGTTACTGATATTAAGGATGCACTGGACCTTTTCTTACAGCCTTTAAGAATTGTTGCTACACTGCGGAGATAAAAACTAAAATAGAAGGGTTCATGGATTCAAGGATTTAAGTGAATATAAAATTTAAAAATTTTTGATTGTTTAAATCCTAAACTTTTAGACTACTTGAATCCTATTTTTTTGTTTTGACTTTTACACCACGTTTTGGATGTTTGCTTTGAGTTTTAATCTAATGCTAAGCAGATAAACTTTGCCCTGAATAGAAGCATTAACCCAACTTGCTAATTACTAGGATAGGTCAAGACTACACAGTTTCTTCTTTAGGTGGATATACCAGCTTGATAAGTGGTGGAGCCATGACCGTGGTCAGTATAGACATACTAACTACCACTGTATATATTGGTGGCTCAATTACTTTCAAACTGAGTCCAAGTCCTGCAATAATAATTCCTACTTCGCCTCGGGGAATCATTCCTATACCGGTTTGAAGGGCTATTCTAAACCCTTCTCTGAATGTCCCCAGAATAGAGCCGACTATTTTTGTCAATACGGCCAAAAGCAAGACCAGCACAATAATTAGAATAGTTTGAGGATTAGTAAAAGCGGTGATATCAATATGGGTTCCCATTAACACAAAGAAAAAAGGCGTGAGAAATGAACCTACGGGAGAAGATTTTTGTTGCAGTTCAAAATGCTCATGTGTTTCCGCAAGAACTATTCCGGCCATAAATGCTCCGATAATGGCAGCAAGGCCTATATATTCAGCAAGCATAGAGAGTCCTAGGCAAAGCACTATAGCAAAGGCAAATGCAGCATCAGAAATTTTTAGTCTATGTACAATTGAAGGAGCACCCTTTCTGGCTATTAGAGGACCTATACGGAGAAGAAAAACAACGAAAGCGATTGCCTCTAGGACAAGTATTAGAAATTCTATCCAGTTGAAGGCGCCCTTGACTAAACTGACAACCAGTGCAAGTATCATCAGCCCTAAAATATCATCAAGGATGGCTGCACCCAGAATGATACGGCTTGACTTAAGCTTGAGATAATCCATATCTTTAAGGACTCTAGCAGTTATACCTACACTGGTTGCTACCAGCGCAGTTCCAACAAATAGAGATTCTAATTGTGGATATCCAAGAAGCCGGAATCCCCACCATCCGACTGCGAAAGGAATCAATACCCCAAATACTCCAACTAGAACGGCGGGAGCGCCAACCTCTCTTAAATCACTAGTGCGTGTCTCCAGGCCGACCTGAAACAGAAGAAAAATTACGCCAAGCTCAGCCAGAGCTTCATATATGGGTGAGCTTTCTATGATCCCCAAGACATATGAACCCAAAATAGCTCCAGCCAGAAGTTCACCCAGGACAGCAGGTTGCCGCATGCGAACAAAAAGCTCTCCCAAAATTTTGGCTGCAGTAAACATTAAGAAGAGATCAAGGATTATTTTAAATTTATCCATCACATTAATTAATAAATTAAAGAGTGCGAAAGGTCAAGGCGAGACAGAAATTTGAGCGGTAGAAAAAACAATTTTGGTATTGACAAATAAGAAGAAATAGGACTAAAATGGTCCTAAATAGGGAGGGGAAGATGGAGTTTATAAGACGAAATACTGATTACGGAATACGTGCTTTAGTTTATATGAGTAGAAAACCAAAAGATTGTATCTTTCTAGTCCGGCATCTTGCCGGAGAGGTTGAAGTCTCTGACGATTTTCTACGTAAGATTCTGCAAAAACTGGCAAATGCGAGTATTGTAAAGTCCCACCGCGGTCCTCAAGGTGGATTCTCTCTAACCAGAGACCCAAAGGAAATTACTGTCTTGGATATAATGGAGGCATTACAAGGACCGGTAGCAATAAATCAATGTTTTTTGGGTGTGAGTGCCTGTCCTAACTATTCCTCCTGTGAAATAAAGGAAAATCTGGAAGGAATTCAGGAGGAGATGCTGGCAATTTTAAGCAAGGTTACTATTGCTGATTTGGCTGGAAAACCGTCAAACAGTATGGGCAAAAATCTTAATGCGCTTTCAGGATAGACTTAGTGTTAATAATTAAGGAGCAAAGGGGTAGTGAAAATGAAAAGGAAGATTGTAAGAATTGATGAAGAGAAGTGTGATGGCTGCGGTCTCTGTGTTCCTGCTTGTGCAGAAGGGGCAATTGAGATAATTGATGGTAAAGCCCGTCTTATAAGTGAAAAGTACTGTGACGGATTAGGTGCTTGTTTAGGAGAGTGCCCCCAGGATGCCATTACTATTGAGGAAAGAGAAGCAGAGTCCTTTGACGAGAAGGCAGTTGAGGCACATCTTCACAGCCATACGCATGCTGGTTTTGAATGTCCTTCAGCGCGAATTGTTCAACTTACAAAGGTCAAGGAAACGGATGCCAGCGTATCTTTAGAACCTCAGTTGTCGCACTGGCCTGTTCAGCTGACTTTAGTTCCATCATCCGCACCATATCTCAAGGAAGCTGACCTGCTGATTGCTGCTGACTGCGTTCCCTTTGCCTATCCTGATTTTCATCATAAGCTTTTGGCAGGAAAGGTAGTGCTGGTTGGCTGTCCCAAGCTTGATGACGCTAATTTCTATATTGAAAAGCTTGCTGAGATATTTGCGCAGAACAACTTAAAGAGTATTACCGTTGCTCACATGGAAGTACCCTGTTGCTTTGGGTTGGACCAGATAGTAAGGCAAGCCCTTGCTAGATCTGAAAAAAATATTCCGATAGAGGAAACTACTATTGGAATCGATGGTACCGTCAAAGAAATCTAACAAGTGCTGACAATGTTGCGGAAGAAAACAATCCTTGTTGTTTTTTTATCTCTTGCGTAATCGCTGCGGTTATTTTTGTTTCTGCTTGCTCGCTATCCTCTCTAAAAAGACCTTCTGACACGGATGTCAATCAAGTTGCTGACAAAAGTGCAAATTTGGAAGTTCCCAGATCAATTATAAAGGGAGGGGGACTTCCCCCTGGAGTGTATGCCACAGCAAAAATGAGCGTCTTCTCTCTATGCATCAGTTATTTTCAGTCCAGGATTGCAATAAGTGTCATCGCCAGGGAGAAAATTTAATGGATCGAATTAGTAAAGAGATGACACCTGAAAGAATTGTTGCGCTGAAGGAAAGAATGAGGGAAGAGGATGTCTGAAGGAGTGTCACCAGGGAGATAAGTGGGAGGTATTCTGTCCCAAGGACAGAAAGATGTACAAAAAGAGTGAGGTTGTAGAGAAAGACGGCAAATATTATTGTCGCAAGCACAGGATTGAGCTTATTGATATAGATGAGGTGGCAATTAAATCAGTCCGAGAACCAAAAAATGCCTACTGCATTTCCTGCCATCCCATTGAAAATAATCTGAAAAAAAGCATGAAAAGGTGATAAGTGTCTCAGGACTTGGGTCTGTTGAAGACTGTCTCCGGTGTCACACCGCGTATTCCGAGTGTGGAGGATGCCATTTTTAAAATGCAAAATTTAAAATGCAAAATATAAAATGATAATTCAAAATCCAAAATTTTTAAATTTTAATCTGTCATTTTGATTTTTAATCTTTGAATTTTGAATTTAGATTAGGGCATCGAGCAGTTCTTCTTTGTCTACTGTTGCTACTCCGATGACTGAGTCAGCTCCTCCATAATAAACGTAAAACTTATTATCCTTTTCGACTGCCCCGCAGCTAAAGACAACATTAGGAACTAAGCCGCACTTCTCGTACTCCATTTCCGGCTCAAGGATGGGGTAATCGAGTTTACCGATGACTTTTGTAGGGTCCTCCAGATCGAGGAGTACAACGCCAAGTCTATAGAAAAAATGCCGGTCGCAAGCGTGATAGAATTCAATCCAGCCTTTTTCAGTTTTAATCGGTGGTGCGCCGCCGCCTACGCGCCCTTCTTCCCAGGAGTCTTTACGCGGTTTCAAAATCACAGTATGGTCAATCCAGTTTTTAAGGTCTGTGGAGTACGCAAGGCAGATGTCAGGATATCTTCGGTGAAGGAGGGCAAATCTACCACCAAATTTTTCAGGAAAGAGCAACACATCCTTCTGATCTTCATCTTGCAGAATGATGCCGATTCTTTGAAAGCTGCGAAAGTCTTTGGTGGTTGCAATTGATGCCCTTGCTCGCCAGGGAGGCCCGTCAGAAAGGTTGAAAGCGGGTTTCTGGTCATAAGAGGGATAGAGAGAGATAGCGATGTATAGAATATAGAAGGTATTATCAATCTTTGTTATTCTAGGATCTTCTATACCCAGCCGTTCGTATTGATTTGTAGGATCGGTATCAAATACGGGAAGTTTGCTTCTCCTGTCGATTGTGAATCCGTTTAAGCTCTCAGCATAGCCGAATCTTGAGATATGATCCTCTCCACGTGCGCGGTACAGAATCTTAACCTTACCTTCATCCAGTATTGCAGCATTATTATAAACCCATTTCGATTCCCACCATCTATGAGTCGGTTCGAGAATAGGGTTTCCTTCATAGCGTTGCAGTTTTATTTTCTTCAACGATAAAACTCTCCTTTATATACAAGATTTTACAGATATAGGTTTTTAGAAGGAATTTTAGCAGATGAAAACTCATTCGTATAGTGGTAGATAAGTATTGCACCACAGGTTAGCAGAATGGGAGAAACCTACGGTACTTGTAAGGTCCGTTTTTTGTGCTGCAGATTTGCCGAGCAGCAGCCTTTACTTTAAAACTAAATTTCGAGAATCCTCTACGGAAGACCTTGACAGTAAGTATATTTCATATAAAATATACTTAGAATTTCTAAAGGTTAGAAAATCTAAGTATATTTGGAGAGCGATATGGTTCGCAGCAAAATGTCAAAAGAGGTTAAAATTGCTGACCAAGAATTGGCGGCACTCCTTCTCGATATTTTAAGAGAAATGAGAGTAAACAGCAGGGGAGCTGGCCGGGCTTTAGGACTTGGTAGAGCACAACAAGGAGTGCTGCAGGTGTTGATTCGAAATAATGGCATTGATATGAAAACGCTTGCTGAGCGTCTTGAGGTCCGTCAACCAAGTGCAACAGTGGCTGTTGATCCTTTAGTTGAGAGAGGGCTGGTTGAAAGAAGCCCTGACAGCAATGACGGCAGGGTAACACGGGTCTTTCTAACCCGCAAAGCAAAAGGGTTGGCAAAGCGTTTGAGAGCTGCTCAGCTTGAAGCTGGCAGTGAATTGTTAGAAGCACTAAATAAGAGAGATAAAGAAACATTGGTAAGATTATTTAAGAAAATTCTGGATAATAAGGAGAAACTATGGATATGAGAAATCAAACGGATAGGTTTTTGAAGGCATGCAGGCGAGAAGATGTTGATGTGACTCCAGTATGGCTGATGCGGCAGGCAGGAAGATATATGAAAGAATACCGCAAGATAAGAGAAAAAGTACCCTTTCTTACTATGTGTAGAACTCCTGAATTAGCTGCGGAAGTTACACTGCAACCTATAAATAAATTAGGTGTAGATGCGGCTATTCTTTTTGCTGATATTCTCCTTCCCTTAGAGGGAATGGGAATAAAGCTTGAGTTTTCTAAAAATGAAGGCCCTGTGATACATAATCCCGTCCGTAATAGTAGCGATATTGAGAACTTAGGAATAATTGATCCGGAGGTTGATGTTCCTTATGTTCTTGAAACTATAAAGATCTTACGCAGGGAATTAGAGAAAAAGGTTCCCTTAATCGGTTTTTCCGGTGCTCCTTTCACTTTGGCGAGCTATATTTCAGAGGGAGGTCATTCCAAAAACTATATCTACATCAAAAGTATGATGTATAACGAACCTTCATTATATGAAGTATTTATGGAGAAGGTGACTCAAACAATCATCCGTTATCTTAATGCTCAAATTAAAGCGGGTGCACAAACGATACAGCTCTTTGACACCTGGATTGGGTGTCTGGGGCCGGCAGATTATGAGAAGTATGTAATGCCATATAGCAAGAAAGTTATCGATGGTCTTAACAAACAGGTTCCGGTAATTCACTACGCAAATGGAGGAGCTATGCTGCTTGAGTTGATGAAGAAAGCAGGTGGCGATGTAATAGGTGTGGATTGGAGGATAAACCTCGATGGTGCCTGGAAGCGATTGGGCTACGACGTGGGAGTTCAAGGAAATCTTGATCCCGTCGCCCTCTTTGCGTCGCCTTCTGAGATCGGGAATCGAGTAAAAAAGATACTTCAGCAAGCTGGAAATCGTCCGGGTCATATCTTCAATTTGGGGCATGGCATTCTTCCAGAGACACCGGTTGAAAATGTAATTGCAATGGTTGAGGCAGTGCACAGATACAGCCGGAGAGATTAGCTTAGAGGGTGGCTCCTGGACTCCGGCAACCTGATACCCAGACGACCTGGTAACCTGGATTCCGGAATCAATGGGCACTTGAATCCTCATTGTTTAAAAACTGGAGACACTTTTAGGAGTAGGGTGGAAAGATGATTGCTGTTCTATTAATGGGTTACGGTGGTCCCGATTCACTGGATGCAGTTGAGCCTTTTCTTACCAACGTAATGAGGGGAAGAAAGCCGAGCCCGCAGCAGTTGGATAGGGTGAAAGAACGATACAAACTAATTGGAGGAAAATCACCTTTAACTGAAATTACTAGAGAGCAAGCACAGAAGCTTGAGGATTGGCTTAATAAAGGTAATGGTAAGTTCAGAGTTTACGTTGGCATGCGCTGCTGGCATCCTTATATATCGGAAGCTGTCAGGACAATTGCTGAGAGCGGAATAAAATACGTTGCTGCACTAAGCCTTTCACCTTTTTCTTCCCAGGCAACGACCGCTGCTTACCTCAAAGCACTGAAAGAAGCATTACTACAATCAGCTAAACTAGAATTTACTTTCATTGATAGATGGTACAAACATCCCCTATTTATTAATGCCCTTGTTGAACAGGTTAAAGAAGGAACGGCCCTTTTTGCTCCAGAGGAACAAAGTGAAATAAATATTATCTTCAGTGCACATAGTCTGCCTAAAGAATATATTACTGCTGGAGATACCTATGTTGAAGAGGTAGAAGAGACCGTTTCTTTAGTGATAAAGAGGATGGAAGATATGTCTTGGCGGATCGGTTATCAAAGTAAAGGTGTAGGACGCGGCGAATGGCTTGAACCGGAGGTCGAGAATTTGCTTAACCAGCTTGCCAAAGACGGTAAGAAGAAAGTACTCATTGTTCCTATTGGCTTTGTATCAGACCATGTTGAAACTTTATATGATATCGATATTGCTTTGCGCAAAAAAGCCGAAGAGCTTAATCTTACATTTCATCGTGCCCCTTCCTTAAATACTTCAAACAAGTTTATCGAGGCTTTAGCCAGTGTCATAAAGGAGAGATTAAAAAGAGAGGGATAAGAGAATGTCCAAAGTTGCCATAATTGGTGGCGGAGTTTCCGGCTTGGGTGCAGCTTATACATTTCAGAAAAAAAAGCGGCAGGGTGAAGATGTCGACTTTGTATTAATCGAGAAAAGAAGCCGCACAGGGGGACAAATTTTTACTGAAAATGTTGATGGCTTTGTTATTGAAGGAGGGCCTGATTGTTTTATAGTTGATAAACCGTGGGCACTGCAACTTGCCAATGAACTGGGAATAGGGGATCGTGTTCAAAACACTAATGAGCATAATAGTGGGACTTTTATTTTATCAAAAGGAAAACTCCATCGTCTGCCAGATGGAATTATGCTTCTTGTTCCCACCAAATTCTTGCCATTTATAACCTCAAATCTTTTCTCCTGGGCAGGCAAAATTCGTATGGGAATGGATCTTTTCATTCCAAGAAGGAAAGAAAATGGAGATGAAAGCTTGGCAAGTTTTGTTAGACGAAGAATTGGCCAGGAGGCTTTGGACAAGCTGGCGGAGCCCTTAATCGGCGGTATCCATGCCAGTGATCCTGAGAAGATGAGCTTGATGAGTACGTTTCCCCGTCTTATGGATATGGAGAAAAAGCATAGGAGTCTGATTATCGCCGCACTTGCGGCTAGAAAAAAGATGAAAGCCATGCCAAAACGCAGCGGACCAAAGCGAACTTTTTTTATATCTTTTATAGACGGGATGCAGGAATTTATTGATAGACTTAGTGCTGCCATCGGCAGTGAACACATTCTTTGCAGTAAGGAAGTAACGAAAGTGGAAAAGTTAGAGCTCAGTCCTAAACCCTTGTACAGAATTCATTTTAGGCAGGGAGAGCCCATAGAGGCAGATGCAATCATTTTTTCCACTCTCGCATATAATACCGCCGATCTGGTGGAGGAGTGGGACAAGAATTTAGCAGAGAAACTGAGAGTAATTCCGCACGTAAACTCAGCCACTATATCTCTTGGTTTTAAAGCTTCAGACGTAGGAACCTTGCAGGGTTTTGGTTTTATTGTTCCTTTGGCAGAGGAGAGAAATCTTATGGCTACCACCTTTAGTTCACAAAAATGGGCGAACCGGGCTCCAGAGGGACATGTTCTGATGAGAGGCTTTATAGGTGGAGCTCATCATGAGGAGCTGGTTAACATTAGTGATGATGAACTGGTTAATCTGGTTCTAAAGGAGTGGAAAGAAATTCTGAACCTTGAAAGCAGACCTGTATTGAAGAGAGTATTTCGTTGGTACAGGTGTATGCCACAATATACTGTTGGTCATCTTGATAGGCTGGATGAAATTGAAATGAGAGTTCAGAAACACTCAGGAATTTTTCTCTGCGGCGCTTCTTACAAGGGAGTAGGAATTCCCGACTGCATAAAAAATGCTACCTATGCAGCAGAGAAGGCAGCAGAGTATCTATCTCTGGACTGATTGGCTCCACTATCTACTTTTAAAAAAGTTAATATATGGAAATATTTATAGATAGGGGAGGAGGGTGTATTGATGAAGACAATTATAAAGATAGAGGAGTTGGCTCCCACCTTTATTCTACCGGCAACATTCGGCGGTCTAGTTGATGTTGGTTATTTTAAGCAGAGAAAAAATTTAGTTTTAGTCTTTCTCCATAATCACGAGTGCAAATTTTGCCAGAGAGTAGCGCGAGCTTTCAGGTTTTTTGCAAGCCGCTATAAAGAAGAAAACGCTGAGGTTTTTCTTATCTTTCCAGAGAAACCTAAGGAACTACAAAGCCTTGTTGAGAATATAAAGCTCCCTTATAAAGTTTTAGCGGATGAGGGAGGAACTACCCTGGCGAAGTTTATGGAATTGTACACTGAGGAGGAAGAACCTTTAATTGCCGTCTTTGTAATCGATCGCTTTGGAGCTTTGCTCGACCAATGGTTCTCACCCAGAGAAGAGGTGTTCCCTGACCAGGAGAGATTTCTTGACGCCCTTAATCAGGCTGAGATTGCCTGTCCTGAGTGCGGTATTCATGAATGGCCACTCTGATGTAATTCAAAATTTAAAATGCAAAATTAAAAAAGGGCGATGTTGTTTCGTTATGTAGCAATGACTGTTTTAATTGTTTGTGCAGAGAGATTAAAGTGCAATGACATTTATGTGTGGAAGTTCTTTGTCATTGAGGGCCAAAAGGGCGTGGCAATCTAGAAATACTTTATATAAAAGCTCATCGTGTAAACCTCAGCCTGATTATTATTCTTCGCAGGAAAAACAAAGTTTTTATTAGTAGCCAGATGATATAATCAGTATATGGTTGGCGAAAAGAATTCGTATAAAATAGAGGACTTAAAAAAAGACCTAATTCCTATTGCTCGGAGAATGCCTGCTTATGTCAGGCTTATTTCTGCATTGCTTAAGGATCCACGATTCTCTAAAAAGCAGAAAGCGGCTTTAGCTGCGGGATTAGGATATTTGGTCTCACCTATAGATCTAATTCCAGGAGCTGTTCCTCTTCTCGGTCAACTGGATGATATTCTTGCAGTTCTTATCGCTTTAAATATTGCCATTTCAGCTGCTCCTTTAGAGGTGGTTGAGCCACACCTGGAAGCTAGCGGTCTTTCTTTTAAGATAATAGAGGAGGATGCAGCAACAGTCAGGAGAACTATCAAAGATATTTCTGTAACTACTGCGAAGGCAGCAGGCCGTGGATTAAGCAAACTTGGCAAAGTATTTCTAAGGGCTGCCCAAAAGTCATTTAGCAATAAAGATTAAGATTTTGAAAGAATATCAGTAAACCGTAAACCGTCAATGAGCATCAAATATATTTCATTATTTCAATTCCGTAATCTTGCGGATTTAAGAAATTTACGATGTTTCTTGTATGGTCTTTAGCAAGTTCCACTTCGAAAGGCTCAATCTCTCTATTTGTTTTGTCCTTAATTATCTTAAGTTTTGGTCTGTCTGTATCATCAGGATTTAAATCAGTTACCAGTGCAAGTTCCTTAGTATTTAACTCAACCAGTGAACCAATAGGATAGAGTCCTATAATATCAGCGAATACTTTTGTAAGGGTTGGATCAAAGATAGTCCCACTCTTTATCAACAAGTATCGTACAGACTGGACGGGTAACCACGGCTTTTTGTAGGATCTTCGGGAGGCCCCTGCATCATATACATCGGCTATCTGGACAATTCTGCTGAAGATGTGCGTCCTTTTCTTATCGGTATAAGTAAGTTCTTTTTGGATATCATATCTGGTGTGATGCTCGAAGGCCACTATAGATGAATATCTATAAGGGTCAGGTAGACTGGCAAGGATTTGTGCGCCATCAAGCGCATGCTTTCTTAGCAATTCCTTTTCTTCATTGGTAAGGGGTCCAACTTTATTCAATATCTCTTGAGGTATGAGTATTTTACCAATATCATGAAGAAGCGCTGAACAACCAAGAATATTCAAAGGCTCGTCAGATAATTTCAGTTTCATCCCCATAGCAAGTGCCAAAATGCACGTATTCACGGAATGGTAATAAGTGTATTCATCATAACTTTTAATAGCTGTAAGAATTAGTAAAGCTGGTTGATTGACTCTACTCATTTCCATTAAAGAATTTACAGTATTACGTAGCTCGTGGATATTCAAAGGCTGGTTTGATTTGCACGCTTTCATCGCACTTTTTATAGTTTCAATTGCCGTAAAGTGCAAATTTTTAAGAGCTTCCTTCAGGTCGAGTTTGATTTCGCTGGGAACTTCCCCTGAGAAAAAGCCAGAAATTCTTGAAGCTGTAATATTTTGCACTCCTAACCTTTTAAGCTGGTCGCTGAAGGACGTTTTGGAAAAAGCTGAACAATCAAGAGAGGAAAGCTTGGCAAAGGAAATAAGTTCCTCAATGGCTACACCTTTATCTATGGTGAAAGTGTGTACCCCTCTTTTAAGTAGAGATACCTTAAAGTCCTCAATAGCCTTGCTCTTTATGACTAAAAGTTTTTGCTGGAAGTAGAATTCGTTTTTAAAAATTGTAAAGTTGATCTGTTTTTCTTCTTTCCATACGCCCCCCAACATATTAAGCAATATACCGGCTGACTCGGTAACCATCGCATGATGTAAAGGATAGAGTAATAAGTTTCTCCTTATGGTCATAAGTTGATTTAGAATTTCTTTACCCGTCTTTATCTGCAAAAGACTTACACTAGAAAGACTTGGCATTTTGTCTCCCAGGTTTTGTAGATATTTCAAAGGTAGTTAATGCCTGCTTTGCTGTCTCACGCAGGATATGCGCTTTACCTGGCTTAAGCAGGCTAATGGAATGGGAACATTTCTTAATAAGAGGTAGAGCATCGGGTACTCCCATATTAGCCAGGGCTTCAATGGCCTTAACTTTTAAATCAAGAAGATTGAAGAAGGGGTCAAATTTTTTGGTAATCCTTATAAGTTCTGTGGCAGCCTCACTGGCTTTCCTTATTCCCAGTTGCTTAGCGGCTTTACTTGCGACTTTAACATCAGAGTCCTTAAGTAACTGTTTAAGAACTTCAATAACTTCTTGCCCTTTGAATCCAGAGAGTGCGGTTACTGTTTCAGCTCTAACTCGACTATCAGGATGAGAGACAGTTCTTTTTAGGTATTCCAGAGCTTTACGATTTTTAGTACGGCCCATTATTGATACTATGTTTCTTATTACATACCATTCTTGAGTATTTATGTGAGCTCCAATAGCGTCGAGGAACTCATCAGCAAGGTTTACCAGTGCATCGCATATTATCCTTCTTCTACTCATATCTTCTTCCGCTGATAGGGCATCAACAAGGGACTTAGTGGTATGGGTACCCATGCTTCTCAGGCATCCGATGATGTAGGTATTTGTATCAGCTTTGTTTTCCTGAGATAGTGCAGAAATCAATTGAGGTGTATATTGGATTGATAATTCTTCAATTATTAGATCAATTAGTCCTTTCAGGTAAGGGGTAACGTGAAGTTTTGACTTAAGGCTAGTCAAAGAGCTGAGTAGATTAGAGGCATTTTTGTATCTTCTTACCGCGAGAGCGTTACTTATACTGTTTTTAATGGTATCTGCAATTTCCTTCTGGTGTTGTTTATTATCTTCGTCAGTTAAGATTTTAATCAAAATTGAGTTTAAGTGGGATTCCAGGAGGCTCTCTCTTGAGTGAAGAGCAATTTCTTTTAGTATTTCTTGGTGCTCGCATTCTTCCAACTCAGGAGATTGCATATGAAGGGGGATTTCCAGAAGCTCTTCATCCATTGGCTCATCGTTGAGAGAAGCACTTATTCTTGTATGACTTTTCTTTCCTAACATAGAGAGGAGTTCTTGATCGATAAACTTAGTCTGAGAGAGTTTCTCTCTTAATAAAGCGGAAAAACCTGTTCGTTGCTTACTTAAAAGGATAACCTGGATATGTTCCAGTATTTTCTTAGCATCTTTTCCTTTAGCTATCTGCGAAAGCACGATGTCCGTAAGCTGTGAATCCGTTAAATGTTTTACCAAACGGTAGGAAAAAGTCTTCCTATTCTTTACATCCGGAAGCACCCATTTTCCAAAAAGTTCTCTTTGTAGATGGCTTTCAAGCTGAAGCTGTGAAGCAGCAAGATTTTGATAATATCTATCATGACTATCTAAAGGCTCTTGTTTCACAACGTTGTGTAATTTATTTAGAACCTGGTAAAGATAGAATGCCTGATATTCTACTGTACACTCTTTCGCTTCAAGAGATGCCTTTATGCTGATTTGTGAGAGAAGTTGGGACAATTTGTTAGAACTACCCTTAAGCAAGAGGAGAATTTTCCGTTGCACAGATGGTTCGGTTATGTCTGTTTTTAATAAGTTGTATAGCTCTTCCGCAGAAAGATCTTTTTCCCCGTAAGAGGTTAGTGGTTCATTAAATTCGTGGTCAGACTTAAATGTTTTTAACTCAAATTCTTTAATTTGGATATTTTTAACGCCATTGTTTTTTAATGTCTCCTTCACATTAATAAATTGGGGTATTTGCTCATTGTGAAATGATAGCGTAGAAATAAATTCTTCAAACTCTTCTTTACTCACTTCTTGTTTGATTTGAATTCCTGATATGTGGCGAGAGAAGAAATGGAAGGCCAGGTTCTTGAGTTGTACGTTTTTATCAGCTATCGGTTTGCGTTCAAAAAGAAAATGTTCTTTGCCTATTTCTATTTCAAATTCTTTATGGGAATGCAGATACGCCTTAAGTTTTTGGTAGCACTTTTCCAGGCCCTGTTGAGATATGGGGTGGTTTGCCGGGTAGAGATTATAGAGACGGAGCGCAATTAAAATCTCCTTAAGTATTTTAACAATTTGAAGTTTCGTTGTCTCTGTGGCTGTCTTATAGATCATGATTTAAAAAGATTTTTATCTATCTTCTATAGTTGGATAAATAATCCTTTAAGGATAAAATACGTAACAAACCTCATAAATTCCGGCTTTTTGCAATCATTGTAGCCCTGCTTTTACCGTTGGCCGGGGCTTGGGTATCATGTAAGTGTTCGACCGTCTTTTTCAAAAGAATCAATGAATAGTAACTGTTAGCTGCTGAGGGGAAATATGGACAGGGTGAAAAACATGCTCCTTATAGATGGTTCGTTTGGTGAAGGAGGAGGACAAATATTGAGAACTGCTGTTGCTCTTTCCGCATTGCGCGGAAGGGACGTTAGGGTAATGAATATCCGTGCTAGACGAAAGAATCCGGGCTTGCAACCGCAGCATATTTCAGCAATTAAGGCAGTTGCTGAACTTTGTAATGCTGATGTTGGCGGACTAAAGATTGGCTCGGCTCAAATTGAATTTAAGCCCGGCGCGATAAGGGGTGGCAGCTTTTCTATAGATGTAGGAACTGCAGGGTCGGTGACTTTGATTCTCCAGGCCCTTCTCATTGCTGCTTGTGGAGCACAAAAATCGGTAGAGATAGAGCTTGTTGGAGGGACGGACGTACCATGGAGCCCGCCTATCGACTATTTGAAATGGGTAATGCTTCCTTTCTTAAATAAAATAGGTTACAAGATAGAGATATCCTTGATTAAAAGAGGATTTTATCCAAAAGGGGGAGGAAAGCTAAAAGCATCTATATACCCTGGTATACTCAGAATAATTGAAGCGCTTTTACCTGGGAGAGTGAAGAGGATTTTTGGTATTTCGTATGCTGAAATTAGACTTAAGAATTCTGAGGTAGCAGAGAGACAAAGAAAAGCTTCAATCGATTTTTTAGCGAAAAAGTTACCAGGAGTTCCTCTCTCGTTAGAGCTAGATTATTCTTCTACTTTATCGCTCGGCTCCGGTGTGGTGTTGGTTGCGGAAATGGAAAAGGGAAGGATAGGAGCAAGTGCTTTAGGAGAGCGTGGAAAAAAAGCAAAAGTTGTGGGAGCTGAGGCTGCATCTTCGCTTTACGAAGAAATTAATACAGGAGCGGCCGTAGATAGCCATATGGCAGACCAAATTATACCTTATCTGGCTTTAGTTGGAGGAAAAGTAAAGATTGGTCATGCTACTCAGCATACGGTAACAAATATAGACGTAGTGAATAAGTTTGGTTTTGCAATAGTGCTTAAGGAAAATATGTTGATAGCTGAGTGAGTGTTAAGCATAAACTATGGTGGATTATAAAGGAGATAGGTTGACACATTTTGCTCAGGCAAAGCAGTCGAAGACACGCGGTCGGCACCTTCTCAATCCAGCAATATTTAAACTTAGCCGCCGCTCGAGTCTCGCCCCGCGCATAACCAAGGGCTTTAACCAGAAGGTAGATAGCGAGGCTCCGACACGGTCTTCTCCTTGCTTCGCCTTCGCCTTTCCATCTCTTTTTGCTCAAGTGTTAACCTAACTTGTTAATAGACCAATTTAACATCCTGTTTAGGAGAATACAAAATAGATGAAAATGGGTATACAGAAATAGGAGAGTAAGGTGCTCAAAGGTCGGCAAGTGGGAGAATTTACCAGAGGCATGCTATGATAAAGAATATTGGGAAAGTATGCGTATTTGTGCATGATTTTGAGCGCTCTATTAAGTTTTTTCGTGATACATTATGCCTTCCTCTTAAAGAACAGCATGGTGCGATTGATGCCGAATTTTTCAAATCCGGGACTATTCTTGAAATTGGGGTTGCTAACAGCGAGGAGGAACGCAAAATGATAGGGAGGCATACGGGAATTGCCTTCAAGGTTAAGGATATAAATAAAATATGTGAACGTCTTAAATTAAAGAGGGTGAAATTTTCTGAACCATTACATACCGAAACGTGGGGAAAGATAGCGGTTTTTAAAGATCCGGATGGAAATCAGTTTGCTATTATGGAAACGAGGAGAAAAAAGTAAATCTCTTCCAGGTGAGACCTTCGGGTTTGAGTCTCAGGTCAATGATTTCGAACCAAAAACCTGATATGCCCGCGAACAATATCAAATAACCAGGACTTCATTGTGAACTCATTTGAACAATCCATTTATCTCAGACTTATTAGTGAGGTATCTGCAATTTCGTATTTCAAGATTTGAATTTTGCTAGTCCTCTGTGATTCCGGTGTCAATCGGGATGGAGGATGGAAATTTGCTTAGAAATTACAATTTGAGATTAGGAATTTATTCCCCGTATGTTGCATCCGGTCTTAAGGGAATAGCTCGATCCTTAGTAGGTCTTGCTAAAAAATCCTTACTGAAAGACCGTGTTCCCAGAAGCCTGATACGGTTTGAATAATTTAGTATTAGAGGCATCAGGTCCTTACCGCATATAGGGCCGATTGATCCTTTTCGGGATGCTTGCTCATCGAAAGTATTGACATCGTCGCTTCCCAGCCCGGGTCCCACTGCCAGTATTGGAACCGGCTCACCGGAATGTATGAGGCTCCCGATGCTGGGAGTTGAGTGGTCAGAAGTCACGATCAGAAGGGATTCCTTATAAATTTCTTTTTTTATAAAAGGGGATAGGGATGCATCAAGTTTTTCAATAACCTCTTTTTTGGTTGAGGGATTTTTGGTATGAGCAGCCTCGTCGGCCGCTTTGCTGTGAATGTGGACGAAAGTGTAATCCTCAGTAAGTAGTTCGATTGCTTTTTGACACCTCTTTTTCATGGCCAGACTATAATCACCTTCTTCACCAATTTGATAGAAGTCCATACCGAGACTGATAGCCAAACCTTTTAGCAGAGCGCCATTTGCTACTATAGCACCCTTCAGATTATATTTCTGCTTAAAGCTGTCAAGTGATTTTGGTATACCAGGCCATTTTGTGACCAAGCAGTTTATGGGAAGAAGTCCACGCTTGCGTCTTTTGTGGTTTACAGGATGATCATTTAATTTTCTATATATCTTGAGAAGAAATCTATTGAGTGCGCGAGAGGTGTTTTTAGCATCTTCCGAACCTGCAGATTCAGCTAGCGGCTGTACTGCAAGGACGGGTAGATTGGTATCAAAAGGATCGGAGTCACTAATGAGAGGGCTGGCTCTTCCCTCCAGGAAGAGAAATCCTTGCCGTTTTTCGGAATGTTCATATCTAATGGTAATTCCGCCAATATTTTGCTTATCTATAGAGCAGGCTATGTCTTTTAATTCCTCTTCATTAACGGTTATCTCTCTTCCTTTAATATTCAAATAATCATCTTTTTCTTCTACTGGTACAAGACTAGCCCGCAGGACTATATGATGCTCCTCGACTTTTTTGTCTTCGCCCCATGCCTCAATGACTGCCCGGCCCGGATATTCTCCCAGTGAATAGCCCCAGAGTACAAAATGAGCCAGATCCGTTGAGGGTGCAATCCCTGCTGAAATGGGATGCATAAAGCCATTTATACCCAGGGTTGCAAAACGGTCCAAGTTTGGTTTATTGGCAGCCATAAGAGGAGTCCGTTGGTTAAGCTCGGGACTTGGTCGATCGGAGAGCCCGTCAAAAATAACTACAACAACCTTCATTTAAACCCCTAATACTTCAGCAACTATAGAAAGATAATTGCTATCACCCTTTTTAAGAGAGCGGACAAGCTTTTTCCCTGCGGGGACTACGAATTCCTGTAGATATCTTTCGAGTTTTTTCTTTGAAGGGATCATATCCCGGTAGTTTCCACTTAATACACAAAGCATCTGCTTTTCAGATGCGTTCCAGCCGCCTCCCACTATTGCTTCAATCTCTTCATTTTTGTGGGTATGACGAATAGGGAAGACTAACTTGATACCTGCTGTTCCCATAACTTCTGCGTACGCGTCTAATGTCTCTGCTGTCTGATTTATTTTTATTTCACCGCCATGACTTTCTCTTTCTCCGGAAATAATTTCTTTGCTGTCAAGTTCAAGAGCAAGAGGAATACGCATAAGATGCATGTAAAGATGGCATGCAATACAGGGTGAATAGAAGCCAAATTTGTCAATAAAAAGTGAGATATACCTTCCATTTAAAGCTCTCCACAGTTCTGGATTCTTCAATACAATAAGAGGTTCCAAACGAGTTTGGTAATTTTTTGCGAGTACTTTTTCAAGCCCTTTTACAGTCTCTTTTATTTGCTTAAAATCCCCGTATTCGGTGGGGGTGTGCACGTAAGTAGGGATGATTGTTTTATGAGTATTCTGTTCACAATATTTTATAGCAGCAGCTGCGCTATCCCGTCCGGCGATCTCTGAAATTACAGGCCTCAAGTAGCATCACCATTCTTGGAGTTAGCGTTCCTCTAAAGCCAAAACAACTAAAGAAAAACCTAATCTTTTAAATTTCCTGATAATCTTATCACGCATTGAACTTTCAAAACAGCGAAATGCATCTTTTTGCTTAAGCTTGAGCCTTGCCATGCCTTCGGGATGAAGCCGCACTATTGGAGATTCAAAGCCCTGGTTGCGCAACCATTCTTCGGCTTTTGCGATCTTTATAATGTTTTCTCTGGTTATCTCAATACCAAGAGAAATGCGTGATGCAAAGCAAGGCTGGGGAAGCTTGTTCCACGTAGGTAAACCAAGATATTTAGAAAGACTCCTGATTTCATCTTTCCTGAGTTTAGCTTCAGCCAGGGGGTGGCGTATATTTAGTTCCTCGAGGGCTTTAAAGGAAGGGCGATCTTCTTTGATATCGTCATAGTTTGTGCCATCAACTACGAAAGCAAGATGGTTTTTGTTGGCAAGCTTGGTGAGGGTGGAAAAAAAGCCACGTTTACAAATATAACAGTGATTTCTTTTATTCCTGGTAAAATTTCTTTTGTCCATCTCATTTGTCTTGATTATTTTATACGGTACCCCTAAGGCTTTTGAGAACTCCGCGGCAAAACTGGTTTCCCTGGATGGAAATATGGGAGAAGAACCAATAACGGCAAGAGTCTTTTCTCTGGGCAAATTATCGGAGGCAACTTTAAGAATAAGAGCAGAATCAGTACCGCCCGAAAAGGCGACCAAAATGCTTCCCAATTTAGTTATTATCTTTGCAAGCTTGCGAGCTTTTTTTTCTATCTGTTCTTCCACAGTTTAAAAGCTAGATGATGTTAGGATTTATGGCCGATCTTGCCCTATTATTATAGGGTATTATTTGCGTTACATAATTTTATACATAAATTTGCATGAAAGGAAATGGCAGTTTTTAAGAAGTTTGTGGGAAGTAACTTTCGAGAAAGGAGTTAAGCAATTTTCTTGTGTGTTTGACCATATGCTCTTCGCCCAGTTCAATTACCCACCAGTCGCACCGAGTCTGCAAAAGCTCTTCCAGGGCAGGAGAGATAATTTCCAGATTCTGAGGAGGGAGGTGGCCCGGATCCTCTGCTTCGTATATATGGGCATTTACTATCTTAGGAGCAACCATGCGTATAAATTCAGGGCACGATGCACCTCCGTTATTTGTGTAGGGACTGGAAAATGCATGGCCAATGTCGAAAGTCACTTTTGCCTCTGACTCCTCAATCAGTTCCATGAAACGGTCGGGTTCACTAGTCCACCCGTTCTTAAGATTCTCGAGGCAAACCGTAACACCCAGGTTGCGTCCGAATCTTACAAGTTCGCGCAGATTATGCTTTGCTCGCTTCCAATTTAGATCCCGGACCGGTATCCCCAGGCCGATATGAACGGTTGCATATTTTCCTCCAAAAAAGTTGATGATTTCAAGGCATCTCTTGAGCAGCCTCAATGAGCTTTTATAGCGGTATCTCTGTCTTTATGTCCCAGTTCGATAGGGACAAAGGGTAGATGATAGCGGATTTCCAGGTGATTCCCACGAATGGAATATTTGAACTTTTCAGTCTTATTAACAGAAAAGAGCGGTATTCTCCAATCAAGAGAATAATCAATTGCTTTGTAGTTGTTTTTTTGAGCATGAGAAAGAACAACGTCAAAAGAAGGCATAATGTGTGTACAGAGGGCAAGCTTTGGTCTATCCTTTTTCGTATCCATAAGGTCACCTTTAGACAATTATATATTAAACTAATTTATATTGCAAATATATTTATCTTATAATTATATTCCAATGGCATATCCAGTGGTTTGTTAATCTGTACTTATAGGGTAAACTTATAGTCTTAGTTAAATAGAATTTGCAGAGAAACATTATGTCAAGATAGTAATCAAGACATAGTTTGTGGTAATTTTGATTGAAAGAGTAATATAGTTGGAATATTTCGATTTTATTAAAGGTTATTAAAGGGAAAGATAGAATTGAAGTGGCTATAACAGAAGGTTGTGGCCGGAATAGAGTTTTACGAAGGAGAGTCTATGGATAAATGGCGATGTACTGTATGCGGGTATGTATATGATCCTGAGGTAGGGGATGCGGAAAACAGCATTTCTCCGGGAACAGCTTTTGAAAATTTACCGGATGACTGGATCTGTCCGGAATGCGGAGCTGAGAAGGAATTTTTTGAGAGAGCATAATGGTGGTAGATTATGAGACCATTTAAGGTAGCAGATGAAGTTTTTTGGGTTGGTGCGATTGACCCGCAGCTTCGAGTTTTCGATATTCTGATGAGAACTGAAAATGGTACCACGTATAATGCCTATCTGGTTCGCGGGTCACAAAAAGTAGCACTTATAGATACAGTAAAGGCAAAATACCTCCCTCAGTTGCTAAGCAATCTTGAAGAGTTAGGAGGTTTAGGTCAGGTAAACTATATAGTACTTAATCATACCGAACCGGACCATGCTGGAGCATTAGACGGTTTAATAAAAGACCTCCCAGAAATCCAGGTTATTGCCTCGAGCAAAGCTGAAGTATTTTTGCGCAACCTTATAAAAAGGGATATTAATTTCCGTCTTGTTAATGAAGGAGAGTCTATTGATCTCGGCGGAGAAAGGATGCGTTTTATATCTGCACCTTTTTTGCACTGGCCGGATACTATGTTCACCTATTTAGAACGAACTAAGGTGCTCATTACCTGTGACTTTCTTGGTTCTCATTACTGCGATGATCGCTTTTTTAATGATCTGATAAATGACTTTGGTGGAGCTTTTAAGTATTACTTTAGTACTATTATAAGACCCTTCAAAAAATATGTTCTGGAGGCAATTTCTAAGGTAGAAGATTTAGACATTGAAATGATTGCACCAGGTCATGGGCCTATATTGCGGAAGGACTTTAATAAGTATATCGATCTTTATAGAAAATGGAGCACTGAGGAGCCGAAATATGAGAAGTTGCTTCTTATCTTATATGCAAGCGCATATGGAAATACAACATTGATGGCAGAATCCATTGCGCGGGGCGTAAAAGAAACGGGAGTTGATGTACGGCTCTATAATTTAGCTGAAGTTGAACCCGTTGAATTGATTGATGAAGTTGAAAGAGCAGATTGTTTGTTGGTTGGTTCCCCTACTATCAATAACGATGCCGTAAAACCTGTCTGGGACCTGCTTGCAAGTCTTGCTACTATAAGAGTTCAGGGCAAGAAAGCAGCAGCTTTCGGATCTTTTGTCTGGAGCGGGCAGGCCCCAAAACTTATTGAAGAGAGATTAGCAGGTTTAAGATTCAAGATTGCTGAACCATATCTAAGAATCCAATTTGTTCCTTCTGGAGATGAATTAAAGAAATGCGAGGAGTTTGGAATCCGAATAGCAAATAGCTTGAAGAATGTGTGATATTGAAGTATTAATGCACTAATCTTTTATTCTTCGAGCGAACGAAGCGAGTCGAGGAGCAATTTTTCTAACGATAAACTAATTTTTAATAATATGAAAGCGGGCAACTTAAATCAAACAATGGTTAAATGGTGTGGGCAAAATGAGTAAGATGGTAAGGGACTTAATGGAACACAAAGTAGTTATGTGCAAAACTGAAACTGATTTGCTGGAAGCTGCAAGAATGATGTCTGAGCAAAATTCACCCTGTCTGGTAGTAATTGATGATATGGATGAAGCTTGTGGTATAGTGACAGAGATGGATCTTCTGCGAAATTGTGCGGAGGATCTGAAAGCAATTAGTGTTGAATATATTATGACAAGTCCGCCGATCCCAAAAATAGCACCAACAGCACCTGTTGCCCAAGCGGTATCAATGATGATTGAGCAGGATATTCGGCACATTGTAATAGTTCATGGGATTCCTTCTCAACCTATGAAACCGGTGGGATTAATATCAGCAGAAAATATAATAAGGGAGATGGCAGAAGAAGTAATTTAACGGTAGTCCGGTGTACAGTTGACAGTAGAACGCTCACTTTTTACCACCTTTTCTAGAGTGAGATAAGCGTATCTTTTCTAAGCTGATAATTACTAATAAGGTTTCCCCTTTCCTAAAGAGGCACATAGGGGGGAGTAGAGAACTTAAGAAACTTATAATTTTAAGCTCTACAGGAAAGGAAAATTTCAGAATGTCTGATACAAAAAAAGTAGCTATGTTAATCGCAACAGCGTTTCAGGATGAAGAAGGAACTGAGCCAACAGAATTCCTTACGGCACTGGGCGTAGCAGTTACTAATGTTGGTCTGAAAAAAACCACTTATAAAGGTAAGTATGGTAGAAGAGCGGTAGTTGCCGATAGTTCCTTCAAATACGCTAAACCTGAAGAGTTCGATGCGGTTATTATTCCTGGCGGATCGGCTCCTGAACATTTAAGAGTTGAGGAGGGGCCAGTAAAGTTTATCAAGGAATTTTCCAAGCTGGGACGGCCTATTGCTGCAATTTGTCACGGACCACAGCTCTTAATTACTGCTGACCTTCTGAGAGGAAGAACTGTTACCTGTTATCAGGGCATACGGGATGATGTTAAACTTGCAGGTGCGAACTATATAGATCAAGTTGTAGTGGTTGATGGAAATTTAATAAC
>JABAOF010020052.1_pt1 | contig 27720 bp, 20 predicted proteins | sample 7062171 | NCBI WGS metagenome assembly JABAOF01 (sample SAMN14538628, study PRJNA623070) | marine sediment metagenome | biome: marine biome [ENVO:00000428]; feature: marine pelagic biome [ENVO:01000023]; material: deep marine sediment [ENVO:00002113] | place: India: Gulf of Khambhat ...
CTGCGGAGCGTGAGGGGGTTGTGGGGCAGATTGCGCCATCTGCTGAGATTCGACGACGGTGCTCGCGGTGTCATCCTCGGGTTGAGGAGCACACGCACCCAGCAAAGCGAACGCCAAAACGGTGCACGTTGATTGGAGGGACGGCTGTCGCATACGGCGCTACCTAACTCATAGTAGACTGAGCCATCCCTCCCCGAACACTGCACGGCAACTGCGCACTCCAGCCGCCAGCGGGTCCGGCCTCGAGGGACGACAACCACTGACCAAGCTACGATTTCCAAGGCCACTCAGCCAGGCGTAAGACGCGCAAAAGACAGCGTGCAACCAGGCGTAACCCGCATCCCGCGTAACGGCACGTACGCGGCACGAGCGCGCGTGCCCCGGCTACAGCCGGCCCGCCGGACTGACAACGCCGAGTGCCCCGCGATTGAGCACGTGCGTGCTGTCATGATCCCCTATTGTCGAGCAACCCGCCAGGCCCTTTTCGGGGCATCGGGTGCCGGTGATGGGACATTCGGCTCATGATCGAGCCGGTGCCGATCCCACACGGAGTGCCAGAAAAGGCTAGGCTTGGTGTCGGATTTAGCGAGAACGATGAGTTAGGCCGGTTCGAAGAAACACCGGGGGCTGACACGGTTACGGGCTTTTCTCTTATCCCTTTATCCCTTGTGAGGTTCGGGGGGTGAGGTGTAATAAGCTAGTGAGCACGAATACTTGAGCCACACAACGAGTCTTCGGCTGGCATCAGCATGAGGAACGAAGGCACTTCCACGAACCGGCTCCAGCTCGAGCGCCTGAGCCGCACCGTGGCTCACGCGCTGCGGCATGCCCCCTCGCAGTACGAGCTGGAGGTTGACGAAGAAGGCTGGGTACCGGTGGGCCAGCTCCTCGAGGCCCTCAAGAGAAGGCGGCGGGCCTGGCGCCGGCTCACCTTGGCGGATCTCGAAACCATGATCGCCCGTTCGCCCAAGCGGCGCTTCGAGATTGCCGGCGACCGCATCCGGGCGCTCTACGGACATTCGCTGCCGGCCCTGCTGCTCAAACACTCCAGCCAACCACCCGAGTTACTCTATCACGGCACCGCGCCCGAGACCCTCGAGGACATACGGCGCGAGGGGTTACAGCCGATGGGCCGCCATCACGTGCACCTGTCCACCAGCGTTCGAGCGGCGCAGGAGGTGGGCAAGCGAAAGTCGCCGCAACCAATAGTGCTGGTGGTCCACGCCGGCCAAGCGCACCGGGATGGGGTGCCTTTCTATGAGGGAAACGAGGAGGTGTGGCTGGCGGATGAGGTGCCGGCGGAGTACCTGGCGGAAGAGTAGCGGGAGACCCTTGCCCCTGCTTCGCTAGGTCCCTAGTCCCGAAACGGCGACTTCCGCGGCCGGGACGGTGCCGGCTGGGCCGAGTCGAGGAGCCGCTGGAGCTCCTCAATGCTCAGCTCGAACGGATCGCTCTCGTACCCCGGCGCGGAGGCGGTCACCGGTGGCTTAGGATTCCCCCGCACCGGCTCTAGTTGCCATTCCCGCTTCGAGCGATCCCTGACCTCCCACACGTTGCCCTCGCGATCGGTGAATCTGCGATAGCCCATGGTGCGGCACCTCGTGTGCTCGTGTGACAGAATGGCTACACAAGAAGTTACACCCCGGTAGAACCACCGGCTAAGACGTGCTCGTCCCATCCCATGACGCTCACTCGGCAGGCGCTGCGGCGGGCAGACCCCGATAGAGCCGCCGGATGAGAGGCCCCACCGTCAGCCCCTGCACCACGATAGAGAAGCACACCACGATGTAGGTGACCGTGACGATCAGGCCGCGCTCCGGGCCTGCCGGCAACGAAAGGGCCAGAGCGACGGAGATCCCGCCTCGCAGCCCGCTCCAAGTGAGGATCTTGATTGCGTGGGGGCTGAAGCTGCGAAACCAGGTGAGCGCCTGCACCGTCGACCCCACGCTCACGAACCGGGCGCCCACCACCAGCGGGATGGTGAGCAACGCAGCCAACAAGAAAGCCCCGCGGAACTGCAGGACGACCACCTCGATCCCAATCAAGACGAATAGGACGGCATTCAGAAACTCATCCACCAGCTCCCAGAACGCATCGAGTCGGTCCCGGGTACGATCCGACATGGCGAAGGCCCGGCCCCGGTTCCCGACGAGAAGCCCGGCCACCACCATGGCCAAGGGGCCGGAAACATGGAAGAGCCGCGCCAAGGCATAGCCGCCGGTCACCAGCCCCAAGGTGAGCAGGATCTCTACCTGGTAGTTGTCCACGCTCTTCAAGATGCGGTAGACCACCCAACCAATCACACCACCGTAGGCCAGCCCGCCAACTGCTTCCACCAGGAAGAGCTCTCCCACTTCACCGATACCCACCTCGTGACCCCCGGTAGCGATGCCGAGGATTACCAGGAACAAGACCACACCGACCCCGTCGTTGAACAGGGATTCACCAGCGATCTTCATCCGCAGCGAGTGCGGGACGCCGACCTTGGTGAGGATAGCACCCACCGCGATAGGGTCGGTTGGGGAGATCAACGCACCGAACAGCAGGCAGTAGATCAGCGGCACGTCGAGATCGAGCCAGCGAAACAGCTGCCAGCTCACGAGGCCGACGATGGCAGTGGATGCCAACACCCCCGCTGTGGCAAGCAGACCGATGAGGCGTTTGTGCTGGGCGATGTCGTTGATATCGAGATGGAGGGCACCGGCGAAGAGCAGCGCGCCCAGCATTCCGTTGAGCAGCGTGGCATCGAAGTCCACCGCAGCCACCATCTGCTCCAGGATCTCTGCCATGCCGAACCCCGCCCGACCCAGGAGCACCAGCACCACGGAGCCCACCAGGGCGATCACCATTACCCCGATGGTCATGGGCAGGCGCACGAATCGGTGGTTGAGCCACGCGGCGATAGCCGCCACGGACACGAGAACCGCGAGCAGGTCGAAGCCGCTTACGAGGGAGGCTTGTGCAGGGTCCGTCATGCCGGCGTGTCGTGGCTAGCGACGGAGCCACGTGATGGAAAGGGGCTTGCCCGATGTCCCGTGGCCGGATTCAGCGCCGGAACTCCACGGTCAGTCGTGCTAGCGCCGCACGGGCCTCTTCGACGATGGGCTGCAGTTCGGGATCAGCGTTGCGCCACGCATCACCAACGAAGGAATACGCCTGGGCTGCCTCGGCGCGGTTCCCCAAGCGCTCATGCACGCGACCCCTCTCCAGTGCCGCAACCACCACTTCGGCGTGGGGCCCCATGTCGGCAGGAAACGGCATCCGATCCAACAGCGTCGCCGCCTCCCGGTCTCGCCCCAATCGCACCAGCAGCCGGGCGCGCGTGAATGCAGCGTGATAGCAAATGAAGCAGCCAGGCCACTGGCGGACCTTCGAGAGTCCCCTGAGCGCTTCCGCCGTGTCGCCCCGCACCACGGCAAGGTAGGAGCGAGCGAGCCCGGCAGCGTTCCCCGCTCTGGGTCTCACAGGCTCGGGGCCTTCCACAGTCAACGAGTCCCACCACCCTGCCGCTTCGCCCAGCGAGAAGCTGTCTCCCTCGTCCAACCAGAACGGGAGCGCCTGATACATGCCGAGCCAGTTGCGGTCTCGCAGCGCTGCGCTGAACACCTGAGCCGCTGTGTCTCGGGGAACCAGTCCCAGCCGGCTGGCACTGGCGAACCTTATGAGATCGTCGAGGCCAAGCACGTCCCTGGCCTCACGCAGGCGGCCCCGAAACGACAACGAATTCGCGAGCGCCGTCCGGCCCGTGGCGGAATCCGGTGACGCCACCCACGCCCGGGCGACCCGCAGTGCTGACTCAGCGGAATCCGGCCACCACTTGAGATCGTACCACGCCTGGTACAGGCCCTCCTCGGCGAGTACGTCGACGAGATCTCGCACTTCCTCGTTTGCGGCGCTGCCCAATTCCACGAAGGCACGGGACACCCGCAGCGCGTCCGTGTACACGCTGGAGTCCGCCAGCGCCAAGTTCGCATCCATGAGTCGCAGCGCCTCGGCGGGCCCATCCAGGAGCAGGGTAAGCTCGTACAGATGGCGGTAGGCTGGCACGAAGGCCGAGTCCAGCGCCACGGCGCGGGCAAAGGCTTCTCGAGTCTCCTCCATCGTCAAGCCGACGTAGGCACCCCGGTGGTACCGCGTCTCGCCAAGCTGGTACCAGGCATAGGGATCCAGGGGATACTCCCGAACGGCGTACTCCACCGTGGCTAACAGTCGCCGAAACAGCGACCACCCTACGGAGTCGCCGATGAACGTGGCCAGGGCACCGTCGATAGAGTCGACCACCAGTTGCAGGCTCTCCCTGCGGGCGAGACGGTGATTCAACGCACCCGCTCGGAGCTGGGAGGGGGTGATATCCGGATCGCCCCGCAAGCTCCACCCGAGGGTGATGGCTCGGCGACTGTGTGCCAGCCCGAAGGCGGTGTCCAACTCTATGGCTCGCTCGTAATACCACTGGGCCGAGTCCAGATCGAACCGGCGATAGTGCTGCTCGCCCTGGAGGAACGCTTTGAGCGCCACGGGCGACGAGGAGCCGAGGGATGAGAGCTGCCAGGTCCCCAAGGGCCTGCTTCGGCCGAGATCGATCATGGCCCGCACTGCTAGGGAGTCAGCCAGGCGGTCGATGCGATCGACCCGATCCCGTAGCTCGAATTCCGCAACGGCCGCATCGGTCACCACGTCATGGAGCGTGGCCGACAGGCGGACTGAATCCTCCCCAGCTCCTACCAGTCGCCCGAACATGACCAACCCTGCGCCCACATCCGCACCAAATGCCGTGGCCGAGGCAGGATCGGCACGCCCGGTCCAGCGCTTGATGACCACAGAGGGGGAGACGGTTCGCAGCGGACCCGCGCCGTCCAGGCTGGCCGACAGCATGTCCACCAGACCCTCGCTCCAGGTCTGCAGATCGGGGCCCAGCACGTCGAACGGCACCACGGCGAGAACGTTGGGATCGGGCTCCGGTCCGGCCGGCGCCCGGAGCGCTAGTGAAGCGACGATCACCACTGCCAGCACGGCGACCACCACCACGGCGGCCCGCTGCGCCCTTCGGCGGGGTGTCGCTGCAACGGCACGGGTGGGGGCCGTGAGCGCCACGGCTAGCTCCTCCGCAGTGGTGAAGCGATCGTCGGGCCGCGGGGCCAGCGCTTTGACCAGGATTCGCTCCACCGGATCGGGCAGGCTATCGAGTTGGGTCCGCTCCTCGGCGGACGCGTCGGCGATGCGTCCCGTCGTGACCGACTCCCGGTCCAGCACGCGCCGGGGCGGCTCACCCACCAGCATCTCGTATAGCACGCAGCCAAGGCTGTAGACGTCGCTCCGGGGGTCGAGGTCACGGCTCCCCGCGGCGTGCTCGGGACTCATGTATCCCATGGTCCCCAGGGGGAGGCCCGAACCCGTCAGATCAGTACCCCCCGCCGCATCGATGGCTCGGGCGATGCCAAAGTCGGCCACCACCGCCTCGCCGCCCGACAGGAGAATGTTCTCGGGCTTGATGTCCCGGTGGATGATGCCACGGCTGTGGGCGTAACTCAGCGCCGCCGCCACCTCCCGGGCGATCCGTTGCGCCTCCCCCAGCGGCAGCCGTCCCTCACGGCCGAGTCGCGCCCGCAGAGACTCACCCTCTACATACGGCATGGTGAAGTAGAGCAGGCCCTCGGCCTGCCCCGAATCGTACACGGGCACGATGTGCGGATGACTGAGCTTGGCCGCAATGTCGATCTCGCGGACGAAGCGCTCGCCGCCGAGGAAGGGGGTCAGCTCGGGACGCAGCACCTTCAAGGCAATGGGCCGGTCGTGCTTGAGATCCCGGGCGAGGAAAACAACAGCCATCCCGCCACGACCCAATTCCTGCTCGACGATGTAGCGGTCGGCAAGCGCGACTTTGAAGCGGTCAAGCACGTCGAGCATGTGCGATGGTGTCCCCCTAAAAGCACAAGAAGCATAGGGAGTACGCCGTGCCAGAGCCAGGCTGCCTGGCGTACTGCTGCCGAAGCCATCATATCAGGCTGACGAGCGTTTAGCTATTTTGCATCATGCTACCGCCGTAGGTGCTGGCGCTTTCTCACCGCGGGTGACCTAGTTGCCTCGGAGGGATCTACGAATGAGACCGGGTGTCAGGTTCCTAGGCGATGATCTGGTAGAGCGCATCGTATCGGAAGCACGGACCCTCCTGTGCAGGTTGGGCGTGGAGATCCACAACCCCGGTATCCTCTCGATGCTCTCGGATCACGGTGCGGAGGTACGTGTCGACTCGCACCGCGCTTTCCTGTCCGACGAAATCATCGACAAGGCGCTGAGCACCGCTCCTCGCGGCTTCAAGCTGTACGACGCGCTGGGCCACAACGCCTACGAGCTCTCGGGTCAACACGTGCACTTCACGCCCGGATCCGCCGCCATACGCGTCCTCGACCACGACACCCACACCGTGCGCTCGCCCATTACGGCGGACTACGTCCACTACGCGAAAGTCATCGCTCAGCTCGGCAACGTCGCCTTCCAAAGTACGGCGCTGATTCCCAGTGACGTCCATCAGAACATATCGGACAGCTACCGGCTGTATCTCAGCCTCATGTTCTGCGAGAAGCCGGTCGTCACGGGGGCATTCACCGTCGACGCGTTCAACATCATGAGGGACCTCCAACTTGCCGTTCGCGGGTCAGAGGAGGCGCTGCAGGCAAAGCCCCTTACGGTGTTCTCCTGCTGCCCAACCGCCCCCCTCAGATGGAGTGACGTCACGTCCCAGAACCTCGTGGATTGCGCCAGGTATTCCATCCCGGTGGAGTACATTTCGATGCCGCTGTCGGGATTCGTGGCTCCAGTCACGCTGGTGGGCAGCCTGGTGCAGCACACCGCCGAGACCTTGAGCGGCATCGTGCTCAGCCAGCTCACCAACCCAGGCACACCGGCGTTGTACGGGGGATCGCCCGCGGTGTTCGACGTTCGCTACGAGACGACGCCAATGGGCGCTGTGGAAACGATGATGATCGATTGCGCCTACAACGAGATCGGCAAGTACCTGGAACTGCCGACCCAGGCATACATGGGGCTGAGCGACGCCAAGCTGCTCGACGCGCAGGCAGGCCTAGAATCGTCCATGGGCGCGACCCTGGCTGCGCTGGCCGGCATCAACAGTGTGACGGGCCCAGGCATGCTCGACTTCGAGAGCTGCTTCAGCCTAGAGAAGCTGGTGCTGGACAACGAGATTTGCGGCATGGCCTTGCGGCTGGTCCAAGGTATCGAGCCGAGGGAAGACTTCCCGGCCCTGCCCCGGTTCGAAGAACTGCTCAAGGAGCAGCACCTGTTGATCTCCGAGCACACGCGCCGATATCTAAGGGAGGAGCACTACTTCCCAGGGGCCGCCATCGATCGGGCCAACCGCTCGCGGTGGCAGGAGGAAGGCAGCCGTACCCTTGGTGCACGGGCGCATGCTGAGGTGGAGACGCTCGTGGCCCAACACGAAGCGTCGCCCTTGCCCGATGACGTCAGGGCGGACCTGACGCGACTCATGGCGGCCGAGGCGCGGCGCCACGGCATGGATACGCTTCCGCACGAGCATCTGTGACCATGATCCTGACGTTCTCAACCGCCGACGTCTCCCCAGGCAGGAATGCAGTGTTCGAGAACCTGCAGATCCCGGCTGACACCGCAGTTCCCGAACAGACCGAGAGCCTGTACGCCACTGCGGCTGAGCTCCTGGCTGACACGGTGTTGCCCCACGGCGTCCTGGCCGAGATATCCAAGTCAGACTTCGAGACGGTGTACCGTGGCGAGGGCCGGAACGACCCGAGCAGCCCGGTTGCTGATATCTTCGTTCGAGCCGACCACCTGGCCCTGTTTGTCGTCACGCTCGGCGAGCGCACGGGCCAGGCAATCGCGCGGTGTTTCGAAACAAAGGACTACGCGCTGGCGTGCGTGGTGGACGCCATGGCATCGGCGGCTGCAGACCAAACGGCCGAGTTGGCCCAACGCCGTTATGGCGAGATGCTGCACGACCGGGGGTGGAGCCCCCGGAGTGGAGCCGCGTTGCGGTACAGCCCGGGGTACTGCGGGTGGGATGTCACAGGGCAGAAGAAGCTGTTTCGATACTTGCGTCCGGAGCAGATAGGGGTGACGCTGACGGACAGTTGCCTCATGCAGCCGCTCAAATCCGTGTCGGGCGTGATCATCGCGGGCCCCAGACAGATCCACAGATTCCCACTCACCTATCCGGTTTGCAGCCGATGTGAGACGCGCAGCTGCCGAGAGAGACTACGCGCTCTGTCTGCAGGGTGAAGGTGCATTGAGTGGTGGGGAGACGCGACATGAGTGTACTAGCTGAGACCAAGGACGCCGTCGTTAGTGGTGCTGACGAGCGGGTGGTGGCACTCACACAGCAGCTGATCCAGCACGGAACCCCGCCCAAGGAGATCCTCGACGACGGGCTCATAGCTGGCATGGCCATTGTTGGCCAACGGTTCAAGGCCCACGAGATGTTCCTTCCCGAAGTTCTCATGGCGGCAAGGGCCATGACCGCCGGCGTGGATCAACTGCGGCCGCTCCTGATAACCGAGGGAATTCCCTCGATCGGCAAGATCGTCCTTGGGTCTGTGCGAGGCGACCTGCACGACATCGGCAAGAACCTGGTCGCCATCATGTTGAGCGGCGCGGGGTTCGAGGTCATCGATCTGGGGCACGACGTGCCGCCCGAGCAGATGGTGAAGACAGCCGTTGAACACAATGCCCCGGTCATCGGGATGTCCGCGTTGCTGACAACGACGATGCCGGTCATGAGGGAGGTCGTGGAGCTCCTGAGGGAAGGTCAACTGAGCGACCGAATCAAGACCGTTGTCGGTGGTGCGCCGGTGACCGAGGAGTTCGCCCGCGAAATCGGTGCCGATGCATACGGCTATGACGCTGCCAATGCGGTGGACGTCATGAGACGTCTGGCGAGCCAGGACTGACATGAAACCGCTCGCCCCGCGCCTGGCATCCAGGGAGCTTCTCATCGCCGACGGCGCCATCGGGACCATGCTGATCGACAGAGGGCTCAATCCGGGCCAGTGTCCCGAGTCGGTCACCCTTTCGCTCCCCACGCTACTGGAGGAAATCGCCCAGCTCTATCTGGATGCGGGCGCTGACATAATCGAGACGAACACGTTCGGCGCATCTCCCTTGAGGCTCGCTCGCTACGGCCTGGAGGCCCAGACGGAGGCGATCAACCGCGAGGCCGTTCGAGCGGTGCGCAACGCAGCAGGCGACCGGGCCTATGTAGCCGGCAGTTGCGGACCCAGCGGCATGCTGCTCAAGCCCTACGGCGAAAGCGATCCCGCAGACGTGTACGACAGTTTTCGGGTGCAGATGGAGTGTCTCATAGCAGCCGGGGTCGACTGCGTGTTTGTCGAGACCATGGTCGATCTCGAGGAGGCGAAACTGGCCGTCCGCGCGGCCAAGGACTTCTCACCGGCGACCCCGGTCATGGCCACCATGACCTTCGACGCTACGCCACGGGGGTTCTACACCATCATGGGGGTGAGCGTTGAGGCGGCCGCCCTGGGACTCCGGGAGGCCGGCGCCGATGCAGTCGGGTCCAACTGCGGCAACGGCACCGAGAACATGATCGAGATCGCCAAGGCGTTTCGTAGCTGCAGCAAGCTTCCACTCATCATCCAGCCTAACGCCGGCATGCCGCGAACGCGTGGTAGCAAGACTGTTTACCACGAGACACCCAGGTTCATGGCGGACCGTGCAAGAGAGTTGCTCACCACAGGGGTGTCCATCATCGGCGGCTGCTGCGGCACCACGCCGGAGCACATCAGCGCGCTCCGCGCGGTGGTCGACGGGCTGTCCCCGTAGGTCGCTTCATGCAGCGCCTCCAGACCGTGGCTATCCAATCGTGGAACTGACCGGCTTCGACTGGCTTGTAATCGTCGGCTACCTCGCCATCGCGTTGGCGATCGGTCTATTCTTTCGCAAACGCGCGGGCCGCGACCTCAGCTCGTTCTTCCTCTCAGGCCGCTCGCTGCCCTGGTGGATCGCCGGCACCTCCATGGTGGCCACCACCTTCGCCGCCGACACGCCGCTCGCCGTCACGGGGCTGGTCGCACGTCACGGACTCGCCGGTAACTGGTTCTGGTGGTCGTTCGCCCTGGGCGGGATGCTCACGGTATTCCTCTACGCCCGGCTGTGGCGCCGCGCCGAGGTCCTGACCGACGTGGAGCTGGTGGAACTCCGCTACGGCGGGAAGCCTGCGGCATTCCTCCGCGGTTTCCGCGCGATCTACATCGCGCTCCTAGTGAACTCGATCATCATCGGGTGGGTGACGGGCGCGATGGTCACGGTCCTCCAGCAAACCATCTTCGCCGGGCGTGCAGCCGGTGCGGGCGGCAATGAGTGGATCCTTATCGTGACACTGCTTGGCGTGGTCGGTGTGTACGCCACTGCCTCGGGACTCTGGGGCGTCGCCATCACCGATTTCTTGCAGTTCATCCTGGCAATGGTGGGCTCGGTGGCGCTTGCCGTGATCGCCGTGGACCATCTAGGCGGACTCGGCGCCATGCGAGCGCGTGTGGTGGCGAGCTTCCCCGAGGGCGACGACGCGTTTCGCTACCTGCCCGATTTCTCAGCGGTGGACCCGTGGATGCCGATCGGGATCTTCCTGGTCATGCTCTTCGTCCAGTGGTGGGCGTCGTGGTATCCTGGCGCCGAGCCCGGTGGCGGTGGCTACGTCGTACAGCGCATGGCTTCCGCCAAGGACGAGCGGCACTCGGTACTGGCAACGCTCTGGTTCCAGATCGCGCACTACTGCGTGCGACCGTGGCCGTGGCTGCTGGTGGCCTTCGCCGCCCTCGCCCTCTACCCGGATCTCCGCACCATGGACAACCCGGGCGTCGGCTACCCCAGCGTGATCCGGGACCTCGCTCCCGCGGGCATCCGCGGCCTCATCCTGGTCGCGTTCTTCGCCGCCTTCATGTCCACCATCTCCACGCAGATGAACTGGGGCGCGTCCTACCTCGTTAACGACTTCTACCGTCGGTTCGTCCGCCCGGAGGCCGACGACCGGCACCTCACCCGCGTCTCGCGAGCGGCGTCGATCCTCGTGCTCGCAGTGGGAAGTGCCGCGGCGTGGCTGATGCGCGACATCTCGGTCGACGAAGCATGGAAGCTGTTGGCCGCCCTCGGCGCGGGGACCGGCGCGGTGTTCATGCTGCGGTGGTTTTGGTGGCGCCTCAATGCCTGGTCCGAGATCGTGGCGATGGTGGCGTCGCTCATTGGGTTCATCATCGTGAGTGGATTCGTCGAGGCCATCGAGTATCGACTGGCCGTTGTCGCGGCGCTGACGATCGCGGCCTGGCTCACGGCCACCTACCTCACACCTCCCGAGGGCGAGTCCACCCTCCGAGCGTTCTACCGCAAGGTGCGGCCCGCCGGGCCCGGCTGGCGACCGATCGCCAGGACCCTCCCGGAGGTGCGAGGCGACGGACACCTGGGGCTCTCAGTGGTTGCCGCACTGCTCGCCGCGGGGATCGTCTACTGCACGCTCCCCGCGATCGGACTCATCCTGTTCGGATCGTATGGCAAGGGGATGTTGGTGCTCAGCGGTGCCGTCGCGTGCGCGGGCGGGGTCGTCTTACTACTCCGCCGCATCGGGTGGGAGCGGGTCGTGCGTTGAAGCGGTGTGGGTGCCGGGCGACTACGGTGGTGTGTCAGAGGTTCATTGCACAGCACACGCGCCGAGCAGTCCCTCCGTGCGGTGCCGTCTTCGGCGGACTCGACGCCGGGCCACGGCCGGAGGTCTCGCTTCCTGAGGCTGACCTCGGCGCCGAAGCCGTCGTAGCCGAGCCCATGGCGTGGCGCCGCGGGCGTCGAGTCCGCCGCTACGGCAGCGCCTGGAGAGACCTACCGATGCGTGCGACATGCGCGAACTTGCGACTCGCTACACCAGCGGTACGCACCGTGCTCGATGGCGATCTCGCTCATCAACTCGAGCAACTCCGGCCTCACTCCCGGAGGCACCGAGCACGCGGAACTCAGGATGTACCCGCCACCCGCCTGGGCGACTCGGAGGCGGTGCAGCACGGCTTCCCGGACCTTGTGTTCGTCGCCACGCAGCAGCGTATTCACGGGATCGATGTTCCCCTTGATGAACACCTTTCCCTTGAGCACCGGCACCGCGTCCTCCAGCTCGACGGTCCCCAGGGGCGGAGGGTCGAGCGTGTCAACGCCGTCGGTCCCGGTCGCGAGCACTAGGTCGAGCCGGTCACCGATGTCGCCGCAGGTGTGCGTGTACAGCTTGACGTTGGGGTGCCGGGCGTGGACCTCGTTGATCACCTGGCGCTCGTAGGGGAGCACGAACGCCGTGTAGTGATCTCGGGAGATGAACCCGCTCCCTGCAAACGCCGAGGAGATGAGGATCGCGTCGACGCCGGCCGCGGCCTGCCGACTGGCGAGATCAATGGCACCCGCTGTGAGGCGCTCCAGGCACGCGTGCACCTTGGGCGCATGCTGCAGGAGTGCCATGAAGGCGCTCTCATAGTTCAGCAGCTCGAGGAACTGTGAGAAGGGGCTGAAGATCTCCGAGTGTACGGAGACCGCACCGCCCGTCTTGCGGCATACCGCGGCAATCGTGTCGAGATGATGCGGCGGAAAGAAATCGTCGAGCGGTCGCGGCTCGGCGTCAAAGCCCCAGGTGTACGGATAGGTGATGGCCGTGAGGTCCCACGGCTCGACGTACCACAGGTCTTCAGGCCGTACCTGCTCGAACCTGGCAAAATAGCGCGAGCCATCAGGTTGCAGGTAGTGCGGGTTGTCGTCCGGCGGCACACGGGTGAAGCCACCGTTCTTCCAGCGCACGATCGTCTCACGCGCTCCCTCCTCGATCCGGTCCACGTACGTCTCGAAGGCAGGGTCGCGCCCCGGCAGGTTCACGAGAATGCCGTCGAAGCGGTAGCGGCGCTGCAACTCGACGAGCGCGTCGGCGAACGCCTCGGACCGGTACCAGATATCCAGCGGCGAGGCGCCCGCATGAAGGAAGTAGTGGCCGATGGCGAGCTGGCAGAACACGGGCACGCGGTCCGGCTCCCCCAGCGCCATCGCCACCCCCACACGGTCCCGGCCGTTCATGCTCCGTCCTTTCGTCGAGCCACGCCCTGCGGCGCCAGGACGCTCACCACCAGCCCAAGCCTCGTGGGCAGACGACGGTGCCGGCGTGGCGGAAATGGTAGACGCTGACATCTGGCAAGTATATCTGGCCGCCAGCACCGCCGCGCAGACAGCCTTGCGGCGCACCAGACGGGTTCCGACATCGAGTACAGTTGCCAGGTCTCAGTAGCGTATCCGCTACGCAACAAAAGCCGAGGTGGAGCAGCTCCCCTCGGCTTCTCACATGCCACTCGCTGAGGCCCAGACTCGACTCGGACCCCAGCCTACAGGTTCTTGTGCCGGAATGTGATCCGGCCACGCTCCAGGTCATATGGCGACAGGGCGACCGTCACACGATCTCCTGCCAGGACACGGATACGGAACCTGCGCATCTTCCCGGCAAGGGTGCAATGCACCGTGTGCTCATTCTCCAAGAGCACGCGGAACGTGGCGTTGGGCAGCACCTCTGTAACCGTTCCCTGGAGCTCGATGGCTTCTTGCTTGGCCACGCCCCCGCCGGATCCCTACGAACGGGCCGCCTGCCGGCCCCTGCGATGCGGCCGGCGCCGGCGCCGTGCGGCGGCCTTCGCTTTCATGCGCTTCGCTTTACTCGGCTTCACGTAGAACCGCTTCCTCCTAAGATCCTGGAGGATGCCGGACCGCTGCACCTGGCGCCGAAAGTGCTTGATGGCCCACTCCACCTGATCGTTCTCACACAAGATGATCTCGGTCATCGTTCTCCCTACGGCTGGGAAGGCAGCGAACGCAAGCAGGGCCACCCCGAGTGCCTCGGGGTGGCCCTAGCTCGACCTGTCGTCCGCAAGACTCAGCCTACTCGCTCAACCTGGTGACGTTCTCGGCGGCCGGGCCCTTCTGGCCCTGCACGACGTCAAACTCCACGCGCTCGCCCTCTCTCAGGGACTTGAAGCCGCTCCCCTGGATGGCCGTGTGATGGACGAAGCAATCCTTCTCCCCGTCGTCCCGCGTGATGAAGCCGAAGCCCTTGCCGTCGTTGAACCACTTCACTTTGCCGGTGGTACGCATGCCGTGCTCCCCTAGTGTTGCGTTGATGTACGTCGGAGTCCGGCTCTGCCGTACCAGCCGATCGTGCATCTGTTTCCGCGGTCAAATCCCCCGCGTTGGGCTGCCGGTGGGAGTCGGCCAGGAGCCGACCGGTCCGGCGTGGATCCGAAAAGAGCGAAAGGGAATCCGCGCCGCGCCAGATCCCCTCTTGAGTGTTCACTGGTAACCGGGGCGCGCCGATCCTGACGCGCCTCACGCCTCATCAAGGTAACCTGCTCTCCGGGGTTGCGAAAGGGCAGCTGGACAACTCACGCTCCGGCTGCGTTACCCATTCTTATGCAACACGTTGACCCTGGCCGAAACTGCATCCTACCCGCTGCGCCGCAACACAGTCCGGCCTCCTCTGTTTATCTTCGTAGCAAGGACGGCCACGGGCCGCACAGCGGCGCTGACTGGGCCGCCGATTGACGGGGAGTGACAGGAGGAGGATGAGAATGAAGATGAGAGCACTTGTCCACTTCGCGATGCTCGTGGGCGTGGGAACCGTTGCTGTTCCCGAGGTGGCGGCACAGGAACGGATCGACGGCAGGTGGCAGGGAGCCATCCTGGTGATGGGCACGCAGCTGGGTATCGCGGTCGGCTTCGAGAAGACGGACCAGGGCTTCTCGGCCACGATCGACATCCCCATGCAGGGAGCAATGGGGCTCGCCTTGACCGCGGTATCGTTCGACCCGCCCAGGGTGCATTTCGAGCTCCCGGCAGGACCCGGGCTCGCGGTGTTCGACGGCGAGCTCCAGGGCGACAGCATTGCAGGGGAGTTCACCCAGGCGGGGGGGCAGGGCACCTTCTGGCTCACGCGTGGGGAGGTAGAGCCCGAGCAGCCGGAGCCATCGGAACCCGTCCCCTACCTGGAAGAGGAGGTACAGTTCCACAACGGTGACGTGACCCTAGCCGGCACGCTCACCCTACCCGAGACCGGTGGCCCGCATCCAGCAGTCGTGTTGATCACCGGGAGCGGCCCTCAGAATCGAGACGAAGAACTCTTCGGGTTCAAGCCATTCCGCATCATCGCTGACCATCTGACCCGCAACGGTGTCGCGGTGCTGCGCTGCGATGACCGGGGCGTTGGCGGCTCGACGGGCAATGTGCAGCAGGCCACATCCGACGATTTCGCAGAGGACGCCCTCGCGGCGGTCAACCTCCTCGTCCAGCGGGCCGATATCGACGCAAGCGCGATCGGACTCCTCGGCCACAGCGAAGGGGCAATCGTGGCAGCCATAGCGGCGTCGCGATCGCCTGATGTCGCCTTCATCGTGCTCCTGGCCGGGACCGCCGTGTCGGGAGGGGAGATCCTGTTCGCCCAGAGCAGGCTAATCATGCGGGCGAACGGCGCCACCGAGGAGGAGATCGAGACCAACTCCGGGATCCAGCGTGGGATCTTCCGAGCGGTCCGCACCGACCAGGGCTGGGAGGCGGTGGAGCGGGACCTGGACGCCCAGATCCGGGCGAGTGTCGAGCGGATGCCGGTCGAGCAACGCCAACAGATTGTCGACGTCGACTCCCTGGTGGCGTACCGAGTGCAGCAGCAACTCCAGGCCGTGCGCACACCATGGTTCCGGTTCTTCCTCGACTACAACCCGGCTCCAGCGCTGCGGCAGGTGCAGGTGCCGGTCCTCGCCATCTTCGCCGAGAACGACTTGCAGGTTCCCCCGGCGGTGAACCGTGAGCCGATGAAGCAGGCGCTCCAGGCCGGCGGCAACCCCGACTACACCGTCATGGTGATCCCCGGGGCGAACCACCTATTTCAGGCGTCGGAGACCGGCAATCCGTCTGAGTATCCCAATCTAGAGAAAGCGTTCGTGCCGGAGTTGCTGGAGGTTGTTACTGCCTGGCTGGCTGAACGGTGGGGAGGGCGGCAGTAGGTTCGGGCCGCTGTCTGCCGCGGCCACTCCTGCCGCCCCACTTCTCCACGGGCTAGAGCCCGGGCTCGGCTGGTCTCGTCCCAAAGGACATCAGAGGCTCCTGCCGCCCCTGCCGCTTTCTTATGCTTCAGCCACCCATCGCCTCTGGGCGCCTTCCCGCGTACCTTCCGCCCGACACCAGCCGGCAGGCATAGGAGCATGTTCCAGAATCCCCTCATCGACATCCTGGGTTGGGTGGGCGCAGCAGCGCTCCTCGTTGCCTACTTCCTGGTATCCACCAAGCGCGTCAAAGGAACGGACAGATCGTATCAGGCGCTGAATGCGTTTGGCAGCGTGTTCCTTCTGATCAACACGTTCTACTACGGGGCGTACCCGTCTTCCTTCGTGAACCTGCTCTGGCTGGGCATTGCCGGCTGGGCGCTGGTGCGCGCCAACAGGATTGGAGTCCCCCTACAACCGTAGCTCGGCGACAGCGCTCTACCGCTCCTTCATCGGCAGACGGATTCGGGAGGCGTGAACCCGGCTCCAGGCGACGGTTATGGTGGGCACGCCGCCCTCCGTGGGATACGGGAGAAATGTGTCCTTGTCCGCTCCGGCGATGGCTATGCGGAGGCGATGCCCGCGCTTGATTAGCACCGACGTCGCCCAGAGATCGAACTCAAGCTGCGCGACTGAGAGCTGGGCAAGCACGCCGTAGCAGGCCCGCCGCGCAGCGAACTCATCAGCCGCCAGCGCGCTGATCGACGCCACGATGCGGTTGAACCGGTCCCGATCCCGCCTCGGGTCGAGGGACGAGAAGTCGATGGGCTCCTTGGGCTCCCCCCCTCGTCGCCCAGACCCAGATCTCCACCGGCCTCTCAGACTCTGAGTCGGAGATCAACTGCATCGGTTCGACCGTGCCGGTTCCCGATTGGCAAGCCTACGCACAGGATCCAGCAACGATCCCCACTTCCTGCCTCGGGGGAGGGGGCGCGCCGGCCAACGCACGCACTCCCAACGCCACGGTGTTCAGTGAGTCCTACACCGCAGCGAAGGCGTGGCGGGCATCTCTCGGCGTGCAGCGCAATCTCACACCCCTCATCCGGCTCACGGTGGACGCGATCTACGCCAGGGGGACGAGCCAGTACGGCTTCAGAGATCTCAACCTGAACACGAGCGGCGGATTCCAGCTTCCTGCTGAGGCGAACCGTCCCGTGTTCGTGGATCCCACACGCATCGCGCCCTCCACAGGCGCCGTTCGACTCACGGACTCGCGGATCGAGCCCTCGTTTGGGCAGGTGCTCGAGATCGCCTCCGACCTGGAATCCGAAACCAAGCAGCTAACCGTCTCCCTGGGCGGCATCACGGGGAACGGCATCATCCTGCAGACCGCCTACACGTGGTCCAGCGTTCGAGACCAGTCGTCTTCATCCGCCCGGTTCGGTTTCGGCGGTCTCGGCGCTGCGACCACGGCAGGCGACCCCAACCAACGCGAGTGGAGCCGCAGTAGCTATGAGCGCCGGCATTCGTTCCTTGCCGTGGTCAGCTACCCGTTCGGAACCTCGGTGGAGCTGACCGCTATCGGACGTTTCAACTCGGGGACGCCGTACACCCCGCTGGTGGCGAGCGACATCAATGGGGATGGCGCCCGCAATGACCGGGCGTTCGTCTTCGCGCCGGAGGCGACGGTCGACCCGGCACTCGCGCTTGGCATGGAGCAGCTCCTGGCCAACGCGTCTGCTGGAGCGCGCAAGTGTCTCGAGAACCAGCTCGGCACCATCGCGGACCGCAACAGCTGCACCGGACCGTGGGAGGCCTCGTTTGACCTGCAGCTCAACTACCGGCCCCGATTCCTGGGACTCAACGGGAACGTGACGATCTCCCTGGTCACCATGAACCTGCTCCGGGGCATCGATGAGCTGGTGCACGGCGCCGACGGGGCCCAGGGGTGGGGGCTTCGCTCGCGGCCCGACCAGACGCTGCTGTTCGTGAACGGGTTCGACCCGGCCACCAACCAGTTCAGCTATTCGGTGAATGAACGCTTCGGTGCGACGGGCTCGGCCGCCAACGCGTACCGACCCCCGTTCCAGATCGGCATCCAGGTACGGGCATCACTCGGTCCCAACCGGTACCGGGCGGCGCTGGGCCGAATGCGGGGCGGCGGTGGCAGACGAGGGTTCGGCGGTGGTCCCGGGGCTGGCGGGCGCGCTGGCGGATTCGCACGTGCGGGCGGCCTGTTGGCCGGCGGGCTGGACCCACAAGAGTTCCTCAAGCGCTTCCAGTCGCTGTTGCCCAACCCGGCGGCGGTGGCACTGGAGCTGAGCGACTCGTTGGGGCTCACGGAGCCGCAGGTGCGGGCCCTCACGGTGGTGCGCGATTCCCTGATCCAGCAGACCGAGGACATGGCCACGGAGCTTCGGGCCGAGATCGACGAGTTCGGCGCCAACCAGGACCCCCGAGGACTGATGCAGCTCATTCGGCCCAAGTTGGAGCAGGCCCGCAGCAATGTGCGCCGCAGCCTCGATGACGTGCGGGACATCCTGACGCCGTCCCAGTGGGAGCAGCTGCCGGAGGATCTAAGGAACTTTCGGGCTGGTCAGGGCCCCGGCCTCCGCCGTAGGCCCTGACCCGCACCGCCGGAGGGCACGCCGGCGGCTCCCACCCAACCACCTCTTGACATTCTGGTCGGCTTAATGTATATGGTGGATACGTATGAAAAAAGTTTTACACTCACACAGGATCCTTGCTGCGGCAGGCACCTCGTGACGAAGCCCTCGCAGCCTCAGCTGAGTCCCCTGGAACGGGAGATCATGAACGTGCTGTACCGACTCGGGGAGGCGAGTGTGGCCGACGTTGCGGGACGGTTGGAACGCGGGGGCGGCCATGACTCCGTACGGGTCACGCTGCGGATCCTGGAGAAGAAGGGTCACGTCACCCACCGACGGGACGGCCGCCGCTACATCTACTGTCCGACCGTTCCCCATGAGGCGGCGTCCCAATCAGCAATTCGCAACCTGCTCCGCACCTTCTTCCACGGATCGCCATCCAGGGCAGCTCTGGCACTCCTGGGCATGTCACGACTCTCACAGGAAGAGTTGGACGAGATTGCGGAGCGGATCGAAGAGGTGAGGAAGTCCCATGAGTCAGACGCTGGCTAATCCATTCGCGGCACTGGCCGTCGAGCTTGGCATCGGCGTGCTGGTCAAGGGCACCGTCATCCTGGGCGTTGCGGGACTGGTGACTTGGCTGCTGCGAGAATCCTCTGCGGCCAAGCGACACGCGGTATGGAGCTTCACCCTGGGCAGTCTGCTGATCCTTCCCATTCTGTCGGTGGTGCTCCCGGCGTGGAGGGCGGAGCCGATCTACGTGACGGTGGCGCCCGACATGGGGGCGATCAGCGAAGTACCTAGCCACGATGACGAACGCGCCGTGAGCCGGCAGCCGGCTGCAGCTTCGAGAATAGGGGAGGTAGGTGTTCCCTCCCCTGGTATCGAAGCTCTGGCGGCCGAGGAACGCGTTGTTAGGCCAAAGTCCGCGGGGCTGCCGGCCGGCATCATTGCGCTACTGATCTGGACTGCTGGTGTCGTTGTCGTCCTGGGACGCCTCGCACTCGCCGCTGTGCGAGTGCACCGCATCACACGGAGGGCGTGGGACTGCCGTTTGGCTGACGTTCGCGATGCCGCCGAGGAGCTCGCCCATCACATGAGAATCGAGCGGCGCATCCGCATCCTGGTGAGCGATGAGGTGTCTGTCCCCCTGTCGTGGGGCGTGTTGGCGCCGGTGGTGATCTTCCCCGAGGCGGCAACGACTTGGTCCACCGAGCGCAGACGCATCGTGCTGATGCACGAGATGGCTCACATCGCGCGGTGGGACTACGACGTACATCTCATGACCGAGATTGCCTGCGCCGTCTACTGGTTCAACCCACTCGTCTGGCTCGCCGCACGGCTGAGCGCCATGGAACGGGAGCGGGCCTGCGACGACCGAGCGCTGCACCTGGGAATCCGCTCGGACATCTATGCCGGGCATCTGTGCGACATCGCTCGTGCCCAGCTCATGGGGGCACCGCTCCGAGCCGCTTTCGCCATGGCCCAGCCGTCAGGCCTGGGCAGGCGAGTCCGTAGCATCCTCACCGAGGGGCTGGACCGTGCGCCCGTGTCGCAGCGGGGGCTGCTCTCCACCGCCGTCGTCGCACTGGCGATCGCGCTCCCGCTGGCAACCGTGGAGCTGTGGGGCGTTGCCCCGGACGGTGAACAGGGGCTGTGGCAGCGTATTCAGGACCGCATCTCCCCGCCTCAGGAGTTCGTTCAGGAGCGCGATCCGGTGGCCCGGCGCATCCGTGAATTACAGCACCGCGATCCCCAGGTCAGACGGCACGCGGCGTGGGCCCTGGGTGAGATGGAGAGCGCCAAGGGCGTCGATCCGCTGATCGACCGTCTCAGGGATGACAACGCCGACGTCCGGCTTGCCGCCGCATGGGCACTAGGCGAGATCAAGGAGCACACGGCGATCGTTCCGCTGACCGAACTGCTGGAGGACGACGATCCGTTGGTGCGGGAGATGGCAGTTCTGGCGCTCGGAGAAATCGAGCACCCGTCTGCGGTGGCACCGTTGCTCGAAGCACTGCGACAACACGAAGACCTCTGGCGGCCGGCTGTATGGGCGTTCGGAGAGATCGGTGGCCGGAGGGCCCAGTCCGCGCGAGACGCCCTGCTCGACGAGATGGGCCAGGGTCACTGGGACAACGATGAGGTATGGACAGGCAACCTGGGCAGCGACGAAGCCAGATCGCTAGCCCGCGACCAGTCCTCCTTGGCCGCAGCCCTGCGGGATGAAAGCCCCAGAATACGACGCTCGGCGGCGGAGTGGCTGGGGATACGGGGCGACGAGAGCGCAGTGGATGCACTGCTGGACACGCTGCGCGATCCGGAGCCCACGGTGCGCGCCATGGCGATCTGGGCGCTGGACGAGATCAACCCTTCCCGCCGCAGGTGGCGCTAGCTGGGGCGGTATTCGGACCTTGAGGGACAACGCCGGTGCCACGCAGCCAGGGGGCGAAAAGCACACTAGGATCAGATGCTGTGGGTGCGGCGGGTATCGATGGGAGCACGAAGATGCCGTTCGTTTTCGATAGAACTGAAAAAATCCTTCCGTTGAAGCTACGCGTTCTCCCCGCCGTCGCGGCGGCAACGGCCGTCTTCGGTTGGCTCCCTCCGGGACCCGCACATCTCAGGGCTCAGACCCCGGCGTCGAGCGAAGCTGACAGTCTGTTGGTGCTGCCTCGACTCAATGGACCGGTGGAGTTCGACGGGTTCAGCGACGAGCCTGCCTGGCAGGCCGTCGAGCCCCTGCCCGTCACCATGTACACGCCAACATTCCGGGGCGAGCTCAGCGAGCGGACCGAGATCCGTGTCGCTTACGACGATGAGTACTTGTACGTGGCGGGGCGCTTCTTCGACTCGGACCCATCGGGCATTCGGGTCAACTCCCTATACCGGGATCGCTGGAGCGGCGACGACCAGTTCGGCATCCTCGTCGATCCCTTCAACGACAACGACAACGGCCTGTGGTTCTGGACCAACCCGGCCGGGGTACGGGGCGACGTGTCCATCAGCGGCGATGGGCAGGGACCGTGGAATGGCAATTGGGACACGTACTGGGACGTCTCCACCGAGCAGACCCCCGAGGGATGGTTCGCTGAGCTGCGCATTCCGTTCTCGAGTCTCGGCTTTCAGGCCGTGGACGGTCGTGTGGAGATGGCGATTTGCGTCCACCGCTACATCGCGCGGAAGAACGAGATGCAGGTGTACCCGGCCATCCCCCAGGACTTCGATTACCGCCGGCCGTCGCTCGCCCGGGACGCAGTGCTCGAAGGAGTGATCACCCACAGGCCGGTCTATGTAACGCCGTACGTGTTGAGCGGTGTGGGCCAGACCTCTCAGCTCAACGATCCAAAAACGAGGTACTCCCTGGACACCGACACCGAGGCCGAGGCGGGGATCGATCTGAAGTACGATCTGACGAGCAACCTCACACTTGATCTGACTGCCAACACCGACTTCGCCCAGGTCGAGGCAGATGATCAGCAGGTGAACCTCACCCGCTTTTCCCTCTTCTTCCCTGAGAAGCGCCAGTTCTTCCAGGAACGGTCGGGCATCTTCGACTTCTCCACCGGGGGGCCCACCCGGTTGTTCTACAGCCGGCGCGTCGGATTGCATCAGGGTGAGGCCGTTCGGATCCTGGGTGGTGCGCGGCTCGTGGGACGCGTGGGCGAGTGGGACGTCGGTGTGCTCGACATGCAAACGGCGCGGAGCACCCAGTTGCCTTCAGAGAACTTCGGCGTCGCCCGGGTCCGGCGGCGAGTGATCAACCCCAATTCCTACGCCGGCGCGATGCTCACCACGAGAGTGGCCGAAGACGGATCCTACAACGTGGGGTACGGGCTCGACGGGACCTTCCGCGTGGCGGGCGACGACTATGTGCTGTTCCGCGGGGCGCAGACCGTCGACGACGACGTCAGGGCCGACCGGGGCTTCCGGCCTCTAGAAGCCTCAGCGCTATGGCTCTTGCTATTCCGGGCTCGCCAGCGCGGGTTCACGTATGTCCTCAACGTGGAGCGGTTCGGCGAGGACTACCAGCCGGACATGGGGTTCGTCACACGCCGCAACTTCAGTTCCGTCTTCGGCAGGCTCAACTACTTCCACTACCCCGAGGGTGACGGTCCATTCCGTCGGATCGACCCCTTCCAACTGTTCGGCTCGGTGGCAGTGCGCAACCTGGACGGCAGCGTCGAATCGGCGTTCATCGAGCACGACGTAGACCTGGTCTGGAAGTCGGATGCGAGGATCGGCCTCGACGTCGAGCTCTACTACGAGGATCTCCAAGAGCAGCTCAAATTCCCCCCCAGCGAGACGTTCGTCCCCGCGGGCAGCTACACGTTCCCTCGATTCGAGTTTGACTACAGCAGGCCCCAGGGCGAGCTATTGCGCCTGTCCCTGGGCGGCGGAGTACAGAAGTTCTATGACGGGTGGCGCGCAAACCTGTGGACGGTGCCCCGGTGGAACGTATCACGGCATCTGGAGCTGAACCTGGTGTATACGCTGGACGTGGTCCGCTTCCCCAAGCGCGACCAGGGGTTCGACTCTCATATCGTGCGTCTCAGAGTCCGGACGGCGTTCAACACCAAGTGCTCGGTGAACGCGTTCCTCCAGCTGAGCAACTTCAGCGATTTCGCCGCCGCGAACATTCGGTTGCGCTACAACTTCCGCGAAGGGCACGACCTCTGGCTGGTGTACAACGAAGGTTTCAACCTCGATCGGAACCGCAAAGACCCCGCGTTACCCCTCACGGATAACCGCACCATACTCCTCAAGTACACGCACACGCTAGCCTGGTGAGAAGGGGTGACCAGGGATAGCGAGCACTCACTCTTGGCACGTTGGCAGAAACACATTGAGACCCAGCCAGATCCTTCTCTGGGGCGAATCTCGCGACATCGTCGGCGTGGTAGGCAACACACGGGATATCGATCATGTCCCACGGGCGATGGCGTTCTTGGCGGCATTCCAGTTCACGATGCGCAACATGAGCCTGGTCGTCCGCACTACGGGCGAGCCCACCTCGGTGGTGGAGGCAGTTCGGGACGAAATACTGCGCCTCGACTCCAGCCTGCCGATCTATCAGGTCAGGAGCATGGAAGAGCTGATGAAGCAGCAGCAGGCCGGCGACACCATAATGGCAAAGATCATGGCCGTGCTGGCTGGCATTGCGCTGGTCCTTGCGTTCGTCGGCGTGTATGGCGTGATGGCATACTCGGTCTCGCAGCGAACGCAAGAGATGGGCATCCGCATGGCGCTGGGAGCCCAGCGGGGCAACGTGCTCGCCATGGTGATCCGCCAGGGGATGCAGCTGGCGCTGATAGGCACAGTGGCGGGGATCGCCCTCGCCGTAATAGTGAGCCGCAGCCTCTCGATCTTCCTGTTCGGCGTGAACCCGTACGATCCCCTAACGTTCGGCGCGGTGGTCCTGGCGCTGCTCGCCTCAGGTCTCGCTGCTACCTATTTCCCAGCCCGCCGAGCCACCCAAGTAGATCCTGTGGAGGCCTTGCGATACGAGTGAGCGGTACGGTGGTGTGGGTGTCTAGTGCGTGGTACGCACCTGCACTTACCGCCTCACCTGCATCCCCACTCGCAACTCCCGGGTGTCCCACAGTAGTCTGAGGACGCCGCCGTCGTCTCGGGACTCGATGGCGATAGTGAAGCGCTCGACGGCATCCTCGAGCTCGCCGCGCTGCAGCGGCACCCGCACCAGGTCGTTGGACCCGTCGTACGCGGTACCCCAGATGCCGGTCTCCTTGTTGATGATGAGGGTATCGGTCTCGGCGGTGAACGTGGTCCACACAGTGTAGCTGCCGGCCGGCACGCGGGCACCGCCGATCACGAGATCCCGGTCGGTCGTGAACTGGGTCGCCGCGTTCGCACCGGTGCGCCAGACCTCGTCGTACGGAACCAGTCCGCCCCAGATCTCCCGACCACGCTTGGCCGGTTGGCTGTACACCACCTCGAAGCGGGCACCGCCTCCGGTGGCCTCCACCGTGTCGCCGGGAGACGCCACGCCAAACCCCTCGCCCCGGGCATCTCGGGCCGCGAAGTCGGCTGCCAGTCGGTCGAGATCCACTTGGCCTCCACGCTCGATCTCGACTTTGAGGGTGGTCTCACGCCCGCTGATCCCCAGCACGCCTCCGTCCCGGTCCACCCGGGCCAGAAGCGGCATCCCGAAGAAGTTCATCGAGACGCTGTCGGCGCTGTGGCGCGTCAGCGCGTTGGGCGACGTCCTGGCCCGGCTGGCCTGGAGCAAGTTGAACGACCACTCGTCCTCGCCGCTGGCCATGGCTTGGCGCACCACCTGCTGCCAGATCGCCACCGCCTCTGGCAGGAGGCCCGAGCTGGGAATGGTCCGCTCGGGGACAGCGATCCGCGACGTATCCGTGCCCTCGGGTGTTGCCGTCTCGATGACGGCGCTATCGCCTTCCATGGTCACGGCGTACCGCCGAGGTGGCGGACCCTCGGGGTTCTCCGCCGGCGTCGTCCAATCCATCTCGAACCGCGTAATGGTCTGCTCCGGTGACAGCGTGGCCACATAGTGCCCGACCCGCGTCGTTGGGCGGCGCACCACCATCCGCCCTTCGATGCGATCGGCGGTGCGGGTGAACTGCTCCACCGCGAGGGTGTCGATGCCCAGTCGTTGGACGTAGGTCATCTCCTCTGGGCCTGCCGGGGCGCAGCCCAAGAGGAGTCCACCGAGGACGATCAGCTTGCTGTGCTTACGTGACATCGTGATCAGCTCCGAGAACAGGTGGTCGCACTTCGCACTTCCGACACGCAGGGAGGCCGAGCGTAGGGCTCACCGCCTCCTGTCCACCCTATCCTTCAGCTCCTGAAACCAGTTGAGCACCACGACGAGATCCGTCGGTTCGTCGGAGCCCTTGACCAAGAGGAAGTGCCCCGTCTCGGGATGCACGTCGTAGTTCGTGTGATCAATGTTCTGCACGTAGGGATCCTCGAACAGCTGCTGCCGTGCCCCAACCGTGAACACCGGCTCGGTCTGGATCGCCGCCGCCACGAGATGGGTCTCGCTGCGGTAGAACAGCTCGCGGCCGTCGCGAGACCACAACGGCTCCCTCCCGCCGTCCACCGACACCTGCCGCTTTCCACCCGGTCCCGGAACGGGACGCACATACACCTCGTCTTGTCCCGACTCATTCGAGACGTACGCCAGCCAGCGCCCGTCGGGAGAGATCGCGGCCGAGCGCTCGTTGAACTCGGTCCGCAAGAACGGCCTTGCCGAGTCCCCGGTTCCTACCGGAACCAGCCATATATCTCGTCCGCTTGGACCAGTCACCGTTTGACGGACGACGAGTGATCGTCCGTCCGGCATCCACAGCGCCTCCCACTGCTCGCCACTCGCCTCGTATAGCACCTCGGCTACGCCACTGCCGTCGGCGGGCTTGCGGAACAGTTCCCTGCCCTGGGCTCCCTCACGCGAGGATGAGAACGTGATGTGTGTTCCATCCGGCGTCCACACGGGGTAGCGGTTGCCCCCCTCGAAAGTCAACCGCGTCGTGGTTGCCTGCACCATGTCGTAGACCCACACGTCCTGATTGCCCCCCTCCTGGAGCTCCAATGCGATGCGCTCGCCTCCTGGGGAGAACCGTGGAGCGCGGGGGAATCGCAAGTTCTCGGCAACCAGTTGGGCGACGCCCCGGCGGTCGACCAGGACCAGCGACATCTCGGGCGGCTGACCCGAGATATACGCCAGTGCTCCCGTTCGCGAGAACGTGAACTCTGGCGCGAGGGTGCTCCGCACCAGCAACCCCTCGAGCAGCGAGACAGGCGCGCCCGTCGCTTCCAATCGTTCCGGGTCGAAGGGAAGCGCGATCAGCGCCCCGTCGTTCGAGGCGTACACGAGGTGTCCGGTCTCGGCGTACTGCGCGCCGAAGCCCCGCACCGAGAGAGGGGTTACCTCGCCCGTCTCAAAAGAGAAGACCGCGAGGCGGGCTTCCTCAGCACCCCCAGGCAAGATGGTGAACACCACCGCCTTGCCGTTGGGCAGAACCTCGGGCCAGCGATGACTCGTCTCGCCGGCAGCGCTGTCGGGCATCGTGAGCTGTGACGGCTCTCCACCTGCGGCCGAGACCTGGTACAGCCCCGTCGTGGTCTGAGGGGTGTACACGATCACGTCGTTCGGCCCCCAGCTTCCCCCACGCATGGTCGGGGCCTCGTCTACAACGGTGAGCGGGGGACCGCCGCCCAGCGCCACCTTCTTGATTTGACCGTCTGCCAGGAACGCCACCCACTCACCGTCCGGAGAGAAAAACGGCGCCCGGGCACCGTCGGTACCAGGGAGGGGCCTCGCTTGGAGCTGCCCCAGCTCACGGACGAAGAGCTGCCGGCCGGGACCGACATACACGAAGAGCGTTCCGTCCGGAGAGAAGGCAATGCTGTTCCCATTGTGGCTCGTCTGCAGCACTTCGTCCTGCGGGATCGCCACAGCGAAGCGTGAGAGCAACGGCGTGGGGGATGGACGGACCCAACCCCACAGCGCCGCTGCGACCGCCACGAGGGCCACACCACCTACAGCGGCGACCTGCTTCGAGCTGAACACACGGGCGGGCCGCGCCGCCGCCGCCATGCCAGGCGGAGCCTCAGTCGCCACACCGACGCCCGCTGCCGGGGTGGCCATCGCACCGAACCGCGGATTGACCAATGCTTCGGCGAATTCCGCGGCAGTATGGAACCGGTCGGCGGGGAGCTTGCTGAGGGACTTCTGCACCACCGCCGCCATATGCGGCGGCACCGTATCCCGATGCACCATCACCGACGGCGCCTTCTCCGTGATCACCTTCGCCACTATCGCCTGCGCCGTCGAACCCGTGTACGGCGGATCCCCCGCCAACATCTCGTACAGCATGGCACCGAGCGAATAGACATCACTCCGGGCATCCAGCTCCCGGTCCCCCATCGCCTGCTCGGGACTCATATAGTGCGGCGTGCCGATCGAAAGGCCGGTCTCCGTGAGCCGCGCGCCCCCCGCATGGGACACGGCCAAGGCAATCCCAAAATCGGCGACCAGTGCCTGCCCATCATGCAACAGAATGTTCTCCGGCTTGATGTCCCGATGGATC
>JABAOF010030364.1_pt1 | contig 27693 bp, 26 predicted proteins | sample 7062171 | NCBI WGS metagenome assembly JABAOF01 (sample SAMN14538628, study PRJNA623070) | marine sediment metagenome | biome: marine biome [ENVO:00000428]; feature: marine pelagic biome [ENVO:01000023]; material: deep marine sediment [ENVO:00002113] | place: India: Gulf of Khambhat ...
GGGTTCGCAGATAATCCTTTAGCGCGTCAAGATCTTTAATCAAAAGTAATTCGTGGAGTGTAGGGCGTTGAGCCATGAGTGTAGCCAAGTTTATTAGTTCAGTTTCTCTGGCAGCGTAGAGAGCTAGTGTTGTGGGTCTTCCCTGATCTAACTGAGCCCATGCTTGGCGATCAAGTTGCCTACTGATCAACCAGAGTGCTGGTAGGCTAGCAAAGGCTGCTGTCAAGAGGACCAGCACAATTGCACTAAGGATCATTTGTACGGACAGGCTATGAGGATCAAGCTTGAGGCGGTGCATGATCTATCCACATTTAACTTTCATTATGCAAGGCACCATCCCATAGTTTTAATCTTGTGTTTTAGTATTTTAACTTATTAAGGGGAATCAAATGCTTGATCCTCATAGCCTCACCACAAAATCGACAAACACCTTATTTAAATTTCATCGATTCTTTTTCGGAAAATCGCCCTTCGTTCTTGCTGCGAAAATCGGCGATGTTAGATATTGGGTAATGTAGGAGACACTTTATATCTTTGATCTAGAAGTAGGACAACCTCATAGGACGATCGATGAAAAGGACTTATGCTGGTCAGAATGGCTAGAAAAATTGCATCCCTTACAACCCAATGATGCTTACCACCAGCGTAGTCTGTAGGCCAAGCTTGAGATAATCCGAGAAATGATAACCACCGGGGTTCCTCACCAGCGCATATGCTAAGTAATCAACCGGCTTAGAAAAGCGGCTGATGCAGATATTGTGACGACTCCCATTAAAGGAAAGAGAGAGACTCACAAATCTAAGGTAGTGTTCAATGCGATAGGTGCTAGCCGATCCTGCCTGCCCTGCCATTTCTTGCCGACCCGCCATTATGTACGAGTGCTGCCTACACGCTTTCTACGACCGCGCAACTAAAACCAATAAGTGCTCCGGGGCTGCTCATGATGCCGGTCAATGCCAAGCTCCCTTGAAACATTAAAGCCACCAGGTCCGTCGATACCTGCTCTGTCATGAAAAGAATGAAAGCGACCGTCAGAGTAATTAATATACTGGTGATTTCGTAGGTCATAAGGACATCGTTTTCATACACCTTTGTAGCGTCAAGGTCAAAGCCATTCAATTGTAGCAATTGACGATCCCCCTCCCCTTAGAATGCAAACCCACTCTTCAACCTCACAAATTGGTTGATTCGAATTTAGCAGAAAATACTTTCTTCAAAGCCATCGAGAATCCTTAGATTGAACTTTCAGGTGAAATATTGCGGATCGGAATCATGGGAATCTGCGGCAGCACCTGGGCCCTTTATTTCAACCAGAACATGATGTGCAGATAGAAATCTTTCCTAAGGGTACCAACCTTTGATAAAGATAACAGATTCATATCCCGCTGAAAGCGATTCAGAACGAGTCAAATATCGGGGGCTTGATTTGAGTTCACGGGAAAACCGCCGAGATTGCGCGCCTCTTCTAAACAGGATCGACATTGACCAGATGTACGATTAGGTATCCCATCGCTGCCAGGGATAGAAGCCTTGTATTTTTCATACCCAAAAGTTGCGCACAAATGCCTTCACGGGTATCCTTAGGTTGCGGGTCGACTTTCTTCTAATCTCAACTGAGTTTTAACATGTACATTGCCATTGAGGGTGTGATCGGTGTAGGAAAGACCACCCTGGCACGCTTACTCCAACCGGTATTCAATGCCGAATTACTCCTCGAAGTCTTCGAGGAAAACCCCTTCCTCTCTGACTTTTATGCCGATCGCAAGCGTTATGCCTTCCAAACACAGATTTTTTTCCTGCTCAGTCGTTACCAGCAACAACATAAAGTCGTTCCACAAGCCCTCTCTGTGGGTAGGCTGATTGCCGATTACACATTTGAGAAGGATGCCCTTTTCGCTAGGTTAAACCTTGACGGCGATGAGCTCGCAACATACACGCTCGTTCACATGGCGTTAGCCGAACGAATTCCCATCCCCGATTTGGTCGTCTACCTGAAGGTAGATACGGATGTCGCTTTGCAGCGGATTGCAATGCGTGACCGTTCTTACGAACGCCTCATTGATCGGTCATATATCGATGATCTCAATCAAGCCTACGAGGCGCACTTCTCTGATCAGAAGACTTATCCAGTCCTAAAGATTGACACGAATTCACTTAACTACGTCACTGATAAAAAGCATTTGGAGCACGTCACCAAGCGCATCCGTGCTGCACTCGGCATCCCACCCTTCCAACCTGAGCTCCCTCTCAGTGGAGGGCCATCATTGTGAGGATTACGCGCGAAACGCTGATTGAATTAGCGCGCCACGAAACAGAACAACGCGCTGCAATAGGGGACATCATCTCGGGTTATATTATCGGATCGGTGGCCAGGGATGAACCCATGCTGGGTGGAACAGCTGATATCGATCTGGTGTTAATCCATCAGGGACAACCCCCAAAAACACGTGAGATTGTCCGTCTTTCAGAGGATGTACACCTTGATATCGCACACCACTCACGCGATCTCTATTCAAAACCCCGGGAGTTACGTGTTCACCCTTGGCTCGGACCCGCCATGTGTGAGCCCATATTTCTCTACGATCCCCAGCATTTTTTTGAGTGGGCTCAAGCTGGCGCAAGAGGTCGCTTCTTTCGCCCTGATCACATCTACACCCGAGCACGTGCCTTTCTGAAAATGTCTCGCCAGTCAGCATCGGTCCTTAAACTTTCCAATCGCTGGATAAAAACCTACACACGAGCCCTATTGGAGGCGGCAAACGCTGTTGCGTGCTTGACAGGCTTTCCAGTAGCAGGACGACGCATGCTCCTTGACCTTGAACAAGCCGTCGCGGAACTGGATCACGCAGAAGTCTATGAAGGCTTCTTGCGTCTACTTGGTGCTGAGGCAATCCAACCCACCGACATATCCGAGTTGCTATCTTCATGGACACGTATCTTTGACCAAGCGAGTGAACTCAACTCCGAACCAGAATTGGCTCCCTGTCGCCGATCCTATTACTTGAACGGTTTCCAAGCCCTCCTGGAAGCAGGCCGCCCTGAGACCATTATCTGGACATTACTCTCGACATGGGAGCGCTCTGTCCATTCCCTTAATTCTGCAGAACGAGCCAAACCCTTTCTTCCCATATGGGAGAGCACCTTAGAAGATCTAAGACTCAACTCTGCGCGATCTGATGCCCGCAACGAGGAATTGGAGAGGTATTCAGATCGTGTTGAAGAGATCGTCGAATTGTGGGCCGAACGAAACGGAGCCTGAATAAACGCTGGAGTACAGGGTCATGAAGAAATTTGTCGCTGTCGCAGGAAACATCGGCGTAGGAAAATCATCTCTCGTGGAATTGCTCTCAGCGCGATTGGGTTGGGAGCCATTCTATGAACCGGAAGGCGAAAACCCTTACCTCGCTGACTTCTACACGGATATGCGCGCCTGGGCGTTCCAATCACAAATTTTCTTCCTGTCCCGAAGGTTGAGAGCTCATCGACAATTAATAGACCATCCCACTTCAGCCATCCAGGATCGCAGTGTTTATGAGGATGCGGAGATCTTCGCCTACAATCTGTACTTACAAGAACACATGGCCGAGCGGGATTACAAAACCTATTGCGAACTTTATCAAGTGCTCAGCCAGTTTTTGCCTCCACCCGACCTAGTCGNNTCGATACCTTGGTTCAACGCATCGCCAATCGAGGCCGCGATTACGAACAACAGATTGAGCGAGAGTATTTGACGCGCTTGAACTCTCTATATGAATCCTGGATCGAGAATTTCACCCTTTGCCCCGTGCTCACTGTCCCCGCTGATGACCTCAATTATGTCGCCTATGACAGTCATTTGGATTTGATCGTCTCAAAAATCCAAGAAAAACTGGCAGGTAAAGAGGAGGTCATTTTCGAAGAATCCGAAGTCGCTCACGTCAACAATCTTTCTTCCTAATACCGGGGATATCTCACATCGTGGTTGTTACTACCCAATAGAGTAGGCTAGGGGTAGTATGTTGTGAAAAACATAAGCCAAGCCCCCCTTCCTCACTCTGCACGCGGGCATTCCAATTCCTTTGGGATGCCTACCTCATCCCTTAATCCTTGCTTCGCCTCATTGAATCCTGTACAATGCTTGTGAGAAAGGTAACGTATCGGGCGACCACGTTTCCACCGCCAAGGGAGAGAGCCCGGTGACCGTCATCAAGGTCTCATCCCAGTCTCGTACCTCAGCTGTCGCTGGCGCCATTGCAGGTGTTATGCGGGAACATCGCCGTGCAGAGGTTCAAGCAATTGGTGCTGGTGCGGTCAATCAAGCTATTAAGGCCGTAGCCATCGCCCGTGGCTATCTTCAAGAAGATGGCTTGGATGTCATTTGTATTCCCGAGTTCACATCCGTGGAAATCGACGGTAAGGAACGCACTGCGCTGCGTTTAGTTATCGAGCCCCGCTGACTCACCCTTTCGCAATCAGACTCATACTAGAACAAAATCCACTGCGCACATCCCCATTGATCACCATGAGCATAAGAGAACCTCAGGTCGCCCCGAGGTCAAGTATTTTCACGTTAGCTTTTTGATGTTTATGACCCGGAATTCAGAAGTTTTCTCTTCTTCAGAAGTCAGATCTCACCCTCGGATTGTCAACCTCCGACAATACAATCTCAAGCTCAGGATCGGACTACATGAGTTTTGGCGAGTCATTATCTTGGGTTGGTTGGTAAATCGAGCAAATAATTCTCCATCGCTAATTGCACATTTGCAAACTGATGAAGTGCGCGTAAGGTTCGCTCGGTGCTCTGGACCGCTCCAACCACCTGCTCAGCACTGAAACTCGATGCAATCCGCTGTATGTCAGATCTACGGTCGTCGTTCTGCACAGAGGCTTCTGCACCCAATGTGTTGATCATGATGTCACGCCACAGACTAAGCCAAGTCTCAAGCGTCTCAACCGCTCGGGTACGCACCTCCTGAGTGCTTTCGTTCCTTCTTGGTCTAAATTGCTCCGCGTAGTTGAATCGCTCAACCCGATTATTATCGAGAAGCGAGAGCAGATCCTCAAGTTGCGCTTCTCGCTTCTCCATCCTTTCTGGGTCTTCCATCAGCTTCAATGCTAATCCGGGGCGCCCTGCAGATAATCCGGCCAGCAAACGCGCCCTCTCATCCACTTCGCCAAGCGAGATCAATCCCGTCTCAAGTTCCGACCGGGCCAATGCCCGTAAAGGGATCACCTCACAGCGTGAGACAATGGTGGGCAACAGAGATTCAGTTGAACGTGCCGTCAGTAACATGACGACCTGGGGGGCAGGCTCCTCCAGCGTTTTGAGCAACGCATTGGCCGCACTTTCACTGGCCTCCCAAAAACGCAACAATAATGCGATCCGCCAGCGGCCTTCGAAGGGAGCCAATGCCAATTGTCGCTGCAAGAGACGAATTTGTTTCACTTTCACCATACTACTTACCCGTCTTACCTCTTGCGAAACTTCTGCCCCCCCGACTGTCTGCTCTCCTCTTATTTCCACCACCTTCGGCACACTCTCATCCATGACAACAGCATCAAGCTGCCCCACCTCGACCACGTGCAGGTCGGGATATTTGCACTCGGACGTCATGATACAGGCACGACACGTACCACAATATTCACCAGGAGACGGTGGCGCCTCACAATTCAAAGCCTGCGCAAAACGCAGGGCTAAGGTTCGCTTTCCAATTGAATCGGGTCCAACAAAAAGGTAGGCATGCCGTACGCTTTCTGAAGCGATGTGGCTTCTCAACAAGTTCACAGACCATTCGTGCCCAAGCATTCCCCAAGCCATGTTCTGATTGTAGCCCAGTTGTTTATCCAGTCACAAGAGGGAGAGAGCAAAAAAAGCGGACGGCTGACCTGCTTCGATCCCTCTCACCCGGGCTCTTTCCCTAACCCTTGAAATGTTGATGACGGAACCTTTAGGACGTGTTAATCGTACGTTGCCATATTCTCCCCGCTTAGGCTTCCATCGTGCGTATCGTCTAATTCTCGTGGATAAAACCCACACCATGCGACAAAAATTCACATGAGCCCAAATTCCGCTCAGGGTATAATCACCCGAAGAAGTTACGAGAGGAGGGTTCGACTTGTACAAGCAATTCCTGAACCACCCAACCCTTTCACATGTCCGCCGTAATCACGGTCTCGAACACGCTACCATCCACGTCCTTTCCGAACGATACCCCAACACAACTTTCATCGGTCGTTCCGACGTCAGGGGCTTCTATATATTCGGGCAGGTTACCACGGATATTGTTCGGGTAGCCGTAAACGAGGCCTTAGATCGATTGCGGAGCGGTGAACACTCCCTGGCGATCCATCCAACGTGCGGGACCAACCTCGTAACAGCAGGGATAATGGCCGCAACGGCATCCTTCCTCTCATTGGGCGGAACCAAGAATGAGGGTTGGCGCGAGAGGCTCAAACGCTTGCCGACAGCCATTGCTGCTGCAACCCTTGCCGTCTTCTTCGCTCAACCAATCGGTCGAGCCGCTCAGCAATACTTAACCACGGAACCTAACCCAGGCTCTTTAGAGATCGTCGCTATCCATCCGATCAGAAGTGTCCGGGGTAACGTCCATCGCATTCTCACCGCAAACTAATATGGATCAACCAAAACCAACCGTTTACTTGATTTATGGGGACGATGAGTTCACCATCGCGCGCATTATCAATCAATTGCGGGAGAAGCTTGGAGATTCCACGGCAACGGATTTGAATGTCCAACGCTTTTCAGCAGTAGGTTTGGACATGGGAGCCCTGGAAGAAGCCTGTTCTGTGATTCCCTTTCTCTCAAAGCGTCGCTTGATCGTCCTCGACAACGCAGAACACTTAACTCGGAACAAATTTTGGGATGAAACCCAAGAGAAAAGTTTCTTTAACTTCCTCGAAAACATACACGATACGACGGCTCTCGTTTTCATCGAACACGTCGATCTCCAAAGCACCAAGAAGCTCGAGGCCTATAAGACCCGATCGCCTCTCTTTCGATGGGCTGAACCCCTCCATCCACATAAAGCCTATCTCATTCCGTGTCCCGCTCCAAAAGGAGGAGCGTTCTTGCATTGGTTAATGGAGCACTGTAAAGATCTAGGCGGTGAGATTGAGCCCAATGCGGCGCATATGCTCGCAGAATTTGTCGCTGAAGACCCATTACTAGCTGACCAAGAGATAAAGAAAATCCTTGATTATATCGACCGCGAACGTCCGATTGTCATTGACGATGTGGAACGTCTGACGCCCTTCCACGGTCAGAGCAATGTTTTCGCCATGGTGGACGCCATAGGCCTTCGCCGAGGCAAAGATGCACTATATCACCTTCATCGATTGTTGGAGGACAGTGATCCGCGTTACGCCTTCGCAATGATCGTACGCCAGTTTCGTTTAATTCTTCAGGCACGAGAGGCACTCGACAATGAGCAAAATCCGGAGCAGGTCCTGCAATTACCGCGTTTCGTTGCCATTAAGATAAGCGATCAGGCCAAAAATTTTTCACTCACGGATCTGGAACACATCTACCACAACTTGCTTGCGATAGATATTGCATCTAAAACGAGCCAAGCCTCCTACGATGTCGAACTTGATCGTTTCATCGCTGAGCTCTCAATCTAATTGCACATCTCTGAACTTTGATCCTGTTGAAGCTGCTGCATGAACCGAGAATTAGTGGTGGAACGGATTAATTTTGGGGGGTGTGGATAATATTCACACCCCCACGTTTCTGATCTCACGCTCCCATTTGGCTGTTTTATACATAATTCCTATACGATTTATCGGGCTGATGCTAATCCTTCATTTGATGGTTTGTCCCTCTCTTTCACCCCCAACCAGAAATGATCCGGTTGGACAGCAGCACTCGTTCGCACGTCAACACCGATAACAGAACCAGGATGATCCTCGCCAGCTGTGGAGGGATGTATGAGGCACAGGTTCGGTGAACGACTATATTTATCACGATAATAGATAGCCGCTCGTTCGATACGAGCATCGAGGTCGGCTTGGAGATCCCCATCAAACCACAACATACCGACTTTCATCTTACCCCTCCTCGACTGATGAGAACCTTTTCCAAATGCCAGGTTTCGCGTTCCATATCTTGAGAGAGCAGGCAACGCATACCGCTCGTTGTTCGCAGGCTGAAAAGCCTGCGTCGCATAACACCATCACGGTGGGGCTTGGTCTCGGTTTCAAATCTCTCAACACTCCGTACACAGTGGCGCCTTCCGCGCCATGTGAACTCGGTGGGAAATATCCCAGAAACCTTGGGAACCACCCTCACCAATTCGCCGTATTCGATAGCCGTCATCAAGCCACCTCCTCGTGCATCTCAATCTCGACCCTATTTACCAAGGAATAGTTTCTTCGCCGATCCTCAGGTCTCTGATCTCGTGAAAAGAACATGTCACCCGGATGGTGCTGCTCATCATTCCCGTGGATAAACATGGGAGATTGAGCGACTGTGATCTCATTCCTTGTTGAGAAAAGGAACCTCCTCAATATCAACTTGATCAGCGATCCGATTGATGCAATCAACAATCCAGATAAAACACCTAATGTGACCGCCTCAAGATGTGCTTGAGAGCTTGGAACGCCTTCGAACCATGTTTGACTGCGTGCGATAAGATCCGCGGTCAGGATGGCAACTACCAGGCAAGTGAAGGTCCGAAGTAATAGGGCCGTCATTTTTCGAACTCAATCGTGGGCAACGGTGACATCCCAGTGGCACGCCAGCCCGCAACGGCAAGCTTCGATGCTGTATCTAGATCGCGCAGACTCAGCCATGCCACATCTGCGGTAATGATGTCGGAGTTGGAAATGAACTGGAATCTGCCCACCGATGTCTTGCCCTTCAGAAATGTGTTCTCATCCGGTACCACCTCGACGACTCCTCGATGATCGGTCAAATCACGTAGAGAAGAGGGAAGAGGCGCTTGTGCGGCTGCTAAAAAGTGAACACCTACGTCAACTCCAACCTGACCAATGTGCTTTAGCGCAGCAAGAGCATGCTCCTCTCGCTTATCCGTAAGCCATTCCAAATCATCAATCAGGAGAACCAAATGCGGGTTGACAACGCCTGCAGTCAGCCTCCTGCCGGCTTCCTCGGAAAGCCAGGTGAGTAATTCCTCCGCAAACCTTGGCTCGGTAGCCAGATCGGTCAATGCGTGAGGCAGCGATTCTAAGACAGCCAATTCCCTTCCACCGATGTCAATCCCCAACATGCTCAATTGAGATCGACGACTGGTCAAAGCAAGGGACATCAATAAGGTGCGAAGAAGCTCCGATTTACCATACCCCTTCGGTGCATAGACAAATAAATTCCACGTGGAGGACCTGGTTAGATTAAAGAGCAGAGGCCTTCCTTCAATGGACATTCCAACCACCGCAGTCGAAGCCGAAAGACCGGGCAAGGCGTGCAGCAGGGGCAACAGTCTAAGCTCAGTCCCTTGTTGGAGAGGGACATCGATCGTTAGCCCTTGCGAACGTTCCGCAATTCGTAGACCTGAGACCCCGATCGCCTCAGCCACCTCATCGGCCATCTGAACGACCTTATCGGCGCGTGTGCCAGACACTGGAGTGAGGTGATACCGAACCCAATGATTGCCGACCTGACCACCTTGAACACGCGCTGGTAGGTCCAGGGAGGAAAGCACTCGTTCAATGCTATCCGCCTGCCGGTCAAGATAGGGACGCTGCAAGAAAGACTCACCCACGCTGCACCTCCTTTAACAAAAAAATAGAACACTTGTTCTATTTTAGCAGAACATATGTTCTTTTGTCAAGTCCTAACAGCGCAGCCTTCAAGTCAACCCTTGGATATTCATCGCCTACGATGCTACTTCCACCTCTGTCTCTTGCCCTTGTCTATCCAGTAGCTTTACCTAACTCCTTACCAATCACCTCCACCGAGAGCTGACTCCTATGCTACAATCCAAGTCAGAGAGACAGGACAAGAAGAATGCTAGACATACGACCCTCACCCATTTCGGGCACATGGTATCCAAGCGATCCGGAAGTACTCGCCCAGTCGATCGACCACAAGCTACAAGACATCGAGATCAGCCCCATATCCGGCGAATTGTTGGGTGTTATCGTCCCCCATGCTGGACATCGCTATTCGGGTCAAGTCGCCGCGCATGCATTCCGCTACATGGAGGGGCTGACTCCAGAAGTTGTTGCCGTGATTTCACCTCTCCACCACCCTCATCTCAGTCAAGTACTCACCACTGGCCACGACGCTTATGGAACACCATTGGGCAATATTCCCGTGGATCACACATTACTTCAGCGATTCGAAACCCAATTGATCGATGACGAAGGTATTGAGGTGGAGTATGTTAGAAACGATGGTGAACACTCCTTAGAGATCGAATTGCCTTTCCTGCAGCGCGTCCTTACCCAACCGTTCCGATTGTTACCGCTGATGTTACGCGATCAATCCCGGTCTACTGTCGAAGCCGTAGGTCACACATTGGGAAAAGTATTGAGTGACCAATCTGTCATCCTTGTCGCTAGTTCTGACCTGTCCCACTTCTATCCCCAGTCGATGGCAGAGCAATTTGATGCGGAGGTTCTCACCCGCGTTGAGGCCTTCAATCCGCCCGGGGTTCTCTCCGCTGAAGAGGAGGGGCTGGGGTTTGCATGCGGACGGGCCGCGATGGCAGCTGTACTTTGGGCCTGCGAAGACCTCGGTGCGGACAGTGTTAATGTCATTCACCACGCCACTTCAGGCGACGTCACTGGGGACTACCACTCGGTCGTCGGATATGCAGCGGCCGTGATTTACCGAAAATCTCACGACTGATCGACTCCGACCAACGTTTTTATGGCTCCAGTTCGCTTATGGCTTCTCGCTACCCAACTCGATTAGGATATTGAAGAGATGTTATGGTTTGATCTACTGAGACTCGTAGCCGTGGTTCTGCTTGTGCTAGCAAATGCTTTCTTCGTTGCAGCCGAGTTTGCATTGGTCGGCGTTCGCCGAACTCGAATCGCAGAGTTGGTTGCCAAAGGCAACGTATCAGCCCGATCAGTTGAACGAGCCATCGCGGATCCCGATAGGTTCATCGCCGCTACACAGCTTGGTATCACCCTCGCCAGCCTAGGATTAGGTTGGATTGGCGAGCCAGCGTTAAGTCACTTGATCGAGCCGCTCATCAACTTGTTCCCGGCTTCAATCGAAACAGAACTCTCACACAGTCTATCCGCTGGACTGGCCTTCGCTCTGATCACTTTCCTGCATGTTGTAATCGGAGAACTGGCGCCCAAATCTGTCGCCTTACAAAACCCGGAGCGCACATCTTTACTCGTCGCTCGACCAACATTGTGGGTCGAGTGGATTTTCAGACCCGCCATTTGGCTGCTCAACGGGGCGGGTAACGCGCTTCTTAGGCTACTCAAAATTCAACCCGCCTCGGGTCACGAATTGGTCCATTCGGTCGAAGAATTGAAGATGTTGGTTTCGGCCAGCGCAGGCAGCGGTGTCGTCGAGGACGAGGCAGAGGAGATGCTGCGTGCAGTCTTCGATTTCGGTGAAACATTGGTGCGTCTGGTGATGATCCCCCGGACGGAGATGATCGCGGTACCGGCCGACAGCAGCTTGGAGGAAGCGCTCCAGGTCGCCATCGAACATCAATACACCAAATTGCCGGTCTATGGTGAGAGTCTCGATCAGGTTCTCGGTGTCGTAAACCTAAAAGACTTACTCAACTCTATACACAGTGAGCGCGATGAAACCAAGACGGTACGGGACTTGATGCGAGAAGCTATCTTCGTCCCAGATACAGCAAAAGTAGGCGCACTGCTTAAATTGTTCCGTGTTCGACAAAGGCACATCGCCATCGTCTTGGATGAATATGCTGGGACCGCCGGGCTGGTGACACTAGCGGACCTTCTGGAAGAGATCATTGGCGAGGTCGGTGATCCTTTTGATCAAGAACCTGAAGTCCTCCCGTTGCCTAACGGATCCTCTTTGGTGGATGGCTTGATGCCCATCGACGACTTTAATGAGCGTTTTAGCCTGAATTTATACGATCCACATTACGATACCATTGCGGGGTTCATGCTCGGACACTTAGGGCGGCTTGCGAAAATCGGTGATACGATCAGTGTAGAAGGAGTAAGACTGCGTGTCGAAGCCATGGATGGTCTACGCATTGCACGCATCTCGCTCGTTCCACGTTCCGATATAAGCCCCCCTCCAACTGCGATTCCAGTTGTCGAAGATCAAGGATGATGTTTGTCGAGGTAGCGATTAATTTACCCCGCTTGCGGGGAACTTTTGATTATCATCTCCCCTCTCATTTACGGGGCCGAGTGGAATCCGGCCATCTGATCACCGCTCCCTTCGGTCAGAGGACCGTCCAGGGCATCGTGATAAATCTTCTCGAGAGACCATCTGTAGCAGAAACGCGCCCGATAGAAGATCTTCTCGACCCAGAACCCGTCTTAACCCCCAATCAACTCGAACTGGCTCGGTGGATAGAGGGTCAAACTCTGGCACCCCTGATCGAATGCCTAACGCTGATGCTGCCCCCCGGTCTCAGTCAAAAAGCCGATTCCCTCTACACGCTCCTGGACCCCAACGCTGAAGGTACGACGAAGAACCAGAAACGGATCATTGATTTGCTCACTCGACGTGGACCTTTGAGAGGTCGGCAAATCTCGCGTGCCCTTCCGCGTCATAATTGGCAACCTGCGGCCAACGGCTTAGTCAGACGAGGTGTGCTCAGCCGAACTTCTGTCCTCAATCCTCCGCGAGCTCGTGCAAAGCGCGTTCGCATTGCTAGATTAGCCCTCTCCCCCCAGGTTGTTCGTGAAACTTACGATGACCTTGGTCTTCCCGGTAGAGCTGCTGCTGACCGACGGAAGGCGATCCTGGAGATGTTAATCCAGGAGGGGGAGCCTTTAGAAGCGCAGTGGCTCTATGCTGAGTGCGGCGCCAAATTGTCTGACTTACGCTACTTGGAAGAACGCAATCTCATATCTCTAAGTGAAGCTGAGGTGTGGCGTGATCCGCTTGAATCGATCGACTTCGTAACAAGTACCCCACCTCTTCTAACCTCTGATCAAGCTAACGCCTGGGTCGTGATCCAAAAAACGGTGCATAAAGCGGCGACAGACCTTGTCCCACCCATCCTGCTTCACGGTGTCACCGGTTCGGGTAAAACCGAACTCTATCTCCGCGCTGTATCTGAGACACTTGCCTTGGGACGTGGTGCTATTGTGCTTGTGCCAGAGATTGCCCTCACGCCTCAGACCGTACGTCGCTTCTTAGCCCGTTTCCCTGGCCAAGTAGGCTTGTTGCACTCACAACTTTCCGACGGTGAGCGATACGATACTTGGCGACGATGCCGTGCAGGCACATTGCAGGTAATCGTCGGCCCTCGAAGTGCATTGTTCGCCCCATTGCCCGACATAGGCTTGCTTGTGGTAGACGAATCGCATGACGAATCATACAAGGAACAAGGTCGGTCACCGCGCTATCACACCCGGGAAGCCTGCCTTTCCTACAGCCGAATCATCGGTGCGACCTGCATTCTGGGCAGCTCAACACCCGACATCGTTAGCACATACCGGGCAGAACGTGGTGAGTTGGTCCGGATAAGTTTGCCTCAACGCATCCTAGGTCATCGCGAGCGGATTGGTCGACAGGCTGCGCGTCTTGGTGTGGCAACACGCTACAAACAAACGGAGGGCGATGCGAATGTGATCGCCCTGCCACCCGTTCGAGTCGTGGACATGCGTCAGGAATTACGAGCCGGAAACCGTTCTCTTTTCAGTCGTGCGCTCCAGGCTGCCCTCTCGGAAGTGTTGGAAGCGAAGCAACAAGCCATCCTCTTCCTCAACCGACGAGGGTCCTCTACATACGTTTTCTGTCGCGACTGCGGTTGGGTCTCACGTTGCCCGCAGTGCGAGACGTCACTGACTTACCACGGAGCCCAAGAGCGCTTGATGTGTCACCATTGTGGATACACCCGCAAATCCCCAGCCTCATGTCCTCATTGCGATGGGCAGAGGGTTCGTCATTTCGGCGCAGGTACCCAGCGCATCCAAGCCGAGCTTGAGAAGACTTATCCTGACGTTCGCACGTTGCGCTGGGATTGGGATGTGACGCGCAGCAAAGGCGCTCATGACATCATCCTTTCCCATTTCGCCGCCCACAGGGCGGATGTCCTCATCGGAACACAGATGATCGCCAAGGGCCTCGATCTCCCTCTGGTAACGCTAGTCGGTGTGGTCTCGGCGGACACTGGGCTTAATCTGCCAGAATACCGTGCCAGCGAGCGAACATTCCAGATACTCACCCAAGTCGCTGGCCGGGCGGGCAGAGGTCTCCTAGGTGGTCGTGTCATACTCCAGACGTATCAACCTGAACACTTTGCCATCCAAGCGGCATCCAAACATGATTACCACGCTTTTTACGATCAAGAACTGCGGAACCGTCGCCAGCTTGGTTATCCACCATTTAAGCGGTTGGCAAAGTTAGTCTACCGACACATCTCGGCCCTCGAAGCAGAAAGACAAGCTAAAAGATTAACCGGCTCGCTCCAGCACAAACTATCCAAGCTCGAGAAATCGGCTGAGATCATCGGACCCACGCCCTGTTTTTTCAGGAAGGAGCGCGGACAATACCGCTGGCAAATCTTGATCCGTGCTATAGATCCCGCTCGTTTGATCCCCGAGGAAATTCCCGAAGGGTGGATCGTGGACATCGATCCCGTGACACTCTTATGAAAGGTCAAGGTCCTTAGGCACTTGGGCACTTCGGCATCTGGGCACCAAGTCGTAATCCGTGAAACCTTCGAGCGAACAAGTACCCAAGCACCCAGGTGCCCTGGTGCCCAAGTGCTTTTTTGTGGGAGGAGATATCGCATGACTGAGATCCGCACTTTTCTCGAGCGCCATCTACAGAGCATCTTCAAAAGTGATCTTGAAACTTATCACGCCACAACGACTTCTGATCTGACTCTCTACGAATGGTATGTCACCCCACATTGCATCGATGGTCTTCCCTTCCATGATTTCATGATGAGTGAGGCCGGTCGGGAAGATTCTACGAGCATGGTCCTCGATCCAAGTCCAGATAAGGCACGATCCGTGGATAAAGCCCGTGTACGCTTCGATTTAGCCAATTACCAAGAACAGCGTTACGGAGATACTGCCATCTGTTCCTATACGATGCTCATCTCAAAAGGGACGCTCGATGGAGTGAAAGTCCTGAGCTACAACGAGAGCCGGACGCTCGTATCGATGGACGGTGATTGGAAAGTCGTCCATGTTCATAAATCACCCAGTTGGAATGCCCCCTTTCAACCACCTCCTCCTTAAGGGCTGAGGATTCTCAATCATTCAGCATACTCCATCCCTCCAGTTGAAGTCGCAAGCACACATTGTAGGGCACCGGGGCACCTTGGTACTTGGGCACCAAGACCCCTTCCGATAAACGTTCAAGCGACATGGCACCCAAGTGCCCCGGCGCCCTAGTGCCTAGGTGTCATAATAATAAAAACGCCCCTATCGCAAGGGGCGCAAAAATGCTTTGGTCTTACTTCGATCTCAGGCTGGTATACCAACCTCATGGAAGAGCTTCTCTCGGACAAGCAATACCTGTCGTCGCAGCACATCGTCGGTTTCCATGAGGTTTGTGATTTTATCGCATCCATACATAACTGTCGTATGATCACGTCCACCAAGCGCCTCACCAATTTGCGGTAAGGAGGCAGCTGTTTCCTTCCGCAAGAGATACATAGCCACTTGGCGAGGCAGCGCTACCTCCTTCGATCGTTCACGACTGAGTAATCGATCCACCTCAATACCGAACTGCCTAGCGACGACAGCAATGATTCGTTCAGCAGTTAGAATGTCGCCACGAGGTAGGAGATCGATTAATGCCGTTTCCACCAACTCACGGCTCAACGGAGCGCCACTCAAGTCGGAAAAAGCCAGGACTCGCGTGAGTGCACCCTCAAGTTCACGAATATTGCTCTGCACACGACGGGCGATAAGTTCCAGCAGTTCAGAAGCTACGGACCGCCTTGCACACTCAGCTTTCGAGCGCAAGATAGCTAACCGTGTCTCGAAGTCAGGCAATTGGATATCGGCCGTCAAACCCCATTCGAACCGTGACCGCAACCGTTCTTCCAGTGTTACGAGGGCTTTGGGTGGTCGATCGGAGGAGATGACCAATTGTTTGTCCTGTCCGTGGAGGGAATTAAAGGTATGGAAAAACTCTTCCTGTGTCGACTCCTTCCCCACGAGAAATTGGATATCATCGATCAAGAGCAAATCGATGCGCCGATAACGTTCACGGAAAGTGTCTGTTGTATGGTTTCGAATGGCGTTGATCAGATCGTTGGTGAATTCCTCAGAGGAGACATAGAGCACATTCAATCCGCTTTCGCCACAAACGTGACCAATAGCATGTAGTAAATGGGTCTTCCCTAAACCTACGCCACCATATAGAAATAGCGGATTGTAGGCACGAGCTGGGTTTTCAGCAACCGCTTGGCAGGCTGCGTGGGCTAGGCGGTTGCTTGGTCCAACGACAAAACTTTCAAAAGTGTAGCGGCTCGTCAGGTTCGATGAAATTCTATGGCTGCTTGCGCTACCCAAGGATACCTTCAAAACAGGCTCAGAGGATTCATCGACATTGTCATCTTGCCAGACGACGAACCGCACTTCAACCGTGCGACCAAGAATCCCGGTCAATACTCGCTTGACGGTGGAAAGTAATCGATCTTCAAGCCAATCACGGGCATATGCATTCCGTACACCGATGACAAAAGCACCATCTTCGTAGGTAAGCAACTCTGAGTCGCGCACCCAGGTATCAAACGCCGCTCGTGGCATTTCCATCTGTAGTTGACCGAGCGCAGCTTGCCAGAGTTGCCCTGAATTCATGCACACCTTCACCGATCCCAACTGGGAGGTAAATACACCCTCCACTCGGTATACAGATATCTCTTATTTGGGATATTTAATTGAATCGCGAGCGTGTGTTCAGCCGCCGAGGATGCGGCTGTCCCGGCCATCGCCAACAGAGTTTCGGCGGGACCGCGTTCCTCCTCAGTTCACCACACAAACCTCGTGGAAGCATTCTAACAAAACTGATGAACAGGTTCAATAGATTAAACCTGCTACATCGTAAAAACTTTCAAAGTTTTAAGATTGAGAAATGTTAAAAGAATTCTGGCAGATCAATTTCCCTCGGATACCACGTGGAAAAAACCTTTACCAGTTATCACCCAATATCCGGGTTCCAACTTCACCCTCACCCCCAGATCTGGGGAGTTGTCCCCCATAGTATCGTCGTGAGACGGTTAAATATTGAATCTTAAAGAAATGCGGGAATTGCGATGAAGCAATTCTTCACTCCCCAAATCAAAAATCCTGGCTTCGTCTGATGAGAAGAGTATAAGAAAATAAGGATCCTGATCTTAAACGCGTCGTAAGGTCGCGGTTTGTGGACAAAACATGGCCTGATGGCCGGCGATCATGATCTCAGGGATTCAGCCAACGCCTCGCGCAGGGAGCGAGCCTGGATCATTTGCAGACCTTCGGGTCGAAGTTCATCAGATATTTCGATCTTGGGGATCACCACACGGTGGAAACCAAGTTTAAAAGCCTCACCTAGGCGCGCAGGCATCTGAGGGACTGTCCTCAGTTCACCGGATAATCCGACCTCTCCGATGAATGCTACATCTGCTGGGAGTGGCAGATCCTTCACTGAGGAGGATATTGCTGCTGCCACCGCGAGGTCCGCTGCAGGCTCACTGATACGTAAACCTCCGACCACATTGACAAACACATCCTGATCCGATAGCCGCAAGCCTACTCTTCGAGAGAGCACGGCGATCGTGAGAAGCAGACGGTTAAAATCCACACCGTTTGCCGTTCGACGTGGGTGACCAAATGAGGTCGCACTGGTAAGACCCTGGATTTCGACCAACAAAGGACGCGTGCCCTCCATGGTGACAGCGATAGCCGAACCGGGAGAGTTCACGACACGTTCAGCCAGAAAGGTCTCCGAAGGGTTCGGAACTTCTTCCATTCCGGAAGCACCCATCTCAAAAACACCTACCTCGGTCGTCGGACCAAAGCGATTCTTCACCGAGCGCAGCAACCGATAGGCATGAAAGCTATCACCCTCTAGGTAAAGCACGGTATCGACAATATGCTCCAAGACCTTCGGTCCGGCGATCGCTCCTTCCTTGGTCACATGCCCTACTAGAAAAACAGCCACACCAGAGTCTTTGGCGAAAGTCTGTAGACGTGAAGCACATTCACGAACCTGTGATATGGAACCTGCACTCGAGTCGAGGTCAGATGTGTGCGTGGTTTGAATCGAATCGATGACAGCCACAATCGGAGCCGTCGCTTCGATCGCAGGCAAGATGACTTCGAGGTTGGTTTCATTGAGTAAATACAATTCGTCCGGTGCTCCACCTTGCAATATCCGGAACACCCTGTTTTTAATCTGACGTTCCGATTCTTCGCCTGAAACATATAAGACCGATCCCTGATGAGCCAGTGCCAGTGCTAATTGGAGCAACAAAGTTGATTTACCAATCCCGGGGTCACCACCGATCAACACCACTGAGCCTGGCACCACACCACCACCCAACACGCGAGCGAACTCCATTATAGGCAAAGGAATGCGGTCCTCGTCCTCTCCCTCAATCTCTATCAAGCGCATCGGTTGTGAGGTCTCAACCTTCGGTCCTCTCCCTCGCTTTGGAGCAACAATCTCCGCGACCATGCTGTTCCAGGCACCACATTGCGGACAACGCCCAAGCGCTTTGGGTGCCCTACGCCCACATTGTTGACACACATACTCAATCTTCGACTTGACCACGATTCCTCCTACGGAGGATTATACTTCCCCCAGCTGCTTGCAACGAATAAAAAATAAACTTACGCGAGAACTTACAAGCGATGTGCAGGAGAGGTAGAAATGAGGGCAGCCCACACACCCACATCGACCGTTCCTCCCCTCGCGATTGACCTTTTCTCAGTGAATTCGACTCATGGCTTCATGGAAAAACAGCCGGTAGGGTTCCACTCATCATCCAGGTAATAGGACAACCAAAAGAGCCCGATGGCATCACCGGGCTCAGTTGATCTTGGAAGGTGAGCTTTCGCTCAATGCAACCTATTGCGTTTTCTGTTATCTAGCCAATCAACCAGCCGGTACTGTCTCTTGTGCTTCTCTTGTAGGCTCAGTTTCCAACCTGCGTAGAACCACCTCTTCATCCTCGGCGTCGATCAGAATGTTATCGCCGCGTTCAAATTTCCCAGCCAGCAGGGAATCCGAAAGTTGGTCTTCGATTTTGTTTTGAATCACCCTGCGTAGAGGTCGAGCCCCCATCTCGGGGTCATAACCCAATTCAACCAGCAAGGATCGACCTTCCTCATTGGTTTGCAAGGTGATTTCATGCTCTATCAATCGCTCCGCCACCTTCGCTAACTCGAGGTCAACAATCTGTGCGATTTGTTCTCTCGTTAGAGCGTGGAAGACAATGGTGGCATCCACGCGGTTGAGAAACTCAGGACGAAAGACCTTACGCAACGCTTCCATCAGCTTCTTGCGCATTTCATCGTAAGCCAGGTGTTCTTCGATATCTTCGTCTCTCTCAAGCGCAAAACCAATTTGAGATTGCCGTCGGATCATCTCCGCTCCGACATTGGAAGTCATCACAACGATCGCATTACGGAAATCAACTGTTCGCCCACGCGCGTCCGTAAGATGCCCCTCCTCCATGATCTGGAGTAACATGTTATGAGCCTCAGAATGTGCTTTCTCAACCTCGTCAAAGACCACAATCGAGTAAGGGCGGCGTCGGATGGCTTCTGTCAGCTGACCAGCGTCATCATATCCAATATAACCAGGTGGCGCACCGACCAAACGGCTGACGCTGTGCCGTTCCATGAACTCTGACATGTCGATCTGGACCAATGCATCTTCACTACCGAACATGAATTCCGCCAATGCCTTGGTGAGCTCGGTTTTACCCACACCAGTTGGGCCAAGGAAAACGAAGGATCCAATCGGTCGTCGTGGATCTTTCAAGCCAGCTCTTGCTCGACGAACGGCCCTAGAGATGGACTCGATCGCCTCATCCTGTCCGACAATACGTCGATGCAGCGCCTCCTCCATCCGCAACAGGTGCTCGGATTCCTCTTGAGCTAGTTGCATTACAGGTACACCGGTCCACATGGAGACCACTTCAGCGACATCATCGGCAGTAACCTGAGGGCCGTCTCCCTTTCGATTCCAGGCGGTCCGCAATTGTCCAAGTTCTTCTTCAAGTTCAACTTCTCGCTCAATCAACTCCTGAACTTCGTCATGGCGCGCTTCTTCAACCGCTTGAGCATGCGCTTCGCGCGTTTGTCTCAGGTCTGTGATGACCTTTTTCAGTGAAATTGCCTCTGGGCTTTTGTACATCCGAACACGTGAAGCTGCCTCATCGATCAGGTCAACGGCCTTGTCGGGAAGATAACGATCGGTGACGTAGCGGGAAGACAGGTGCACCGCGGCTTCCAGCGCCTCATCTGAAATCTCTAAATTATGGTGCTCCTCATAGGGACGTCGAATACCGCGTAAAATCTCGATCGCCTCATCCACAGTGGGTTCTTCCACCATTACAGGCTGGAAACGCCGCTCTAAAGCGGCATCGTTCTCGATGTGCTTTCGGTATTCGTCCATCGTGGTCGCGCCGATTACCTGCAACTCACCACGTGCTAGGGCAGGTTTGAGGATGTTGGCCGCATCCACCGATGAACCGGCCGACCCGGCGCCCACAAGCATATGTACCTCATCAATGAAGAGGATAGACCGGGACGACTTCAACTCATCGATTACCCGTTTGAGGCGCTCTTCAAATTGACCACGGTACATCGTCCCCGCCACTAAGGAACCCACATCCAATTGAAGCAATCGCTTGTCAAGCAACGGGCCGGGGGTCTCACCAGCAACGATATGTTGGGCTAGCCCCTCAACGATGGCCGTTTTGCCTACGCCTGGCTCACCGATTAAGGCCGGATTATTTTTGGTACGTCGAGCGAGGATCTGAATCACGCGTTCTATCTCTTGCTCGCGTCCGATGACTGGATCTAGCTTGCCATCTTCCGCTAACAATGTCAGATCGGTCGCTAATTGATCAACGAGGGGAGTCTTTTGTTCTTGTTCTTTTCGTGCCACTCCGGTCGGACGGGCCGTTCGACGGGCGGGGCTTTCCTGAAGAACCCTGCTCGTTTGGCGACGGATCTGTTCCGGCGTTATGCCTAAACGTCGCAAGACATCTAGCCCCACGCCCTCTCCTTGACGCACTAAACCCAGTAACAGGTGCTCGGTACCGATGTAATGGTGTTCCATCCGTCGCGCTTCCTCAATGGCGATCTGCAACACCTGCTCGGTCCCTGGAGCAAGCTCAATCCGACCTCCAATGTGCCGACCGATCCCTGTGAGGCGTTCGACCATCTCTTTCACACGTCCCAGGTCGAGACCTAGCTCACGTAAAACGCGGCCTGCTACGCCACCCTCCTCACGAATCAAGCCGAGTAACAGATGCTCGGTTCCAATATAGCCATGATGCATCCTCTCGGCTTCTTCATGAGCGAGGCTCAACACGCGTCGAGCCCGTTGGGTAAAACGTTCCATATTATCCGCCACCGACGACCTCCACCATGTCCCGATAGAATCCTCTTATCTGTTTCCCATTCTACCAAAGTTTCCTGAAAAGCCTCTTAGAACCAATGTCCCGTAAGTTTTAACTACGACTCCCCTCAACAGGTCATCATCGAGAAGAGGATAGGCATATGTGGGGGTGCGGGCTGCGCCCGCACCCCCACATGTACCCTTCCCTACTCCTCGAGGGTAGTTTCTTCAGTGCACTCAATGATTAGAGGGTCAGATCTTAATGTGCCACTCGACCGTCGGATTACTTCCCTTCGTCCTCGTCGTCTACTGCCTCGCTGACGCCCTCTTCATCAACTGGGTGAATATCAACCTCAACCTGAGCCTCAACATTCGCCTCGGCTTCGGGGACCACCTCCTGCTCATCCAACTCTGTTTTCTTGGAGAGCCGTGCGTGTGGTTCAACTCCCTCCGCGGCTTTGGTCTCATCTCCAGGTTCAGGATCCAATTCCTCGTAGACGTCTTCCATCGTCTTCACTTCATCTGCAACTTCGTCGACCTGCTCCGCTTCTATCTCTTGTTCAACGATTTCTACAACTTCTTCCTCTTGGGTCTCGAGGCTAACCTCGTCAGCTTCAGCGATGCTTTCCTCTTCGATCTTCTCGGAGTCTACCGCCGTTTCTTCGACGAGGTCCTCCGCAGACAACTCCTCCTCCCGCGCTAAAGCGTCCGAATCTTCCGGCTCTTCAACCTCGATCTCAATCAACCCTTTGGTCTCCCTGCTATCCTCCGCGATTGATGAAGGAGTCTCTTCAACCGCAGGGGCTTCCTCGATCAGTACTTCGGGAGCCAGGACCTCCTCATCCTCGGCCTCCAGCTCCTCAGATTGAGCCATATCGACCTTTACTTCGGGTTCCTCCATACCCTCAGCTTCGGCTTCCAACGCCGCATCGAAGTCCTCGACCTCTTCTGTCAGACGAACGCTGATGCCTTCTTCGTCCAAGGCGTCAATCTCCTGCATCGCAGCCTGCAAATCTTGCTCAGCATACTCCACCGAATCAACCCGTTTGAGACTGAGCCCAATTCGGCGCCGGTCACGATCCAGTTTGATTACCCGCAACGTTAATTCCTGCCCCTCCTGTACAACCTCGCGCGGATGCTCGATGCGTTTATCAGAAAGCTCTGATATATGTATCAACCCTTCGATGTCATATTCCTCTGTGCCCACGAGTGAAGCGAAAGCGCCAAATCGGGTGAGTTTCGTGATGGTCCCTTCGATAAGTTGTCCTTCGCGGTACTGTCCGAGGATACTCTCCCAGGGATCGGCCTCGAGTTCCCGCAATGATAGGCTTATGCGCTTCCGAGTGGGGTCAACCCCTAACACCTTCACCTCAACCTTCTGACCAATCTTCAGCAGATCGCGAGGGTGTGAGATCCGCTTCCAGGAAATTTCCGACAAGTGGACAAGGCCGTCCGCTCCACCTATATCAATGAAGGCTCCAAAATCAGCCAGGCTGATGACATGCCCCGTGCGAACCTCGCCTGGCTTTAGGTCGCTGATCAAACGCTCTTTAAGAATATCTCGCGCCTCACGCGCCGCCGATCGTTCAGACATGATGAGCCGGTTACGTCGGCGATCAACCTCAATCACTTTCGTCATAATCGGCTCACCAACCATCTTGCCCCAACGTTGATCGGGCGAATTACCATGAGCTCGCCGCCGTCGCGAAAGGCTCACTTGTGAAGCGGGGACAAATCCCCTCAGACGACCGACCTTGATGATCAATCCACCCTTGTTGAAACCACTGATAATCCCTTCATAAAGGCTCTGCTCAGCTAGCAACCTTTCTGCTTCCCGCCAATCGTTCTCCTCTTCAGCTCGTACGATGGAAAGGAGAAGCGCTCCGTCTCGACCCCCGGAGCGCAAAACATAAACATCGACCTCTTGACCAATGGTTAATTCTTCTCTTCTCTCCCTGGTTAGCTTTTCAAGTTCACGGGCGGGGATAACACCTTCGGATTTTGCACCAACGTCTACCAAGATATCTGTCTCGGTTACCCGAGCTATCGTTCCCTTTCGAAGTTCGCCCCTCCTGGGCATCTCGAGTTCATAAGAATCCGAATCGAGCAAGACATCCATGGGATGCGTATCTTGTTCTTGATATTCCCCTGAATCTGGTGTAGAAGGTACCGGATCATTACCCGTGACCTCCTCATTCGGCTCAGTCAACGTAATATTCTCCACACGATAAGATGAGCGCATTATAAAGGTGAACCACGGTCTTGTAAACCTTGGACATTTTGACCTGCTTTTGTTGGGGTATAATCCCCCTGGAGTCCCATTTTTATGCCTTTTATCTACCCCTTCACAGCTATCGTTGGTCAAGAACGCATGAGACGCGCGCTCATTCTGAACGCTGTCAACCCCCGCATCGGTGGCGTGTTGATACGTGGTGAGCGTGGTACTGCCAAGTCCACAGCTGCCCGGGCGTTAGCGGCCCTTCTTCCTGAAGTCCAAGTCGTAGCCGACTGCCGTTTCGGATGCGCCCCGGACCAACCCACAACATGGTGTACCGAATGCAAAGAACGCGTGGCGAGCGGCGAGGAATTGCCCGTCGAAATGCGACGAACTTCGTTCATCGACCTTCCCGTCTCAGCAACGGAAGATCGAGTAGTGGGCACCCTGGATATCGAACGCGCGATCAAGGAGGGTGAGCGGCACTTCGAGCCGGGCGTGCTTGCCGCAGCTAATCGCGGCTTGCTCTACATCGACGAGGTCAATCTCCTTGACGACCACGTGGTCGATTTGCTGCTCGATTCGGCTGCCCTTGGCATGAATATCATCGAGCGAGAGGGAATTTCTTTCAGCCACCCGGCTCGTTACATCCTGGTAGGCACTATGAATCCTGAAGAGGGTGACCTTAGGCCCCAATTGCTTGATCGTTTCTCACTCTCGGTACAAATTCGTGGTTTGCCAAACCCACACGATCGAGTAGCGATCATTGAACGCAACCTAGCCTTCGAAGACAACCCTGACTCATTCATGGAGCATTGGATGGAACAGGAGCGCTCATTATCCCAGACAATTGAGGCCGCTCGTAAACTGGTAGATAACGTCGCATATACGAAGCGCGATCTGCATGCCATCGCTGCGCTGACCTCCTCGCTTGAGGTCGACGGGCATCGGGCCGACTTGGTGATCCTGAAAGCTGCGCGTGCGCACGCAGCTTTTGAAGGTCGTACTGATATCAACGATCGCGATATCGCACTGGCTGCAGAACTCGCACTTCCACATCGTCTGCGCCGTGGACCGTTCCAACAAATTGAAGTCAGCCCAGAGGATCTTCAAGCCCGTATCGAACAAATCCAAGCCCAGTTCGTCAATGACGAGATCGACCCCACACCCACTGAAGAGCCCATCCCTGATAAAAAAAAACTGAACTAACCGGTGAAGCCATCGAAGACTCTCAAGAAAAGGGGCAGGCTGAACCCACTCGGCAATCCACCTTAGATTCCCTCCAAGCACGCTGGTGGGAGGGTGGGGACAAAGTTAAGATAGGTAAGACATTCGTTCCAAGACACATCGAAGGTCAACTTGATCGCTTTACACGACGGCAAGGCGGACGCCGAACCAGAACGCGTACCGAACGTAAACGCGGTCGATACATTACCGCTCGTCCCGCTGATGGAACGACCTCCGATATTGCCTTTGACGCAACCATCAGGGCGGCCGCGCCATACCAACGCCGACGTGAGGAACAGCGCAAGAAGGTAGCCTTCGCGATCCAACCTTCCGATCTCCAGCGTAAGGTGAGGGTACGGAAGGCCGCTAACCTGATCCTCTTCGTTGTGGATGCATCGTGGTCAATGGCCGTTGCCGAGCGTATGTCGGCTACCAAAGGGGCAATCCTCTCCTTATTAGCCGATGCCTACCAACATCGCGATAGGGTCGGACTGGTGGTCTTCCAGAAGGATCGCGCATTGACCGTGCTCCCACCAACCAATTCCGTTCAATTAGCGCAACGAGCGTTGGCTGACATCCCGGTGGGCGGCAAAACCCCGCTTTCGGCGGGGCTCCAACTAGCTTTCGAGATTTTTAAAAAGGAGATGATCGTTCATAAAGACGTCTTACCGCTTATGATCATGCTTACCGATGGAGCGGGAAACGTCTCAATGGGCAATCAACCTCCGCAGGAAGAAGCTCACCAAGTCGCCGATAAGATCCGAGAGGCTGAGATTCGCTCCGTTGTAATCAACATGGAACACGCCGCTTTTGACCAAGGGCTGGCAAATGCACTTGCTGAACACTTGGGTGGTCCATGCTACACGCTTCACGAGCTTAAGGCGGATCACCTCTACCGCGCCGTTCGACAAGAAATAAACGGTGGGAGCTGACCCAATATCGATTGGCGAACGATTTGTTAATCCCCACTGCACTTGCACTTTAATCTATTGCGATAAATAAGAGCTGCTTCTTCGCATGAATGTAGGGGCAGTTCCCGAACCGCCCAAATTTGAAGCTTGTGACTTGCGACTAGTGGCTAGAAGGTCTCTCAATCCCCGCCCGCTTTCCTCGCTAAGCGTGCAAGACGATGCTCGATTTCCCCCCAGACTTGATCCCTTCGCCAATCGGCTGCCCAATGAGATAGGCAGATTAGAGCTTCTTGCGCCCATTGTTGTGCCTGGGCAAGATCTTTCGCGTGCCATTCGAAATATTTAGCCAATTCCACACAGGGTCTTGGATCATCTGGAACTAAGCTGTGTAATGTCTGCCATCTCCCGACCGCTTCTTCACGTCGATCTTGACCTTTGAGATAAACGGTATAGCGATGAAGTGCGTCAATGCGTACATCAAGTCTAGAACTCTCAATCGCCCGCAGGAAAGCATTTTCAGCCGCCTCCGACCTTCCGACTTCATGATGCCAACGAGCGATCGCTAATGCCTCCGCTCCAGACAACTGCGAGGAATCCTCAAGCTGATATCGATTGAGGATCTGAGTGGTGAGGCCGACCAGTGTCAAAATATCCACCGCGTTATGGTAGACGACCCTTGCCATCTGGCTAGCATCACCGCTACGAAGATAGTCGAGATAGAGGCCTGGGATCAACGCCCCTGGCACGTCCTCCTCGGTCCTATATACATCTAACTGCATTTTTTCAATCGTACCAAGCGTGCAGTCAGGCAGGCTCATACGCCACAAGCGTCGTGCGGGATGTAACAAATCGAACTGCGGCCATGTGCTCAACGACCAATGCTGCCGCAAGCCAAGCATATAGCGCATTTCCAACAAAGGGAGATCAAATGCCCGCCCATTGTAGCTCACAAAACCTTCTACGGATTCAAGATCCCCTTGTAAGGCGGATAACATCCCACCCTCTTCACTCGGATCCCTTAAGAAGTATTGATGAAGCACGAACGCGTCATCCTTAAACGTGCCTACCCCTATCATGAAAGCGATCGTACCTGCACCACCCACCAAACCAGTAGTTTNNGGTCTCACCCAAGCTTGGTTGGCGGGCAATCTCAGCCGCAATTAATGTGTCGTATTCAAGGATATCGGAAAGCCGATTCCTCCCATGTAGATAATCCAACGGGTATCGGGTCTGGATGAGAAATGTGGGGCCAAATGGTGTGTCGATCTCTTCTCCAGGAGGTAAACCTTTATGAGGAACCGTCGGCTCGCTTAAGACTTTCGACGTCGAGCTACGACTTTTACGATCCAATCGTTCTAGTCGCCGGCGTAGAGCTTCATCACCCACAGAAAAAAAATCCTCACCTTCATTTAACCATGAATCTAAACATCGGACCCTCAGACGGCCACAAACAACGATGGCCATTCAAAAGGGGTTCATCACCACTACCCTCGGGGTTATCTCCCTTGTTCCATGCATTCCACTCTCGGCACGGTACCTAAAAACCATAAATTTCTATCAGGCAGAGGCACAACTCCTCTGGTGGGATGAATGTCACTTTTACGCAATGATCTTCAACAATAGCCTGGTACATCGTGAGGGGATATTATAGCGCACGGAGACGGGAGACTTAGCAT
>JABAOF010000762.1_pt3 | contig 27650 bp, 27 predicted proteins | sample 7062171 | NCBI WGS metagenome assembly JABAOF01 (sample SAMN14538628, study PRJNA623070) | marine sediment metagenome | biome: marine biome [ENVO:00000428]; feature: marine pelagic biome [ENVO:01000023]; material: deep marine sediment [ENVO:00002113] | place: India: Gulf of Khambhat ...
CCGGTAGAGATATAAGTTATTAATTGTTATTTTTAGTTTGAAATTTGAATTATATGAAAAATAAAAATGAAAAAAATGATTTATATGCCATAAAAACATCAAGTAGTGAGGATGAATTTATTTCTGTACGAGACGTCTCGAAGCTGTTACACGTAAACGAAAAAAAGGTATACACCCTTGCTCAGGAAGGAAAAATACCTGGTACAAAGGTAACGGGAAAATGGCTTTTTCCAAGAAGAGAACTGGAAGGTCTGATGCGAGTAAGGGCTACTCAGCTGTTGAACAGATTCTCCGCGGAATATGCACCCTATAAAAATGTTGTACTTCTGGCCGGGTCGGATGATCCCGCAATAGGTATGGTGCAGGGATTGCTGCATAAGATATATCCAGAGTACATTTTCTTTTCTGCGAGCGTTGGTAGTGGAGAAGGTTTGCGTCTTTTGAAGAACAGTTACTGCCATATAGCCTTGAGTCATCTCTTTGATCAGGATACGGGGGATTTTAATTTTCCTTTTATTGGAAAAATATTTGATCGACCTGAAGAGCTTGTGTTGATGAATCTGTTTTTCCGCAATGTCGGATTCATATCAAAACAGGGTGATGTAGGGAACTTCAAGGAGATTACACATGGGAAGCTTCGTTTTATAAACAGGCAGAAAAAGTCGGGGATAAGAAACCGGATTGAAGAGATGCTGAAAGAGGACGGTTTGCCGGTTGAGAGGATAGTCGGATTTACGGATGAGGTGTATACCCATCTGGATGTTGCAGCGCATATAGCGGCTGGGAAAGCCGATGTGGGCATAGCTGCTGAATCCGTTGCACGAATTGCGGGTCTTCATTTTCATAAGCTCTTTGAAGAGCGGTTTGATATGGTAATTAAGAAGAAAGATTTCTTTGAAAAAAACATTCAGGTTTTTATTGAGTTTATACGATCATCGGCTTTTTTAAACTTACTGAAGAAGCATGCAGGGTTATGACACCCGCGAAACTGGAAAGGTTCTATATCCACGATCTGTATAGAAAGGAACTTTTACTTGAAGACCTGTAGAATTGTGCTTCTCGGCATTTCCATTGTTTTAGTTGTGGTGTCTTTTAACATTGGCTTGACCGATGACCTTTTACTGCACATGGCGACCACAACCAGTACCGATAACACGGGTCTGCTCGATTATCTAGCCCCATTATTCGAGGCGGATACAGGAATAGAGCTCAGGTGGATCGCTGTTGGTACCGGTAAGGCGCTGTTACTTGGGAAGAACTGCGATGTGGATGTGCTCATGGTGCATTCTCCGCCTGCTGAAAGGGAATATATAGAATCAGGCTATGGGGTAGAGCGTCACCAGTTCATGTACAATGATTTTATCATTGTGGGTCCACCGGATGATCCTGCCGGGATAAGAGGACTCCCGGTCAGGGAAGCGCTCACCCAGCTTAATCGATTACAAATACTGTTTGTAAGCCGGGGGGATGATTCTGGAACACATAAAAAGGAAATTTTTCTCTGGACGACGATGCAGGACTTGCCGTTCCGGAACGTAATCAGTGGTATATTCAAACAGGTCAGGGTATGCTCCCCACGCTCATAATTACTGATGAGAAAAAAGGTTATACTCTGACAGACAGAGGAACCTACATAAAATATGAAGTAATCATGGGAAGCAGACCATATCTTCAGATTCTCGTTAAAGGAGACCGTAACCTTCGCAATCAGTACAGCCTTATAGCTGTCAATCCGGAGAGATGCCCAACAGTTCGGCATTATCTCGCCCAACAATTCATCCAATGGATCCTGTCGTCAAGAACACAGGGACTCATTGGAGATTTCAGATTGCAGGGAAAACAACTCTTTTATCCAGACCAAGAGCTATCTCAATGAGCTATATTGCGCACGGATTTATTCAGGCAGCGAAACTGTTGATCAGCGCTGATCCCGAGACCTATACAGCAATTTTTACCTCGCTGAGGATAACCTCCCTTTCCATTACGGCGAGTCTGCTCATAGGAATACCCACCGGATTTTGTCTGAGTTACTACTCCTTTCCAGGTAGAAAGCAGCTCCGGGCCATCATTGATACGTTGCTCGCCCTTCCCACTGTGGTCGTTGGTCTCTTTGTCTATGCACTCATTTCGCGGAGGGGGCCTTTGGGAAACCTTGGTTTGCTCTTCACCATAAAGGGTATTGCAATTGCGCAAACGATTCTCATCCTGCCCATCGTGATCTCACTCACAGCAACTGCATTTGACAGCCTGGATAGAAGGGTGAGAAATACGTTGATCACCCTCGGTGCGAGAGGAAGGCAGATAATTATCGCCAGTCTTTTTGAAGCACGGCACGCAGTATTTGCTGCGGGTGTGACCGCTTATGCGAGAGCCATATCTGAAGTGGGCATATCAATGCTGATCGGAGGAAATATCAAGTGGCAAACTAGAACGATTACTACCACAATCGCTCTGGAAACCCGCAAGGGTGAATTTTCGATGGGAATAGCACTCGGAGTTGTATTGCTCCTCATTGCATTTCTTGTAAACTGGATATTGATATTCTTTAAGAGACATGCCAGATGAAAGAAACCTATCTCTATGAGTTAGTCGAATGCAAAAAGAGAAACAATGAGGATTTTCTGCTGGAGATCCCGAGCCTGAACCTGAAATCTGGAGAGTCAGTTGGGCTTGTTGGACACAATGGAAGCGGAAAGAGTACGCTTCTCAGGTTGCTCGCATTTCTCGATCAGGTCGATGAGGGATTCATTCGTTTCAACGGTGAAGGGGAGAGAAAAACACATTCTCAGTATAACCGTTCAATTACCCTATTGCTTCAGGAACCCTATCTTCTGAAGAGAACAGTATTTGAAAACATTGCCTTTGGGATGCGGGTACGCAATCAAAGGGCAGATATTAAGAAACGTGTTTATGAGGCTCTTCAGCTGGTGGGACTACCACCTGAAAGATTCATTCATCGACGCTGGGCAAACCTCTCTGGAGGAGAAGCCAAGCGGGTTGCTCTGGCTTCAAGGCTGGTATTAATCCCGAAAGTGCTTTTGCTCGATGAACCCACTTCAAATGTTGATCATCAAAGCGCAACACAGATAAAAAATGCAGTAAACAGATACAGGGATCGTTACAATATTACACTCGTGATTGCCAGTCACGATCTTATCTGGCTCAATGGTATTACTGACAGAACGCTCAAATTGCATGATGGCCACATCGTCGGTCGCGGTACCGATAATATCGTAAGTGGGAGGTGGAGACCGGACAAAGCTGGGCTCTGGTTCCGGACACTCCAGGACGGGCAGTCCATTCGGAGCATTCATCCACCCAGTGAGGATGCCATCGGCATATTGAACTCATCGAACATCATGATTTCCAACGAACCACCGGATAATATCTCAGCACAGAATATTTTGCATGGCATGATCACAAATATGTCACCTGAGTTCGAGGAGGAAAAAGTGCGTGTGGATCTAAGTGTTTCCGATATTCATTTTGCCTGCAGTGTAACCCACCGTGCGGCTGAAACTCTTAAACTTCTTCCCGGTAAAGCTATCTGGGTTGTATTCAAGGCATCATCCATCATCTGGCATTAATTTTTCAACATTTTCTATATAAAATTGAATATTAAACTTGGATTTACATCCATTGTAACTCATATATCTGATCTTTCCAAATATCGGACGCTCAAACCATGGACGGTCGTGGATACCGCCAAGAGCCCATGCAATCCCTGCATAGCCGTTCGATTCTCTCCCATCGAGTTCATACTTATCGTTTAGATAAATTGAGTGCTCCATTGCTTCTTCAACGCTCTGTGTCCATTCGAGTATCTTTTTAGCCCAATACATTCTCATATACCCATGCATCTTCCCTCTTTTCACCATCTCTTCTTGAGCAGCATTCCAGAGGGGATCGTGGGTCTGCGCGTTTTCCAATTGCTCAAGAGAGTATAGATACATTCTCTTGTCCTTTCGATGCTTCGAATGTGTTTCTTTCGCCCAGTTCGGGAAGCACTCAGGGGTATCGTATTGGAGGCTGTAGTTGCAAAAATTATCTGCAAGCTCACGACGAACAATGAGTTCTTCTAAAAAGGCCTCTTTTGGCGCATCATCAAATTTTCCTTTTTCTATTTCCAAGGCCACCCGCTGAGCAGAAATCTGCCCAAAATGTAAATAGGGGGATAAGTTTGAGAGGACATTCTTTGTTGGGTCGTTTCTCTCCTTATGATATTTGTTGATATTTCTTTTCATAAATTCTTTTAAAGTTTCATGCGCTTCATCTTCACCTGCTTTTATCCATTCAACAGGTTTCACATTCCAGTTAATAGTAAGAGTATGAATTGCTTGAGACCAATTAATCCCCCCTCTGTTACTGCTCAGCGTATAGGGATGTCTCGTGATATTGGGATATACATCGAGGAATTCCGGTAAAAGCCGCTTTATCTTTGGACGGATTGTATAGGCAGCATATTCCTGTTTTTGTGAGGTTAGCCAGCAGGGCACGATATTGCGTGCGTCGACTTCATAAAAGGAAATTCTTATAGCATCTTGCACCCTTTGCTTCCATTCCCTCTTTATTTTGAGAGGATCAAAATCTGACACAAGCATACTGATATTGTGCCTTTCAACAAATCTCAGGAGTTCCTCTACTGGATACCCCTGAAGGAGAAAAAAAGGGATGTTTTTTTCTTTAAGATCCCATTCAACATTTTTCAGGCCTTGGATCATGAACTGGTACTGACGAAATGTAGCATCCAGGAATCGTGGAGCAAGGCAAAAAACCACAACAAGGGGCTTCTTTTCCATTACGGCGAGATCCTGGGCATATATGAGGGCCCAGTTATCTCTTACGCGCTGGTCGCGGCTCATCCAGTAGAGTACTGGACCTTTTCTCTTTCTACCTTCTTTCAAGAGCCGCACTCTCTTATTATTCATATGCTCCCCGAAAATTCAGGTCAATGCGCTAATTCTAGAGCCTTTAGAGCGCTCAATTCCTTATCCTTTATCTCGAGCATTAAGTCGAACTGAAGACCTGCCGTTTCAATAAGAAACTGTTCAAATAATGCTGGATCGATGGTTTCTGCATGTTTGCCCACCCGTTTGCCTTCTTCTTGAGAGCTATAGTCAACCATTAAGATTCCGTCTACATCATCCCAGGTTTGAGATGCAAGTCTAATAGCTTTTCTGAGAGATTCACCAGCATTAAAACACTGATGATGAAAACTATCAAAGAGCACTGGGATACCTATCTGTTCATGTATAGCTAAACAATCCCCAAGACTATATAGCCGTTCATCATTTTCAATTATTAATCTTTTTTTAATTATTTCGGGTAATCTCCTGTAATTTTCAATAAAGCGTTGTGTTGCTGTTTTCTTATCCCCATATACACCGCCCAGATGTATTTGGATCTTTGCGTCCCTTCCCAGTTCAAGGGCATCAAGCAGCCTGGCATGATAGAGCAGTTCCTCAATGCTTCTGTTCATGACCTCGGTGCGAGGTGAATTTAAGAGGGTAAACTGATCGGGATGCATGGATATTCTTATTTCTTGTTCCTTAATAAATCGTCCAATACTTTGAAATTGTTCTCTGAACAGGCTGATCCAGTCTATATTACACGTAGGATGGGAGGCAAAGGGAATAGTGTCAGAGCTTATTCTGAAAAAGAAAAATCCCTTTTCAATGTTGTACTGAAGGATTTTCTCGAGGCAATAGAGATTGTTTCGAATTGTATTTGTCAGTTTTTCATTCGAATAATTAGCAAGTCGAAAGGTGGAGTTTGCAGTACAGCCTATGCTTCTATTGATACATGGGTAGCCAATCTTCACAGATTCCTCCCCTTTCCCGAATCAGTGATCGCAACCAGATCAAGTGGATAGGGTCTGATAAAGGTCTGTCGCAAGAGGTAGCTACTCTCCTGTCTAATTGCCCACGCTTCTATAAGATGTATAAGCGTGTTCAAGGGGATTCGCTCGTCCCGGTATTCTTCGATTTTGTTCAGGAAAAATTGTTTTTCTTCCCTTTTTAACGCTTTCGATAATCCTCCGAAAAGGTGCATGAGCACATTAATTATTGATGTATACCTCGGTATCTTCGTTAAAGCATTAGAGAGGTGTTTCTCATAGAGCTCAAGTACGTCCTTAATGTTCATTCCTTCATGATGCGCAACAATTCTTCCAAGGGTTCTCAATTGTGTTTGGTTATATGCCATTAATAGGTACTTATTATTTGTATGGAATTGAACAAGAGCGTTCATCGAGCCTTTCTTTTTTACTTCTTTGAACCGTGCGTTTGTAAATAGATTTGTGAGAAAATGCTCCCGTATTGTGAAGTTTTTTAATCTACCTTCATCTTCGATCGCCTTTGTGGGAAATTTTTCAACTACCCTGCCGCCGAAGAAACCGCCTCCCCTTTTTATACCTGCATCCTTTTTAAAGCTGTTGTAAATTTTAACATCCCAAGGACCACAGGATGGAGAGCGATTTTTTAAGATAAATCCATCTACCTGAGCAATACTCTCCAGATAGGTTTCTACAAACCTGTTCATTTCAATAGTTACGTCTTTATCCGTTGCAGGCTGAAAAAGATATTTCTTCTCTTCATATTCAACAATTCTTATTGGATCCCTGGGAATATGCAGTCCAATCTCTACTTCGGGACACACAGGACGAAAAATAACGAACTCTTTTAGATTTTCAACCACCCGATCACTGATGATCTGGCCGTTGTATCTACAGTGAGCGAATCCGAGACATTTGCTCACCACAACAATTGGCTTGGGAAAATTCATTAGGGGTCCTTAACCTCCTTACTGGATGGACGCATAGTGTTATAAAAAAGCTCTCCATAGTAGTCCGAGAAAATCTTTGCCACATGTTTAATATCGAATATCTGTGAGGTGATACGCGTACCACTTCGTGCTATTGAATATAGTTTTTCTGGCGACAAATCTGACAGTAAAAAAATCGATTCAATACCTCTTTTCATCTCATCAGCACTATGCGTATCGATTAGAAATCCATTTTTACCATTTTGTATGTAGCTCGATACGCCTCCGCTCAGTGGAGCAATAATCAGGAAACCGGCAGTCATGGCTTCGATAATGGAAATGCCGAACTCTTCCTTGAGGCTAGAGCTGAGGTATACGTTCGGTAGATTGACCTGAATTTTCTCTATAATGCTCTTCTGAAATAGCCGTACATCCCGGTTTGGCATTGCCTTCAGGTGACAAAACCTCCCCTCGAGGTAGGCGAAATTCTCAAGGGTTACATCAATACATTTGAGGAGCTCCTGCTCTACATTATCGGGCTGCTCAAGATTTCCACCTATCAGCACCAAATTGTACAGTTCATTGATCTTTGAGCGTGCCCATACCTCAACGAGCAGGTGCTGATTCTTTACCGGATTCAGCCTTCCCACATTGAGGATTACAGGTCTACTCAGATACTGGGTATGCAGTCTGTGCTTGCCTTTATGATTGAGGAGCAGATCAATGTAGCGGTTAGCCGACTCATCTCTGCTGAATCGTACATGTATTCGTATTCCTTCGGGAATAACGCGGATTGGCTTTTGACGGATCTCCGGTTCGAGCCATAATTTTGGAAAATATGGGATTATCTGATCATTTTTCCGCCCCTGCCCGATCAACACAATCCCATCGGCCTCTTCAACCAGTAAATCCGCAATATAAACCTTGTTCAGGTTTAAGAGCACCTCATCTTCTGTCATCGAGCGCATTTTGCCTTTGCGATCCACAAAACTCCTGTGCGGATCTGTGGTTAGTGTAAAAACAAGCTTTTTATCTAATCCTTTTGAAAGCAGCATAACGGCCTTAGAAGCATTGTCCGAATATCTTACATGGAAAATGTCAGGATCAATGCAATGCATTTCCAGTGCTCTGCGTAGAGACCGATGGATTTCGTATTCCCGCAACATGAACTGTCGTGCATGATCCTCTTGAGGGAACGTAACGGGCACCCTAACGATACAATGACGACTATTACCCAACGGCTGAATCAATGGGCGGTATTTTACGCCCTCCATCAATGGAAAAAGGACAAAGCTCACGACTCTATCCCACCTCTCCATTTGTGCTAATTGATTCCCGAGCTCATGTAAAAGTGTGGCTATACCACCTCCTCCAGAAATTCCCGGAAGGTCTACATCACCGTAAAATATGCACTGTACGAGGCATATACCCCCCTTTTTAATTCGATCATGTCTACCTTTATTTTGCCCTATCTCTCTTGTTGCAAGGTCGATGTAGTCCCGCAAGAGCGTGGACTGGAACTCTTTGGATAAACCTGCTACATCATCCCTCAGCTTGCTTAATGGCTGCAGGCTCCTCTTATCACCGATCTGTCCCAGAACATCGATAATACCGAATTTTACCGCAATCGGCTGGTGCATCGAACGCTGCAGCTTCCGGTGAAGGAGCGGAATGAGATTTAGCAATCCGCACTCCCCGACATACCGTAAAAGGGCAAGTGTTCCCTGTACATTACCTTCCAAGCGCTGAAACAGAACCTCGATATCGTGTTCCGTTAACAACCGCATTTTGTGATAAGCCGCGATATCCAAAAGCCAGGTCGTAATTTTGGGTTTCAACTTCCTATCGAGGATCTTATGCCGAAAATTCTGTTCCACCTCCTGAAATTCCTGTTGTGGTATCTGATTCCTGAAGATATCTCCAATGAACGAATCAACATAATCTGAGTTTCCAACCTGCTCTAGTAGATCCTGCACAGAAACCTGTACCCTGGTCCTCGCAATATTTCTCAGAATAGATGTGTACTCGAGCAGATCATGGTACTCTCTCAGAAGATCTTCAGCATTTTTTCCATTCTGCATGCATACTGAGAAATACATTTCCTGAACAGAAGATCTTGTGATTCTATTTTTTTCTACATAGGAGATCTTTTCTTGAATACCATTGCGAAGTTTTTGGAGGAAATAGAGGGAATAGCGAAGACGTGAATATTCATCGGTAATACAGGGAAGCAAACCAGTAATTGTTTGACCGACGCTCTGGAGTTTGGCCTCTAGGGTATTCTGTCGACGAACAGTATTCCGTATCCTTTCATAGAGCCGGTCAATTGATAATTGTTTGTAGGAGTCATATACCCGTTCAAAATCGCAATCCTCCATCTATATTACCTGGAACAAGGTCCTTGTATCGGACCTGCATTTTTTTGAGCTATAGTAAATCATATGTAGAGACAGGTCAAATAAAAACAGATAAATCTATTTGATTTGTTGCATGATTAAACCTGATTTACCCTTTGGATGAATGTACTGCACTCTTTAATATTTTATTGAATATTACAATATGAAATGGGTAGAACAGGTGCCAGTACAGCAGCCCTTCAAGACCAACTGGGTCAAATATCACTGTTTGCCTGAGTGTAGAGGCCGAATTGTCGCTTTTTATTTCAAACTGCAGCCAGGATCTGCCCAGTTTTTTTATACCAGCGCACAGTCGCACAAGTCGGTTAAGCTCCACAGCCTCCTCACAACAGGAACCCCTGGAGACAGGATACAGATAGCGGGAATCCCGTTGATTCTTTTTTAGAATAAAGAATTGTCGTAGTCTGTCTATAAATCCACTCAAGTTCCATAACCAGCTATAACTTTTCGAACTGTACCTGTCTTTTATGCATTGGATGTGCCTGAATATTTCAGCTGGAGGACAGTCCGCTCTGATTTCACTGGAATAGACTATTCTTGTGCCAAATTTCACTCCAATCCTCCCACGTTTCAGAGTGGATGAAGGCAACGCATTGGACCACCTGGTTGCTGCGAACTCTCTATTTTCATTCTCCAGTGCTTGCTCAATTGCCATACGGGTGCTCAGGGGTCGAATCGCAAATGTCTCACTGGCTTTTTCGTCCCGAACTATGGTTTGGTTTCGTATCCCTTCGATGAGCTCTCGACCCACCTTGAAAAAAAGAGGGGTAACAAGAGCCAGCCATAGACTTGAGAGCCATGGGCTGAGAACCGGCACGGGAATAATGAGACGTTTTACACCCCTGATTTGTGCGTACTCCCTCATAATCCCCTCGTAGGAAACCTTGTCACTTCCTCCGATCTCGTAGACTACACTCTCCTTCAGATCCAAATCCAAAGCGGCCAGTAGGTATCCGAGCACATCTTCAATTGCAATGGGCTGAGCCAACATGCGAACCCATCGGGGTGTTGTCATTATGGGCAGTTTTTGAACCAGGGAACGTACCATTTCGAAGGAAAGACTACCCGATCCAATGATAATGGATGCTCTAAACTCAATGGTGGGAACACCGGACTCCCGAAGAATTGCTCCCACTTCCTGACGGCTGGAAAGATGGCGGGATAGACCAGGCTCTCTTCCCAATCCTCCGAGATAGATGATTTTCTTCACTCCACGCTCAAGCGCTGTCTTTCCAAAATTGTGGGCGGCTTTTCGGTCGAGCTGCTCATACGAGCCTTTTCCGCCTAAAGAATGTATTAGATAGTATGCCGTATGCACACCGGACATCGTTGCATGCAATGACTTTAGATCGAAGACATCTCCTTTCACGAATTCCGTTGCCGATGCTTTTCTGTGTAACAGATACTCGGGATGCCGAGTCAAACAACGAAGAGGATGGTTTGTTTTCTCAAGCTCCTTGAGCAGATTTCCACCCACATACCCGGTGGCTCCTGTAATAAGGACCCTGCCTTTATCTTTAGTGTTCATCTTATTTCTCTCAAAATAGACGAGTTGCCTACACTCTCTGTTGCATAACAATCAAATTTCATTTATGCGTTGATTCTCGATCTTATTTTAATGATGCTTTCTAAAAAAATATACTCATCTCCGCAATCATTGCACATTAATGTTTTGATTGAAACCTCAATCTGATCCTACACATATCAAACAATTATCACGACTAACTATGAGTTGATAGAAGGAGTATTAGACAGGTGAAGAAAATATTCGAATTCTTTTCAAGTCGTCATATACTGGCAACGCTGTTTACAGTATCAGTGATTATGCTTGGACTCAACTCAGCGAGGACTCTAAAGCGGGATATCGTTCCCGAGGTTGATTTCGGTGAGATGATCATAACGACTCTCTATCCCGGTGCTTCTGCAGAGGATGTTGAGCTCAATGTAACCAACAAAATAGAAGATGAATTGAAGAGCGTCACTGGCCTGAAACGGGTGACGTCCACCTCAATGGAAAACATGTCCATAATCCAGGTCAGCATTGATCTCAATGTACGGGACATGGAAAAGGTGAAAAGCGATGTTCGCGATGCAGTGGACAGGGTGACGGATTTTCCAGACGAGGTATCGGAGTCGCCAGAGATCGAGGAAGTCGATACATCTCAAATTGCAATAATCGAGGTTGGAGTTTCAGGTGACGTGCCCTACGGAGAACTGAGAGAGATTGCCAAGCAGTTTGANNAAGAATGTTCCAGGTGTGTCTCGGGTTGACAAGTACGGATATCGAGCGCGAGAGGTCAAAGTTAATGTTTTTCCAGAGCGTCTCGAGAGATATCAAATTCCGATGGGTGAGATCATCCGTGCTATCGAGGCCCGCAATATTCGGCTTACGGGCGGTACCTTCGAGTCGTATACGAGCGAGAAGAACGTCGTTACCCTGGCACAGTTTTCAAAACCATCCGAGGTGGGCGATGTTATCGTTCGTTCTACATTTGAGGGGCCGTTATTACGAGTTAAGGATCTCGCCGTTGTAGAGGAGGATTTTGAGAAGGAGTCTATTCTTTCAAGGATAGATGGCAGGGAATCGATATCATTCATGGTCTTTAAGACAGAAAATGCCGACATAATCAGAACTGTTAGGGCTATTAAGAGTATGGTAAGGGCTGAAACTCCAAAGGGTATGCTTGCAGGATATGTAGATGTTTCGGGTATAAGCGATGACCAGCGCAGGTTTCCGGCCTCGCTTATGAAAATTTTCAAGGGTGATAGACAAAATGCCAAGATATTTCGCTACGGTCCGGTTCAGATTCTCTTCGCCCAGGACCAATCCCGCTTTGTGCAGAATCGATTCCAGATAGTATTGACGAACGGGGCCATCGGTCTCGCGTTTGTTATTCTTGTGCTCAGTTTATTCATCAACATCCGCACTTCATTCTGGGTGGCCGTTGGAATTCCGGTGTCAATGACAGGTGTATTCTTCCTCCTTCCCTTTTTCGGACGTTTTCTCGATACCATCTCTCTCGCATCACTGGTACTTGTCATAGGAATCATTGTTGATGATGGGATCATAATCTCAGAAAGTATCTATTACCGGAAATCGGTGGGAGACAGCCCATTAGAAGCTGCTGCAAAGGGGACCCAACTGGTTTTTTACCCGGTGCTCACGACTATTCTTACGACCTTTCTCGCCTTTGCTCCCATGCTGTTTCTCAAAGGTATATTCGGTAAGTTTGTATTCGTAATTCCACTTACTGTGAGTCTGGCCCTCTTTATATCTCTTGGTGAATCCCTGTTTGCACTTCCCGCACATTTAAAGCGAGGGATGGAACGGTCGACTAGAGGAGCACAACGTGAGGCTACCCGAAGGTGGTTTAACGGATTACGAAAGTTCTATCGAAGGTTCGCCTTTCGTTTTTTGAAGTTCAGGTATCCATTGTTTGCCCTCTTCATATTTGTTCTTATTGGTTCGATCTGGTATGCACGAAACAACATGGATTTTCTCCTCTTTCCATCCACCGGTTCGGATAATTTCGTTGTTGATATCGAGTTGCCGACCGGCACCTCACTAAAGGCAACGTCGGAAAAGGTAAAAGAGATCGAGCGGATCGTCTCCGACTTACCTGAAGGGGAGCTCGAAACCTTTGTTACCCGCATTGGAACGCTCGAAGGCTCACTTGGTCAGGCTGAAAATTTTGCCCTTATAAATGTCGGCCTTACGCCATATTCAGAGCGCGAGAGGGATGCCAGTGAAATAGTAGAGGAGATCCGCAACCGAACCGACACACTCGAGGGATTTAGCAGGATTACCTTTGAGGTCGTCCGTGGCGGACCCCCTGTTGGAAGACCCATCACACTCCGAATCATTGGGAACGATGATTCGGTTCGATTGGCACTCGCAGACAGAATTGTGGATTACCTGGAGTCGACGCCGGGGGTGAAGGATATCGACCGGGACGATAAACAGGGAAAGGAACAGATTGAGCTCAAGATAAATTACAATAGACTTGCGCGGCTCGGTCTCAGTGTGCAGGATGTCGCACAGAACGTTCGAATCGCTTATGACGGCCAAGTCGTGACGAGCCTCCGTGACGGCGATGAAGACGTTGAGTTTCGTGTTCAATTTGCACCAATGTATCGAGAGGATGTGAATTATCTGAAAAATCTCGTTATTCCCAATCAGCAGGGACGTCTTATCAAACTGAGAGACGTCGCCCGTCTGCAAATAGGACCGGGTCCCAATGCCTATCGTCATTTTGACGGTATTCGAACTACCACCGTTACCTCAGATCTGGATCAGGAAGTTACAACCCCCATTGCTGTTACCAGTGCGTTGCTCAGAGATCTGGATCTGGAGCAGAACTGGCCTGGCATGGAGATACGGGTCGGTGGCGAGGCTGAGGAAAGCATGGAATCAATACGAAATCTATTTCTGACCTTTATCATAGCATTTGTCGGCATCTATTTTCTGCTCATTCTTCTCTTCAATTCCTTTACCCAGCCCTTTCTCGTTATGGTTGCTATACCCTTCGGTATCGTCGGTGTGATTATTGCACTTGCCATACACGGGCAGCCCCTTAGTTTCATTGCCATCATCGGTACCATTGGACTGGCCGGTGTGGTGGTGAACGATTCACTCGTTTTGGTAAGCCACCTGAATGAGTTGAGGGCTGAAAAGCCAGACAAGAATATCCGGGAAATCGTTGCACTCGGAACGGCAAACCGTTTACGAGCCATCATTCTGACAACGCTTACGACTGTTGCAGGAGTGCTTCCCCTTGCCTATGGAATAGGCGGTACGGATTTCTTCATCTCACCCATGGCACTTGCACTCGGGTATGGTCTGTTGTTCTCAACACCCCTAACCCTCGTTCTCGTTCCCTGTCTCTACGTTATCTGGCACGATATTGGTAGGATTTTCAAAACGATTCGTTGAGTATTTGGGAATGTGAGGAGTACCATGTAGATCGCCATAAAAGTTTATTTCTATCAAAGTGCTGTGTCGATATTCATTGATTACCGATCGGAACGCGGTTATTTTGTAGATACATAAATGAGGAGAGCGGAATACAATAAGATGATAGGTTTAAAAGAGGCACTTGATATACTCCTGAACAACGTGGAGAGGTTGAAAACTACCGAGGTAGAATTATTCGATTCATTTGGAATGGTACTTGCCGAGGATGTTCTCTCCGATATAGACATTCCACCGTTCGATAAATCGGCAATGGACGGCTATGCCGTGCGGTCCGAAGATCTTACCCAGATGCCGACAGAATTAACATTGAAAGGTACTATTGCCGCCGGTGCGGTTTTGCAGAATGGTATCGGAAACGGTGAATGTGCAAAGATAATGACCGGTGCACCTCTGCCTAAAGGTGCCGATGCAGTCGTCATGAAGGAGGTAACACAGGAGTTAGAGGATGGAAAGGTAAGATTCACTCAGAACATATTACCTGGGAAAAATGTATGCGAAAGAGGTGAAGATATTCGAAAGTACCAGAGAGTGCTCGAGAATGGGACACTTCTCCATGGTCCAGAAATTGCAGTTCTATCATCAGTTGGAAAGAAAATCGTTCGCGTGTACAGGAAACCCACGGTCAGCGTGCTTTCAACGGGAAGTGAAATTATTGAGCCCGATGAACCGCTGAAAGAGGGAAAGATTCGTAACAGCAACGGCCCGATGCTGCTATCACTCCTGGGGACGCTCAACACCCGGATAAACTATCTGGGAATCAGTATCGACAGCGAGGAGGAATTGGTCGAACGGATCAAACGGGGACTGGAAGGGGATATGTTGCTTATCTCAGGAGGCGTCTCGGTGGGTGACTACGATCTCATACCGGTAACTCTGAAGAAAATGGGTGCCGATATAAAGTTTCATCGGGTTAAGGTTAAGCCGGGCAAACCTCTTCTCTTTGCAAAAAAGGGAGGCTGCACCATTATTGGTATACCGGGAAATCCGGTATCAAACTTTACCACCTTCAACTTTTTCGTGAAACCGGCACTTTACAAGATGATGGGTAGAGTTGATTATCGATTGCCTTTGTTAAGCGCCCGCCTGACTCAGGAGATAGTGAAGAAGACAGAACGTTCGCAGCTTATGCCCTCGTTGTACCGAATACATGATGGTATGTTTGATGTAACACCATTGAAGCTCAACGGCTCTGCTGATATTATAGGATGTACCGGCTGTAATTGTCTGATTTGGATCGAAGAAGATTGCCAGAAGGTTCCACGGGGGAAAGATGTTTCGATACTGCTCCTTAATCTTGTATAGGAGTAGTAACTTCTGGTTTTAGTATACTCTATAAGAGAAACTGGAGGTATGGAGAATGGAACCGGCGCAGGACTTACAGATTGAATTAACGGTTAATGGAAAAAAGGTGGGGATGAACCCCTATGTAAAACTTGTATTCACCAACGTTGTGCTCGGACTGATAAAATCGTTGAAAAATATCGGAGAAGCAAAAGAGATAGTATTGAAGCTCAGAAAATAGAAGAGAACAAAAAAGAGGATCGGTTTTATGGGGAGTGCGGACGATTTAACACATATTGATGAAAGCGGAAATGCACGCATGGTTGACATCGGGAAAAAGGATGTAACAAAANNACAAAACGAACGGCCACAGCATCCTGTAAGCTGTTTATGAAACCCGAAACACTCAGGGCCATTTCTGAGGATAGAATAAAAAAGGGCAATGTATTTACCGTTGCCAAGATCGCAGGAATTTCCGCAGCGAAAAAAACCGGGGAACTCATCCCACTTTGCCACCCGTTGTCTCCAGAACACATCGATATTGCATTCCATCCCGAGCCGGAAAAAGGTATTCTCATGGTCAATTCCTCTGTGAGCGTTACTGCAAAGACGGGGGCCGAGATGGAGGCGCTTCAGGCTGTTGCTCAGGCCGCTCTTACGGTCTATGATATGTGTAAAGCTGTTGACAGAGGGATAACCATCACCGAGCTTCAGCTCATCCACAAAGAGGGAGGGAAATCGGGAGAGTGGAAAAGAGAATAAGAGCGGCGGTCGTTACAGTTAGTACGCGCTCAAGTGCTGGAGAGCGGGAGGATACATCCGGACCAGCTATTCGGGACCTGGTTCATAACAGGATTGGTGAAACGGTTTATTATACCGTTGTGACCGATGACATCAAGGTCATACGAGAGGAACTGATCAGGATCTGTGATGAGCTCAGGCCGGATGTGCTGTTTACCCTCGGCGGAACGGGACTCGCACCTTCGGATGTTACTCCCGAGGCAACCGAATCGGTAATTGAAAGAAAAGTTCCAGGCATTTCCGAAGCATTGCGAATGCTGAGCCTCCAAAAAACCGACAGGGCCATGCTCTCCCGAGGAATTTCGGGAGTACGAAAGAACACGTTGATTATAAATATGCCTGGTAGTGAACGGGCGGCAAGGGAGAGCTTTGATATTGTACAGCCCGTTCTTCAACATGCAGTCGATTTAATTAACAGCACGGTGAAGGATTGTGGAAGACCAGTCAAGAAACAGTGATCACACCCTCGTCGATTCCTGCGGGCGTTTGATAAACTACCTCCGTATTTCGGTTACCGACAGGTGTAATATGCGCTGCCTTTACTGCATGCCCAGTGATGAGGTTTCCTTTATCTCACGAGAACAGATCCTTCGATATGAGGAGATTCTCCGAATCGCTGATATCTTCATCGAACTTGGTATTGAGAAAATTCGCATCACTGGAGGAGAGCCGTTGATCAGGCATGGCGTCCTCTTTCTCCTCGAAGAACTGGCAGGCAGGGAGGAGCTTGCGGAAATAACACTCACAACAAACGGTTTGATGCTCGGTGAATATGCAGCAAAGTTGTACAGGGCAGGTATCAAGAGGGTAAATGTGAGCATCGATACCTTGAGAGGTGAAACATACGAGAAGCTCACAGGTACCAAACGTATTGACCGCGTGCTTCAGGGGATAGGAACGGCACGTGAAAACGGACTCAGGGTGAAGCTCAATATAGTTGCAATGCGTGGAGTTAATGACGGTGAATTCACCGATTTTGTCCAGTTTGGGATTGACCAAGGCTGCGATATTCGATTCATTGAGGTAATGCCACAGATCTACAACAAGACCTTTGCGTCTGATCTCTATATTCCCGGACGTGATATTCTCAAGAAAATAGGTAAGAGCTTTATGCTCACACCTGTTGCGGGCCAGAATTCCCTGGCAAAGGAGCGGCTTTATGGACCGGAGGGACATTCGATACGGATCGGTATTATAAGCCCTATAAGTGATCCATTCTGCGCTCGATGTAACAGGCTGAGGTTGATGCCCGATGGGGAGCTAAAGTCCTGCCTTTTCAGTAGAAATGGAGTGAATTTACGGGATCTCTTAAGAAGAAATGCTTCAGTTGACGCTATTAAAAAAGCTATATACCAGACGGTGAGGAATAAACCTGAAATGCATGGCATAAACCAGGATACAGTGGGGCTCGTCATGCATAGAACAGGAGGTTGAAGGGGGTGAAAACCGGTAGAATCGTTGCCATATCTATCAGCGATCGCAAGGGGGAGCGGAAGCACAATGTTCAAGAAGCCTCACTCATCAAGGATCGCGGTTTAGAACACGACGCACATGCCGAGGGAGGCCTGAGGCAGGTGAGCCTTCTCATGGATGAAAGCATCGAACGGATGCAATCACAGGGTGTGGATGTCGCGCACGGTGACTTTGCTGAAAATATCGTAACAAAGGGATTGGATCTGTCAGCCCTCAAATTGAACGACATCTTAACGGTTGGTGAGAAGGGGAAATTGAAGGTTACGATGATAGGCAAGGAGTGCATCACTCCATGCAGGATATACTATCAGGTCGGTTATTGTATCATGCCGCAGGAAGGGGTGTTCTGCAAGGTTCTCGAAACAGATAGAATAAAGGTGGGAGATTCCATAAGCTTACAGGATCCTTAAACCTCCTTAGAAAATCTGAATATTACTCATCCCACTTAACGGGATATTCGATTGGTGTGTAGTTTCTTATATATGAAAATGCTTCGTCAGGATGCTCAGTCACATAGTATAGATTTCTGTACTTTTCCTTAACGAAATTCTCACTGAAAATGTTTTCCATCCATGCTACAAGTTTCGAATAGAAGCCATTGATATTTACAAGAACGATCGGCTTGTTGTGAAAGTGGAGCTGTTTGAGGGTGAGCACTTCTGAAAACTCTTCTAGCGTGCCGAAACCCCCGGGAAGTACGATAAATGCGTCTGATCGATCCTCCATAATCTGTTTCCGTTCATTCATGGTCTTACAGATGATTATTTCATCAGCATCTCTGTAACATAACCCCTTTTTTACAAAGAGTTCGAGATTGACTCCCGTGACTCTACCGCCATTTTTCTTTACAGATCTTGCAAGTGCACCCATCAAGCCTATATTTCCGCCTCCATAGACGAGTTTGAATCCACCAGCAGCAATGAGCTCTCCGACCTGTACTGCAACATTGAGATAAGAAACATCAATCTTTGAACTGGAAGAACAGTAAACACCAATNNTTGGTTTTAAAGGTAATTCAGGAGTTGAAATTTTTCTACACAATCTTTAAAAATATATCAGTAAAAATTAATATTTTGGGAACGGGAAGGGTAAATGGTAAATACAGTCAGCTACTCAGATAATCTCAGACGAGCGGTTGAGGGTTTGAGCCCTTATTGGATTCCTTTTACTCTTGACATAGGAGCGATATCAGGGCTAACCGAACCAATTCTCAAACAATTCAAGGAGGTGACTGGTTCCGAAAAACCTGATGAGTACTTTGACTATGATTTTCGCACCTGTTCCCTTACAGCTCAATTTGGCGGTGAGGATCCTGCCCGATATCATGGCGATACTCCAATGGAAACCAGTTTTGATGAGTGGGGTGTTGGCCACTGGGCAGGCGGTGATAAGGGTACCTATGAGAAGATGTTTTCCCCACTATCATCAGCCATCGATGTCGTTGGGGTCAAGGATTATCCAAGCCCTGTTATCGAAAATTCGAACTTTACTGCTACAATTGAGAATTACAAAAAGAGGGGTTATCCAGTTTTCGGTTATGCTGGGAGTGTCTATGAGTGGTCCTGGTGGCTTCGGGGTATGGAGCGTTTCATGGAAGATTTGATTCTACGTCCGCTTATTGCAGAAGCCATAACAGAAAAGGTCGCCAGTTATACTAAAAAACTTGCCGTCGGGTCGGCAAAAGCAGGCATAGAAGTGCTCTGTTTCTACGATGATGTTGGTATGCAGACTGGTATGCAGATATCCCCCGCTCTTTGGCGGCACTTCATTAAACCACACTGGATCGATATACTGAGTGCAGTACGGAGTGCTTATCCCCACAGTATTTTTTTCCTCCACAGCTGTGGAAATATAAGCAAAATCCTGCCAGACATTGTTGAGCTTGGATTCCACATTTTGCATCCTGTTCAGCCTGAGTGCATGGAGTTTACGGAGGTGAGGCAGGAGTACGGAAAGGATATTCTCCTCTGCGCCACAGTGAGCGCTCAGAAGATATTCCCCTTTGCAAAACCGAAAGAGATACGGCGGGAAATTCGCCGCCTCAAAGAGATCTGTTCAATCGACAATCGCTGTATACTCACTCCCTCAAATATGATTCAACCGGAAACCCCATGGGAAAATATCATTGCCTTTGTTGAAGAGGCCCGAAGTAGCAGACCCAAAATGGATTTTACCGTAGATCAAGAGAAAAGACGTTTGTAGTATTCTTCATAGCGTTCACGAACCGGGTGGTACATTCTGTGGTTATCGGGGTTGTAATGGACGGCATCACCGAACTCTATATAATCGTTTACTTTCTCGAGAGAGCCTATTATACCCAGTGCTCGAAGTGCAACAAGGCAGGCGCCCCAGGCCGAGGCATGCTCGACTCCAGGCATCCGCAGCTTTCTTCCCAGGAAATCCGCTGTTATCTGCATCCATGCGGGTGATTTCAATATTCCCCCGGTAAGTATGAGTTCCATGTCCTGTGCAGGGTTGAACATTCCTGCGATTGAGTACACCCGGAATGCAAGACCTTCAACAAGTGCTTTCAGCATGTGTTCCTTTCCATGGCTGAAGTTCATACCTATCAATGCAGCCCGGGCATTTGGGTTGTAAGAGGGACTACGCTCGCCGGTCATAAAGGGCAGGAATAAAAGCCCGTCAGCTCCGGGAGGAATGCTGTGCACTGCCCTATTGAGGATTTTGAAGATATCCTCCTGCGGTGAAACAACTGGAAAAAAATTATTACCAAACCACTCTATAACATTTCCTGCGTCATGTACGACTCCACCGAGCACCCATTTATTTTCTGTTAGATAGTAACACCACGCCTCCTTGCCTTTTAGAACCGTCGGTATGTCGGAGATTTTTCTCACCGCAGCAGAAGTACCCATGGTCAAGCTCATCCGCGTATCATCCAGACCAACGCTGCCAAAATGAGCAAGGGGACCATCCGCACCACCTATTACGCCCGGTGTCCCCTCAAGAAGTCCCATTTGTGAAGCGTATTCACTCTTGAGCTTTGGCAGTGTGAAATGGGTATCAGTAACCGGTGAAAGCTTGCCCTTATCTATACCGGCGAGCTCCATAAGCTCATCGTCCCAATCCATAGTCTTCACGTTCCACATCCCCGTTCCCGATGCGATCGATCGGTCGACTGCAATGGAGCCGAATAGTCGGTAGAGTATGTACTCTTTGATGGATATAAATCGTGCGGTTTTTCTGAATATTTCAGGCGCTTCTTCTTCCATCCATACGAGACGAGGAAGAAAGTACAGTGGATGAACGGTGCAGCCAGTTCGGGCACGTACTGTTTCAATATCGAGTGTCTTTCGAAGCTTTTCGCTTTGGAAGGTAGATCTCGTATCCGCCCAGGTGAGGGCATTGCAGAGCTTGTTTCCCTTCCGGTCAACGGGAAGCAGGCTGTGCAGTATGCCACCGAACACGAGAGAAGATATAGTGGCGGGGGTAATGTCATTATCATCAATCAGCGCACGGACAACCCGTATCACCGCGTCAAGAACGTCATCGGGGTTCTGTTCAGCTCTTCCGGGTGATGGAAATAAACTCCGGTAACTCTGTGAGCTTGAAAATAGGGTGCCGTTGTCGACCGAATAGAGTATACCTTTGGTGCTCGTCGTCCCGATATCCAGAGCTATTATTGAGCTTGTTTTCTTCATGGTGTTTGTGGTCTTTTCAAAGGGTATATCAGCACGAGGTCTTGGACAAGAGATTTTGTTTTGTTTTTTCCTTGACATAACCAGGTGGTGGTTTTAAAACGGTTGAAAGAAGAGGGATACAATGGGTAAAAATATGGAATATTTAAGAGAGACATTCTCACTAGAGGGTAAGGTGGCTGTCATCACCGGTGGGGGAGGGACTCTTGCCACAGCAATGGCTGAGGCGTTGTTGAAAGCGGGGGCATGTGTTTCCCTCTGGGGCAGGGGCCTCGAATCGTTGAACAGAGCGGAGGAGAGTATCGGGGCCAGGACAGAACTCAAGGAAAATATTCATATTGTTCAGGTCGACACATCGAATGAGGAGAATGTTCGCAGGTCCTTTGATCGTACCTGCGATGAGTGTGGTATGCCCGAGATACTGATCAACGGCGTTGGTGGTAACAGGGGAAAGTCTGATTTTATTGATACGGACATCGAGCTTTTTGAATCGGTCCTCAAGCTGAATCTGATAGCCGGTCTTATGGTTCCAACAAAACTTTTTTCGAGAAAATGGATCGAAGGAAAGAGGGAGGGATCCATCATCAATATTGCCTCCATGTGCTCCTTTGTACCCTTATCCGGAGTCTGGGCGTATGATGCGGCAAAGGCTGGTGTGATAAATTTGACAATGGCTTGTGCAAAGGAGTTTGCACCCCATGGGATTCGCGTCAATGCAATTGCTCCCGGATTTTTCCTTGGAAAGCAGAACCGTTCTCTCCTCATAGATGATGATACCGGAAATCTCACCCCAAGAGGCCAGGCCGTCATAGCACACACACCATTTGGACGGTTCGGTAAGGCCGAAGAACTGGCCGGTGTTGTTCTATGGCTTTCGAGCAACAGAGCTTCTGGTTTCGTCACTGGAGTTACGATACCGGTTGACGGGGGGTACCTGGTCCATAATATTTGAATTTAAGTATATATATTTATGTGGTTTGTTATTGAATGCCAACCATTACTGTTTGAAAAGAGCGGATCATGGTGATAGGTGAGGGAAGCCGGACTACACAGCTCGACGTGGAACAGGTTGAGGGAGTAATTCGAGAAGGAACCCCCAGTTCTCTCTACAGGGGAAAGTCTGTCCTCGTGCTTACACCGGACGGGACGAGAACTGCACCTCTACCCCTGATGATCGATGCCCTGCAAAGGGTAATGGGGCAGACAGCATCCCGTTTGGATTTTATGGTTGCCCTTGGGACGCATCGATCGTTGGGACAGGCTGAAATCATCAAGCTCTATGGACTTACTGAAAATGAGCTTGAAACGGGATTCAGCAATTGCCGTTTTTTGAATCACCGTTGGGACATCCCCCAAACACTCAAGAAGATTGGGAAAATAGAAGCTGGAGAAGTAGCATCGATTACCGATGGCATATTTAGGGAAGAGATCGATATCGACATAAACAAAAATATCTTTAACTATGATCTCGTTGTTATTCTTGGTCCCGTTTTTCCCCATGAAGTGGCAGGATTTTCTGGAGGAAATAAGTACCTCTTTCCAGGCATATCGGGCGGTAAATTCCTACATTTTTTCCACTGGGTCGGAGCGATAGTTACGTGCTGGAAAATAATTGGCCAAAAACACAACCCCGTTCGTATGCTTGTTGATCGTGCTGCTGGTTTCGTGAAGGTCAAGAAACACTGTATCGCAATGGTGGTAACCAGGGATAATGGTCTTGCAGGTCTCTACGTCGGGAGCCCTGAAGAATCCTGGTCGTCAGCAGCTGATCTATCCGCTCAATTACACATAGTGCGAAAAGAACATCCCTTTAAGCTCGTCGTCGGCAGTGCAGCCCCAATGTACGATGAACTGTGGACCGCGGGTAAGGTTATGTATAAACTCGAGCCCGTTGTTGCAGATGGTGGAAGGCTTATCATCCATGGACCACATGTATCCGTTCTCTCCCATACGTGGGGAAAATACATCGAAAAAATTGGATACCATGTTCGTGACTTCTTCCTTGCGCAGAAAGAACGTTATAAGGATATTCCCAGGGGAGTGCTTGCTCACTCGACACATGTCAAGGGTCTGGGAAGCTTTGCCGACGGGATCGAGCAACCGAGAATTGAAGTGATACTGTCCACATCTCTGCCGGAGGAGACCTGCAGACATATCAATCTAGGGTATATGAATCCCGATGATGTCGATATGAAGGGTCATGAAAACAGAGAAGACGAAGGGATTCTTGTTGTTCGTGATGCCGGGGAAGTACTCTACAGGCTTACTGATGATTCATAAGTTTCACCCTGATTCTCAGGGTGCTGACCGGATAAAAAATCTTTATCATAAACATCGAGTCATAAAATAGGGAGCCATCGGAACTGAGCTTGTGAAATCAAATGGTGCAATTACTGTTACGCAGGCTGATCGCTGGCTGCGTGATGTGAAAAACAATGGAATTCTTCCCTTAATGAGGCGCTGTTGTGAACTTTCCCGCTTCAAAAACATAGTGCACTTTTTGTATCCTGAATCGATCTCTTATTTGGGTCGGAAAATTTTCTGTCTCCTCCGAATGGGAGACGGGGATGTATTGGGAATTTATAGACCGGGAAATTTTCTCACCCGGTTTGACGGGCTGAGACGCGGAGAGTGGTATTTTTGCTCCCTTACTAAGCGAAATGCGGCAGAACTCAGAAGGACCCTGCCCTTTACCGCTCCTTCAGTTTTAGGGAATTTCTCGACCATATTTGGTGCTGGAGATCGGCTGGGTAATGCGACAGGAGGGCATCTTCGGGTATTTAAAGATTACAAGGTTTCACCAGTCCTTGCCCAGCAGTCGGAAAGGGAGATAACGCGTGCCGGTAGATCATTTGTCGATGTACTGGATTCGGCAACGTGGGCAGTTTTCAGAAGCGGGTACGATCGCCCGTGGGGAGCGGATGGGGATCACCTGAAAACGGCAGAAGGGGTACGCAGGGTATTATCTATCGGATACACCATGGTAACCGTTGATGTATCGGAATTCATAAAGGGCGAGTGTTGTTCCTGGAAAAACACTGAAATTAGGTGCGGTTATCGAGAGCTTTCCGAATCCAGGAGAAAGAATTTTGAAAAGAATTATCTCGGAAAACCGATTCATCTCGTTACCGGGGAACGTATAATTTTTTCAGAGGAGGAGCTTGCCCGCACCGTTCTTATTTATGGGGAGGCATTAGATGCCCTGAAACTCTATCAGGTCTGCGAGAGCATGAATAAAGGTGGTGCGTTTGATTTTGAAATATCGATCGATGAAACTCCCTTTCCGACTACCGGACAGGCTCATGTTTTTTTGGCAAAAGAGCTAATGAGGGGTGGGAGGCGTATCTACTCCATTGCACCGCGTTTTGCTGGAGATTTTCAAAAGGGCATCGACTATATCGGAAAAGTTGCAACCTTTGAAAAATCTCTGCGAATTCATCACTCAATTGCCAGGACCTTTGGATACAAGGTGTCTATTCATTCTGGAAGTGACAAGTTCAGCATCTATCCATCCATAAGGACGATAACAAAAGGAACGTTCCATCTGAAGACTGCCGGCACAAGTTGGCTCATAGCATTGCGTGTCATGGCTGAAGAAAGGCCGATTTTTTTTCGAAAGCTCTACACCGAAGCGCTGGGCAAATTTAAAGCTGCCAGAGTGTACTACCCTGCAACTCCCGAAATAGACCAGTTCCCCTCTCTTGACAACATCGCCGATGATGAGCTTTCGAGCCTATTCGAAAGTCCTGAAGTGCGTCAGTTGCTCCACATTACCTACGGTGAAATTTTCCGGTCACGGGTTATAAGAGAAGGGCTGTATCGTGCACTCTCCCAATACCGTAACCATTACTGGAATGCTCTCGCCCGTCATCTAGGTAATCATCTCGAGGCGCTTGGGGTTCCTAGAGTTTCCTGAGCAATCTGGGCAGGGCGGTTTGAGTAAATGACATCGAGAAGCTATAAATTCTTGAGGAGGCAAAATGGCGGCGATATTTATAGATGATTCATTTCTGCTCTGTAATAAAATTGCCGAGAGGCTCTATCATAACTATGCGGCTGAGTTGCCTATCTTTGACTATCATTGTCATCTGCCCGTTAGAGAAATTGCGGAAGATAAAAATTTCGCAACAATTACGGAGGCATGGCTGGCACATGATCACTATAAATGGCGGGTCATGCGGGCAAATGGGATCGATGAAAGGTTTATAACCGGAAAAGCATCGGATTATGACAAGTTCAGGGCCTGGGCAGAAACGCTGCCCTATACCATAGGAAATCCTCTCTACCACTGGGCACATATGGAGCTCAGAAAATATTTTGGCATCGACAATATGCTCTTGAATGAGCATACTGCACGGGAGATCTATGAGATCTGCAACACCCATCTACGTTCTGATGATTACAAACCTCGCTCGCTTTTAGAGAGAATGGGGGTGGAAGTTTTATGTACAACCGATAGTCCTATTGAGACACTCAAATATCACCGGCAGCTGCGCGGAGATCCATCGCTCACCCAGAAAATCGTACCCACCTTCAGACCGGATGGTGCGCTGAGGATAGATGCACCAAATATCTTCAATGAGTGGATTTACCAGCTTGGACAGGNNTGAAGATTTTCACGAAGTAGGCTGCAGGGTATCGGATCACGGAATCGATCAACCCTACGCCGAGGGGTATACCGAAAGGGATATCAGAGAGATCTTCAATCGGGTAATGCAGGGAAAGGGGCCGGATTCTGATGCCATGCGAAAGTTTCGGTCCTGTATGCTCGTTGAATTTGCACGAATGAACCGTGAGAAAAACTGGGTTCAGATGCTTCATATTGGGGCGCTCAGAAATAATAACCGGAGATTTTTCATTGAGTTGGGACCTGACACTGGATTTGACTCAATTGGGGATTGGCCTGTTGCTGGTCAGCTCATTACTTTCCTTGACCGTTTAGACTGGAACAATATTCTCCCAAAAACTGTCCTTTTCAACAGCAATCCTCAGGATAACTCGATCTTTGTTTCAGTGATTGGCTGTTTTCAGGATGGCGTGGTACCCGGTAAAATTCAGCTTGGGCCAGCATGGTGGTTTAATGACACTAAAGAGGGGATTCTCGAGCAGCTCAACGCTCTTAGAAACGGCGGATTGCTGAGTAGGTTCATCGGTATGGTAACCGATTCGAGAAGCTTTCTCTCTTTTCCACGGCACGATTATTTTCGACGAATCCTGTGTAGTTTCCTGGGGGAAAAGATACAGCGAGGTGAGATACCTGATATTGCGGATCTCGTTGGCCCCATGGTACAGAATATCTGCTATCACAATGCTGCCGGATATTTTGAATTAGAATGAAAACTTGTTGCAATTGAGATATCTATTGACAAAAATCAGAATAATGTGAAGATAGTACATAATATCAAAAAAGTAATTATACGAATTATCGGGCTTTATGTTTGCCACATCATAGAGAAAACCGTTTACAGGACTTCAAGATGTTAATGAGATTGAAATAAAACTTGAGTAAGAGGCATGTTTTTTGGAAACGTGACAGGAGGGTATCGTGGAAAAAGAGAATCTCAACAAAACGAAAAGCATTGGAGCAGGCGTCTCAATGGTAATCTTTCCTACACTGCTGATAAGCCCGGTGCCTGGTTTGGATTCATTGGAGGAGTATTGGGAATTTTCGGAGCTGTTATTCTTGCATGCGATAAGGGTGCCCTGACCCTTACCCTTTCGGCATTCGATAAACTACCTGAAAGAGAGTTTGTCCAGATCTATCCAGCGCTCCGTGTTCTGCAGGAACGGGCGGGCATGCTTGCTATTGTTTGGCTCTTGCCTCTTTTATCTATCGGAGCTCTGATCCAAGCTATCGGACTCCTTAAATCAAAGGCAGTACCTGCTTGGCAACCAATTATGATTATCATTGGCATGATTATAATGCTTAACCCAGACATTGAGATCCTAAGCACATTTGCAGCTATATTTACTGCGATTGGATTTATTCCAATTGGTGTGCAAGTCATGCGAAAGAGTCTATAGATGTTAGGATGTTCTTTTGAGCTAAGAAAACACTCACGAATTAGGGAACATTCTGATTGAATTATCTGAAAAAAACTATTCCAGATTCATGAACAGGGTGTTCAGCGATTCTGCAAGGGTTGGATGAGCAAAAACCGCATCCCTGAAGACAGGGTAGGGTATATTCTTGAGCATAGGCATCTGCAGAACCGCCATGAGCTCGCCACCCTCGATTCCAAGAACCGCGGCGCCCAGTATGAGTTTGGAGCTCTGATCTAC
>JABAOF010000664.1_pt3 | contig 27623 bp, 14 predicted proteins | sample 7062171 | NCBI WGS metagenome assembly JABAOF01 (sample SAMN14538628, study PRJNA623070) | marine sediment metagenome | biome: marine biome [ENVO:00000428]; feature: marine pelagic biome [ENVO:01000023]; material: deep marine sediment [ENVO:00002113] | place: India: Gulf of Khambhat ...
TATCCCATTGATTGATCCCTATATCGGTGATTACTTGATTTGTGTTATCAATGAAGTTGTTGTGATGGATGTAATTGTTGGGGGAATCATTCATTACAACGCCAATATTATTTTCAAATATTGTATTATTGGAAATCGTGTTATCAGTACAACCATTATCGAAGTCGATGCCTACACTATTGTTCGAGATAAGATTATTTGAAAAGAAGTTGCTACTACTCATGAAGGGAAGATGGAGACCTTGATTCGTGTTGGAAATAATATCGTTATATGTTATGTTATTATATGATGATTGCTCGAGGCGGATACCAACAACGTTGTTCAAAACATTGTTATTTATTACATCATTATTAGATGACAATCTGATGTAGATTCCGATATCAAGATTCGAATATACATCGTTGTTCGTTATCATGTTATTCGTCGATGAATCATAAATATAGATACCGTAAAAGGCGCTCCCTGAGATTTCATTTCCCATAATATCGTTATATGATGAATTGTCAAGCCGGATGCCTTCCCTTCCGTTCGAAACATTGTTGCCAATTACATCGTTATATGAGGATTGCCAAAGCCATATGTCATCTCCAGTATTGTTTATTATAAAACAGTTATCTGATAAGGAAAGGTAGATACCTGTTTCATTATCCGATAAAACATAGTTATCCATTATCTCGCAGTTATCCGAGCCTGAGATTTCGATGCAGTCTCCTTTTTTATTCGTAATATTGTTGTTCAATATGTCATTGTCTGATGATTGATAGATATTTACGGCCCCGCCCCAACTATTTGATGATACATTGTTATCTGCTATTGTGTTATTTGTTGACGATTGACGAACGTTGATGCCAATATATCCCGCTAGATCATCGTTATTCAAAACATCGTTTCCAATAATCTTATTGTTCGACGATAATACAAGATATATCCCGTTATCACTGTTCGATAAGAAAATATTGTTTATTATGTTATTGTTGTTCGATGAAAAATGAATATAGGTACCGTTACCGTTATCCGATACATTGTTGTTAGTTACGTTGTTGTCGTTGGATGATGCGAAGATATAAATGCCGAATAAATTATTGTTCGTAATGTTATTGCCACTCACACTGTTGTTTGAGGATGAAGTAAGCTGGATGCCAGTTCCTTCGTTCGATGAAATATTATTACCACTTATTGTCCCATAATTTGATGAGTACACAAAGATACCAAAGTTGGTGTTCAAAGAAACGTTGTTATTCGTTATATTATTGTCTGATGATAAATCGAGACGGATTCCATACCCATTCTCTGTAATATTGTTGCCTGTTATTGTATTGTTATTTGAAGAGTACCTTAGATAGATACCATAATAATAATTCATAGATACATCGTTACTCGTTATTAGAGTATTAGTGGAGTATGCAACCTCAATCCCGACATCAGTATTATCTATTTGCAGGTTTCTCATATCGAAATTTGTACAATTGGCAAGTATAAGTTGCCCAACTGGTATCCCATCAATATTCATGCCACTGGTATCTTTATAATAATACAGCTTTTTACCGTTTACCATATTGTTATCTGGTATCGTATGGGTATTAAAATGGGACAGCTGAGTTCCCCATATGAAAACACCATCGTTGACAAAACTGTTATTCGTGATATTGTTGTCTGATGATGAGAAGAGAAAAATGCCAAAATTATTGTTAGCAATATAATTGTTTGTTATGTTATTGTAAGGTGATTTTATTTGGATGCCCCATCCATTACTCGATATATTGTTGCCCATTATTGCGTTATTGTTTGATGACGGCCATCTGGTATAGATACCTATGCCAATGTTCGAATGAACATCGTTGTTAGTTATGGAGTTGTTTTGTGATGAATCAAGATTTATGCCATGATCGATGTTTGAATGGACAATATTGTTATTTATGGTGATATTGCTTGTACCCGGCATAGCATTAATGCCCCTATCCCCATTGGTAATGTTGAAACCTGTAATATTAACCCAATTACTGGTAATACTAACGACATCTCCGCTCCCTCCACCATCGATTATCGTGATGTCCTTATTCTCGCCTGTCAGGTTTATCGTTCTGTTCACTACAATATTTTCAAAATAAGTTCTGTTATAGACGAAGACTGTGTCTCCATCACTACTTTCATTAATTGCATCCTGGATGGATGAATAGTTACCTCCCCCTGTGCCGCCTACATATCGAGTTGTCTGAGCACTCACAACTTTCGGCTCAAATATGATGAATCCTATGAATCCTGCCATTACCAATAGACACACGATACCAAGGGTTTTTACGGTTTTTTCCATGGTTTTCCCTCCTCAATTGGAATGACCTCCTCATTCTAATTGGGTCTTTTATAGATTTCGGTTAGGTTTATCCAGTATCAATTTATTGAATACTTTGAGTTTTCAGCAACCTAGATTCGGATTCACCAATCTCAAAAGCTTTTTCTACCACAACCTCGACAAAGACATGACATATCGTCCACAATATACCCTAAACATAGATATGCTTACCTCATGCATCTAATGCCAGCCTAGAACTCCTCATCAGGCTCGGGAAGATCGAGTCTATCCAATTCTTCTTCGGATAGCTTTTTACGTCTCTTAGCCTTTGGTGGAGGCGGAGGTAATTCCTCTTCCTCAGCCTCTTCTAACTCCTCCTCTTCTTCCTCTGATAGCTCTTCGATAGTGGCTTTCCTAGGTGGAGAAGATATTTCCTCTCCCTCTTCCAATCCCTCCTCTAATAGCTCAGCAATTATGGCTTTCTTGGGGGGTGGCGGAGGTATTTCCTCTTCCTCAAGTTCCTCTTCGACTTCTTCCACAGTTTTTTTCTTCCTTAAAGCTAGAAAAGCTACAATCAACAATAAAATTATAATCAATGCAATTAAGAGCCATAGCCACCATAGGTCTTCGGGCTCCTCTTCCTTTGGATTGTCGACTTCCACGTTGATACTTATTTCTGAAGAATAATTCATACCATCGTATGATCTGACATAAATTGTGTGCTGACCATTAGATAACTCTGTTGTAACCAAATTATAGCTCCATGATGTTGTACCAGTGACCCAAATCCAATTGCCTTCGTCTATCTTTATCTCGACTCTTTGGATCGTACCATCAGGATCGGATGCATTCCCAATGATTTCAACATTACCAGAAATTATTTCACCAGACTTTGGATTAGATATATTGCATGTCGGAAGCTGATTCACAATAAATGGAGTTGCATTCACCTCATTGGATAACGGACCTTCGCCAATTGCATTCTTGGCACCGACTTTATAATAATATTTGACGCCATTAGTGACATTCGTATCATTATAGAACCTGAGATTTCCAATCTCCTCAAGTAATGTTTCTCCATCTGTTATTGTACCCCTGTAAATCGTGTAGTTGGTTATAGGGGAACCACCATTATCGGAAGGGACGTTCCAAGTGAGATTCACATAACCAATGCCTGCATTTGCCTGGAGGTTCTGTGGGGTTGAAGGTATTGTCAGAGGTGTAGTAGGTGTTGCATCTATAGTTGAATTCGATCCTTCTCCAATACCGTTGATTGCAGAAACGTAGTATGTATATGTTACACCATTAATGACATTGGTATCATTAAACCACAATTGACCTGCAGGAGTGGAATTGTAAATCCCAATTGTACCGTTTCGATAGATATTATAACCTGTGATTGCAGAACCGCCATCTGAGGATGGAGCATTCCATGTGAGATTCACATAACCATTACCTGCATTTGCCTGAAGGTTTTGAGGGATTGAGGGCACAGTCGAAGGTGTAGTAGGTGTTGCACTAGTAGTTGAATTTAAACCCTCTCCGATAGCATTGATTGCAGAAACATTGTAAATATAAGTTACACCATTGATAACATCGGTATCATTAAACCATAATTGACCTGCGGTAGTGGAATTATAAATCCCGATGGTACCGTTTCGATAGATATTATAACCGATAATTACAAAACCACCATCTGAGGATGGAACATCCCAGGTCAAATTTACGTAAGAATCACCAGCTGTTGCGGTCAAGTTGATCGGTGGTGATGGCTCTGAAACAGGTGTACCGTTCGTTTCATTGGACAAAGGCCCTTCTCCAACACTATTAACAGCGCTCACCTTGTAGTAATAAGTAACACCTCCATTTACGTTCGTATCATTGAATGAGGTGATATTTCCTATCTCAATATAGGATGTCTCTCCACCTGATGTCGTGCCTCTATAAATTCTGTAATATGTAATCGGAGAGCCACCATCGTCAACTGGAGCGCTCCAGGTTAAATTTACATATGTAGCTCCAGCGATGGCAGTTAAGCCTATAGGTGCATCTGGTACTGAATTGGGCGAGATTATTACCACATCCTCGACTACAGCGTAATGATCAATCGGTATAGGATTTAGGTATCCAGATTTGTAATCCTCAAGCATCCAAGCCCCGGGCGGTAACCCGATTACGAGTGATCCAACAAGGGTCGCATTGTACACGTCATGGGAGACGTTTAAGGCGTCGTTGTAGTCACTAAGGACTGCTATGGGGTTCGCAATGTTCTTAATGGGATCACTGATCCCAATCTGCTGATCACCCACACTCACTCCAGAGGATGTAACAAAATGGCCTCGTATTCTGGTGCCTGAGTCCTCGTAGAAAGCCAATAAAAGTATCACGACATTGCATTTCTTGATCTCATTTGCTACGAACTGAAATGCTGGCCAGGATTTATTGTACACTGAGTGATTATACGCCATATTTCTATCCAACAGCAGTTGATTTAGGCCATTTACCATATTAGAGATGTTGGTCGTTCCCGTTTCATTTGTTTTGAACCTCAAAGCCAAGTCCTCGATGAGTAGAGGGACATTGTTAGCTGCATGATCATCACCTGCACCGAGATCTATTACCAATGAATAGTCGTCATCCCCATCACCAGGAACGCCACTCTGGTTTCCATACCTAGAGTCTAACCACCATAGGCCGTTTGCTGCAGCTGTGGGACCGCAGTATGCATAATCCAGGATGTCATCAAACAACAAAGGCGTATCTATGGTATGGTTTAGACCCGGCGCTACGCAAATACCATCCAGGCCTGGAGTAGGGTTAACCAACTCATCGTCCGGAACAACAACTGAGTCCAATACACTGTTGTTACCAGCATTGAGCGTCATCCAAAAAGGGATTGGATTCTGCCGCTGGTCGAAATCCGGCATGCCACTTGGGGCATAATTTGGATAAGCGGACTTGTTCACCCATTCTTCGATAACGATTGTGGTGAACGGCCAATTATCAAGGTTAATCCCAGGGTCGATCACCCGAGGAAAGTCAACAAAGCCATCTTCATCCACATCGGGTGTTGTCCAATCTGACCAGTAATTTCCCCCGAACGGATATGGCAGATTCCAAATACTGTTTCCATCGTCAAAAGCTTGGAATGTATTACCAATGATATTGTTATGATAAATTCTGTTATTAAATGATGACATAATATGGATTCCATTCTCATTATTCAAAATATTGTTACCTGCTATTATGTTGTTGTCTGAAAAAAAGTTGAGATAGATTCCATACGCGATGTTCGATGATACATTGTTTCCTGTTATATTATTGTTTGATGAACCCTCAAGACGGATGCCCTCTTCGTTGTTTGAAATGATATTGTTACTAGTTATTGTGTTGTTTCTAAGTCTAAAAAATGGATCAAATGATCCAAGAAATATGCCGCTCCGGCTACTCGATGAAATATTGTTGCCTATGATGAAATTGTTTGAAGGTTCGAATGACATTATTGAAAAAAGATATATGCCGTATCCATTGTTCGATGAAATATTATTGCTTGTTATGGTATTGTTCAATGGATCTAAAATCCAAATGCCTGTTTCATCGTTCGATGAAATCTTATTGTTTGCTATCGTGTTGTTTAATGACGACCAAAGATAGGTACCGTATCCGTTATTTGATACGTTGTTGCCTAACAGAGTGTTATTTGATGATGCGTAAAGATAGATTCCGTACTTACTGTTCGATGAGATACTATTGTTTTCTAAAAGAACATTAGTAGAAAGGGCTATTTCTATCCCTACATCCGCGTTATTTATTTGTAAGTTCTTCACATCAATATTCATGCAATTAGCAAGAATAAGTTCCCCCACAGGTATGCTATCAATATTAATGCTGTTGGAGTTCTTATAATAATACAAAGGCTTTCCATTTATTATGTTATTGTCAGGTATAGTGTGTGAATTGTAGTGGGATAGTTGAAAACCTTCTATAAAAACACCGTCGTTAATGAAACTATTAATAGATATATTGGTGTTTGAGGATGAGTCAAGGTGGATGCCATATCCTCCGTTAAATGACACATTGTTGCTTATTATGTTGTCATTTGTTGATTCGGTAAGATGGATGCCTGTACCAATATTTGATGAAATATTATTGTCCGTTAGATTGCTGTTTGCTATCCCTAAAAGATAAATACCATGCCCGCTATTAAATGATACATTGTTGCCTAGTATGTAGTTATTTGCAGATCCGTAAAGATAGATTCCACTTCCTCCATTTGATGATACATTATTGTTTGTTGTGTTGGTATTTGATGATTGCCAGAGATAGATACCCTCGTACTGATTGCTCACTAATTTGTTGTTTGTTATGTTTATGTCCGTAGAAAATGCAACTTCTATTCCTACATCAGTATTATTTATTTGCAAGTTCTTTGCAACAAAGCCTACACAATTAGCAATAATAAGTTGTCCCACTGGTATTCCATCAATGTTAACACCACTGGAGTCTTTATAATAATACAAAGGTTTGCCGTTTACAATATTGTTGCTAGGGATTGTGTGAGAATTGTAATGAGATATTACGTTTCCTTCTAAAAAAATACCGTCATTAAAAAAATTGTTGTTACTTATATTGATGCTTGATGAGACTACAATATAGATGCCGTACCCATTATTAGATATATTGTTGCCAGTTATAATATTATTGTTCGATGACCAAAGAAAATAGATGCCTCGCCCATTATTCGATATGTGGTTATCTGCAATGATGTTGTTATTTGATGACTCGACAATATCAAGTCCTATCTGGTTATTCGAAATATTGTTACCTGTTATGTTGTTGTTTGATGACATCCAAAAACGGATGCCACTCCTCCCTTGGATTATAGTGAAACCTGTGATGTTCACCCAATTTGTATTCTCAATAATAATAACATTTGTGGTACCACTACCATTGATAATCGTTGTGTCTCTATTTTCTCCGACCAAATTAATTTGTTTATTTATGGTTATGTCTCCCTCATTATAAATCCCGCTATGAACATAGACTGTATCTCCTGGGTTTGCATAATTATTTATAGCGTCTTTTATTGAGGCTGTGTCATTCCCAGGACCTGAGCCCACATTAATCGTTGCAGCACTCACAACTTCCGGTTCAAAGGTAATGAATCCCAAGAATCCTGCGGTAACTAGCAAGCAAACGATTCCTAAGGTCTCTGCGCTTTTTTTCATTGGTACCCCCCCTCGATGGGGTAACATAATTATCCTAATCCTGTCATTTATAGCTTTCGGTTGGCTATATAAAATCGCCCTATTACTCAATGTTTTAAGAATTCGATTATCATGACTCGCATTAAAAATATTCAATTCAAATTTTTACTATGATATCGACAGAAAAATGACGGATTCATTTTGTATGTACTCCTTCTCAAGCCCATTTTGCCAAACTGCCAATCTTTTCTCCCTTTTTAATTCCCAATCTGAACATGGCAACGCCAAGAGGGAAAAGTACCAAGGCGAAGACCACCAGTATACCCAATATAGGAAGGACGCTCTCTATGCCTTTTCCCTCATACAGTAGACCCCTAATGCCGTCAATGGCCCAAGTTTGGGGCAATGCTATCGCTACGTAATACAAGGGAGGAAAGTGGTCTAGGAAAGCCTCGTACGGAAAAACCACTCCTGAGACCAAAAGGGTTAATGTGGATATTGCCCAGTTTATGGGTTCGATTTCCCCTTTTGCATCCACCAATAAGAACATGCTTGCAGATATGAGGCCTATGCCTGAAAGGCCGATTATCAAAAAGAAAAGTATCGGTATTATAATGAGAGCCTCAAGACCAAATGTCAGATTCGCATCGAAAACGAAAACACCTATTGCAAAGTAAAGAAGGGCATTTATTGTGGCATAGGTGTAGGTCCAGGTTAATGACGCCATGAAGAAGGTTTTTAATCTGGAGGGCGAGGTCAGGTAGAACTCCAGCTGATTGGACCAGTACAACTCTTTTAAAGATTCCAAATAGGTGGATAATGTAATTATCACGTACTGGTTTATTATAATGCCCACCAACACGAAAGTGAAGTAATCATCCATTAAACCGATTTGTAATACCTTGTTCATAAAAAACCAGATGGCTATTGCCACTATCATCGAAATAATCGTGAAAATGAAACTTATTTTGAATCGATACCATAACCTCGTGCTCCTTGCCATATAGCTACCGATCACATGCAATGTTTCTTTGAGGTTTAGGCTGTGCTTCACCTTCGTTTTTGTTTGGCCAGTGTTCATCTTTTTGCACTCCTTTCAGGGGATATTTACTCCATTTTCCCCCTCATCAATTTCAGTTCTGATCTTCATTAGCTCTGCAACATACGGGATCTAAGGCGCCTTCCTTTTTTTATCCTCCTTTGCCTTTTTTTCCCACTTTGGCTTCATCTCCAAAATGACCTTTTCATTTATCTGTCGATGCTCTCCAACCGAGATGTATAAGTTCTCCCTTATCTTCTTAAGTAAATCCTTTTTTTCATCCGTGAGTATTCCGTTTTCTCCATAAGCTTCTATTACCGCACTCTTGTAGATTTTATGCCTGTTCTCGATCAGCTCCCTATCAGCATCGAGCCTCTCCATCATTTCCATAAATATGTCGTTCAAAGAGGGGTCTTTTGTTTCCGTGCTCGTTACTTCTGTATATGAAAAGCAAACCTCTAAAAGCTCCTGTAGATGATCTTCAACATCTCCATGGATCTCAAGCTGGTACCGTTCACTCCCTCTGGAGTCACGGGTACAACTTGGAAGAACGGATTTAACGAAACCTAAGGCTGAGACATCATCTATGAGATTATCCGTAAGGTTTTGGACGTTTATTATGATATAACCGCCTTTTCTTCTGTCCTTAATAACATCCGTCCTTTCAAACAACACAGCACAGCCTTTTAAAAGGATGGCGATTCTGTCACAGATCATCTCCGCCTCCCAAAGATTATGGGTTGCTAAAAGCACGGTTTTTCCCTTGCCTGCAAGCTCGTCCCGCACGAACTCTCTTATGAAGTTCGCCGAATATGGGTCTATGTTGGCTGTAGGCTCATCCAAAAGGTATACAGGCCTGTCTGAGAGAAGGCAAAGTGCGAGGCACATCTTCTGCCTCATTCCTGCCGAAAGATTTTCTGGAAATTCGTTGATTTTCTCCTCCAATTTCAATATCTTCAACACTTCCCTGATTTTTGGTTTGATCTCGCTCCAACCCAGTCCTTGTACGATTCCCCAGTATTTCAGATTGTTGAAAACAGAGAGTTTATAGTCGAACATCACCCATCCGCCGCTCCTCAGAAGATTGACTGAAGTTCTAACCTTTTTTCTGTTTTTAACGACATCATAATAATTTACTGTGGCAAGACCTCCATCGGGTAATAGAAGGCCTGCCAAGATTTTGATAAGAGTTGTTTTACCAGCTCCATTTGGCCCCAAAATTCCGACGATCTCGCCCTCCTGCACATCTAGACTCACATTGTACAAAGCTGTCAACTCTTGGCCTTTTCTTCTGTTAACAGCTCTAGCCAATGCCTTTCGCCAATTATACTCCTCCCCTCTTACAGGATACCTCTTGAATACATTCTCCACCTCTATCATGACCTCACTCTCGATGTTAAGGAATCAGGCGATAAATTAACTCTTAACAAAGAAACTATAACACTCAACTCAAACCGATTCACTATCTTTTGAAATATTGGGTATTTTCATTTTTTTCGAAAACTTTACCTCTGGTGTACCAGAAATATGCGTTTCTCCAATCATAGATACCTTGTTTGATGACCTTTTTTCCTCCCCTTTTTGCAACAGCATCTTGCTCAATCTCATGAAGGCTTTATCCACATTCTTTCCTGTTTTTGCACTGGTGAAAAGAAAAGATGTACCGTGTTTTTTAGCCAAATTCATTATCTCATCCTGTTTCATTCTGGTTTGATCCATTAGATCACTCTTGTTTAGAAGAAAAAGAACAGGTACCTTCCCCACACAATTATGCAGGGATTGAATCCAATCGTTTATGCTTTCTAGGGTTTCTTTTCTGGTAATATCAGCTACGATTAAAGCACCCTTTGCTCCCTTGTAAAAGCTTATGAGAAGCCTCTTGAGCTCCTTTTGGCCCATTATATCCCAAATCATGAGGGTCATTTTCAATGGTTGTTCATTTTGTGGGCTTTTAATATTCAGTTCCTTCATGGTTACTTTGGTGCCCAAAGTTGTTACATATTTATCATTGAATACGTCCTCGACGAACCTTCGAATTAGGCTGGTTTTTCCTACTCCACCGTCTCCAAGTAAACATATCTTACGTCTGAAGTATTTCATCTCAGGCATGGAAAGCCCAACTTCTTTGTCAACCAACGAGTTCTTTGAATCTTGGGTGTTGACGAATATGGTCCAGATGAGGGTCGGTTCCCACGAGTTTCAAACATGTTTCTCTGTCAAGTTTCAAAGCGTTCTCGAGGCTCCACAGCGCTTCCTCGATGTTCTTCTGAACCGATGCCAAACAGGCCCTGTTATACCAGGCTCGCGTATGGTTTGGATCCAGCTCCAAAGTCCTCTTGTAAGCGCTCAAAGCGCCCTCAAAATCGTTCAGCCTGAAGAGTGCGTCACCTTTGTTGCATAAGGCTGTTGCATTGTTTGGATCGAAATCTAAGGCCCTATCAATGCAGGCGAGGGCCTCTTCATGTCTGTTCAAGTAGATGAGAGCGCAGGCTTTGTTGATCCAAGCCTCCAAATCTTGAGGGTTTTCGTTCAAGCTGAGGTCAAAGTTTTCTATGGCCTCCTCATACTTCCCTTCTTCAATAAGGGAATTGCCTCTAGCAGTCCAATCTATCTTGCTCATATTTACTCCTCGGTATTTGTAAATGAACCCTTATATATATTAAGTGTTTTTCTCGGATTATCAAAACTAGATTAAAACTCAGAAGCATTTATAAAAGATGAGTAAAATGTAGGAGAATGTGATAAAATCACCCAACAAAGTCTAACTTTAAATGGGATAAAAATGCAGGGCAAAATGTATCATTTATTTAAAATTTGCCTTGTCGGAGAGGGAGCTGTTGGCAAAACCAGTTTGATCAAGCGATTTGTTTATGACATGTTTTCTGACAAGTATATCGTCACCATGGGTACTAAGATCTCCAAGAGAAACAAAATAATCAAGCATCCTATAAAAGGCACTCCCACAAAGGTTAGAATGCTCATCTGGGACATTATGGGGCAGCAAGAATTCCGTCATTCACTCCAGGATGCTTATTTTAATGGATGTGACGGTGTGCTGGCTGTGTGCGACATAACAAGGATCGAGACGATGACACAGCTTGATGGGTGGATAAAGAAAGTTCATTCTGTGGCTGGTAAAGTCCCAATTGTGTTTCTTGCCAATAAATGCGACTTGAAGGGAAAGGAACAATTTGATCTCGATGCCCTTATGAATCTTTCCTTTAAATTCAATCAATCACATGCGTTCCTTACCAGCGCGAAAACCGGTGAGAACGTGGAATTGGCCTTTGAAACTCTTGGTAAAGAAATTTTGTCCGGGAAGCATTAATTATTATGTTCATCATCCTAATATGAAACCATACGATTATCAGCCAAATCATATCATTTTTTACCATCCAATCCCCACAAAAACTATATTTAGAGAGGGCTATGCACCGCAAAGAGCGGGAATAATGGAACAGAAATCAGACGATTCAAGATACATGGAAAAAAAATGGCAGCAGAAATGGAAGGAGGCGAAAATCTTTGAGGCCGAGCCTGAAAAAGGGAAGGAGAAGTATTTTTTAAACTTCCCATATCCATACATGAATGGATATATGCATCTTGGTCATGCCTACACTCTGCTTAGAGTGGATGTGTATGCCAGATACAAGCGCATGAAAGGATTCAACGTCCTTTTCCCCTTTGCTTTTCATTGTACAGGCTCTCCAATTGTTTCTGCTGCGGATCGTATCAAAGAAAAAGACCCAAAACAGATCAAAATCATGGAGGATATGGGTATTCCCGATGATATGATTCCAAAGTTTTCGGATCCTGTTTATTGGACAGAATATTTTCCAGATGAATATGTAAAGGATGTGACGCGTTTTGGATGTTCAATAGATTGGCGCAGGAGTTTCGTCACAACCTCTCTTAACCCATTGTACAACAAATTCATAGAATGGCAGTTCAGGAAGTTGAAGGCCAAGGATTATGTTTTGCTTGGAGAGCATGCTGTTGTTTGGTGTCCAAAATGCAATTCTCCTGTGGGCGATCATGCAAGAATCAAAGGTGAGGGGGAAACACCTCAAGAGATGACTCTACTGAAGTTCAAGTTCAATGGCGAGTATCTCATCGCTGCCACTCTTCGCCCTGAGACCGTGTATGGACAGACGAACATGTGGGTCGATGTTGACCTGAGATATGTCAAGGCTAAGGTGGGAGAGGAAATTTGGATTGTAAGCAAGGAATGCGCTGATAAGTTGAAAGAGCAGAAGGAGGGTTTGGAGATAGTAGGTGAGATCTGGGGCGGACAGATGATTGGAAAAACCTGCATTGCTCCAGGCATAGATCGGGAGATTCTAATTCTACCTTCAGATTTTTGCGATCCTGATAAGGGCACAGGTCTTGTGACGAGTGTTCCTTCCGATGCACCAGATGATTGGATGGGCCTTCACGACCTTTATGATGAAGGATTGTGCAACAGATATGGTTTGGATTGTGAGGAAATCAAAAAGATCAAGCCAATACCCATTATAGAGACCCCTGGATGGGGAGATCTGCCTGCAGTGAAGATAAGCGAAGAGATGAATATCGAGAGTCAGCAGGATAGAGAAAAGCTGGAAGAGGCAAAAAAGATCATCTACAAATCAGGGTTCTATACAGGCGTGATGAACGAGAATTGTGGCGAGTTTGCAGGCATTAAGGTGGAGGAGGCAAAAGATTTGGTTAAAGCGAAGCTCATTGAAAAGGGCGATGCGGATGTGATGTACGAGCTCTCAGGTGAGGTTATATGCAGATGCCTAACACCAAGCATAGTCAAAGTTGTTTCGGATCAATGGTTCATTGGGTACGGAGAGGAAGAGTGGAAGAAAGGAGCCCATAAAGCGCTGAGCATTTTGAAACTCTATCCAGAAGGGGTGAGAAAGCAGTTCGAATACGTTATCGATTGGCTTAACGATTGGGCCTGCACAAGGGAATTGGGGCTTGGCACAAAACTGCCATGGGATGATAAGTGGGTTGTAGAATCCCTGTCAGATTCGACCATATATATGGCCTATTACACGATTTCCAAGTATCTTGAGCATGAGAAATTGGTATCAGCAGAAAAAATAGGCGATTCCTTCTTCGATTTTGTATTTCTAGGCCAAGGAAATGCAGAGGACCTTTCCAAAGAAACAGGAATCTCAGAGTCCAAATTGAAGGAAATGAAGGGGGAGTTCGAATACTGGTATCCATTCGATCTCAGAGTTTCTGGTAAAGACCTCGTTCAGAATCACCTGACATTCTGTCTTTTCAACCACGTTGCAATATTTCCAGAAAAGCATTGGCCTAGAGGGTTTGGCTTGAACGGTTGGATACTTGTAAGTGGGGCGAAAATGAGCAAATCTGCCGGAAATTTCTATCCTTTAAGGGGAATTCTCGATGAATTTGGGACAGATGGCACGAGGTTTACACTAACTTATAGCGGAGAAGGCATTGACGATCCCAATTTTAGTATGGACTTTGCAAAAGGAGCGCATGCACGCCTTGAGTCTTGGAGGGACTTTGCGATCAACAACTACGATTCTGGCAGAGAGGAGAAAATAGGGATAGATGCTTGGTTCGAATCCGTGTTGAACAGAAGCGCAAAAGAGGTCATCGAGGCGATGGAGGATACGAAATACAGAACTGCGTTGAAAATCGGATTTTTCGATCTTCAGAGGCATCTGAAATGGTATATTAGACGGTGTCTGGGTCAATGCAACAAGGCCATATTAAACGACCTCATAATAACCCAGACCAAAATCCTCGCACCTGTAACTCCACATATCTGTGAAGAGATCTGGGAAAAGTTGGGTTTTGAAGGTTTCATATCCTTGGCAGAGTATCCGAAAGCTAAACCAACCAAGATAGATGAAACTATGGAGATCTCTGAGGAGTTCCTTATAAATACGATATCAGATATCAATGAAATATTGAAGGTCACTGGGATTGAGGCCAAGAAAATCGTGCTCTATACTCCACCAGAATGGAAATACATTATGCATCGTATGGCCATAGAAATGGGCTTTGCCAAGGAATTGAAAGTGAACAACCTCATGAAAAGGGCCATGGCCAACGAGGAAATTAAAAAACATTCAAAAGAAGCCTCAGGATTAGCAAAGAAACTCGTGGATCAGCTTACAAACAGAGGTGAGGACGAGCTTTCCAGATTGAGAGCAGAAGTGAATGAAAAGGAATACCTTTCTGAGGCAAAGGACTTCTTAAAACACGAATTTAAGTGTGAAATAGAGATTTATTCCTCAGATGATAAGGCAAGATACGATCCAAAAAATAAAGGCATATTTGCTATGCCCTTTCGACCTGCGATTTTTGTGGAATGAATCATAGTATCAAAACTAAAAAGATAGCAAAGGAAAATTCCCACTAATCTAGTTGTGTAAAGAACTGAATATTACATATATTTTACTTCAAAAGATCCATTACTACGACATCTCTCACTGCTCTCATATTCTGGAAGGGCAGAACCAGCCTTCCCTGAGCATCAGTTTTGTAAAGTCTAGGCTCGATTTCTTCCGCTGGAATTACGAGCACATGATGCAGCTCACCTGTTGTGGTGTCAACAATGAAATTCTCGATCATTCCTAAGATTTGCCCGTCATTTGTCATCACGGTTTTTCCTCTAAGCTCAGTTGCGAATCTTCTCACTCAAATCACCTCTACTTTAAGGTACACCCTATACCTGTATCGCTTTTCTTCCTTTTAAAACTTCCCGAAAAACGGGTGGTTCACCGCCAAAACCAAAACTCTCTTTTATAACTAAATATATACCTATCGCAGAGGAAAGAATGACCAAATTGGAGAGAATAATTCACAATACAGAGGAAATCGTTACCCACGATGAGCTGAGAGCGTTAATAGAGGAGGAAGAGAGACCTTCTGCATATATTGGAATTGAGCCTTCAGGCCTGGTTCATGTAGGTTCGATAATATGCATCGATAAGGTGAAAGATCTTTTAGATTCTGGCTTCAAAGTTACGGTTCTACTTGCTGACTGGCATGCCTACCTTAACGACAAATTAAGCGGTAATATCGAGAATATTCGGGCTTGTGGAGAGTACATCAAGGATTGTTTCAGTGCTTTTGGAGTGGAGAACAAAGATTTGGATTTTGTATATGCCACCCAGCTTTTAAACAGCATGGATTACTGGGAAAAGGTGCTTAGGATATCCAAGAAAAGCTCATTGCAGAGGATAAAACGGGCATTAACCATTATGGGCAGGAAGGTGGACGAGGCTAATATGGACGCGTCCATGCTTATCTATCCCGCCATGCAGGTGGCCGATATCTTTGCCTTAAATGTGGATGTTGCCTTGGGAGGAATGGATCAGCGCAAAGCGCATATGCTTGCAAGAGATCTTTCAGAAAAGCTGGGCTGGAAGAAGGTTTTGGCCATACACACCCCTTTATTGCCTGGTTTACAAGGAGGGGGAAGGATGGATCCGATAGAAGCCAAGATGTCGAAGTCCAATCCTGAGAACTCCATATTCATCAACGACTCTTCAGAGTATATAAACAGGAAGATAAAGAAAGCCTATTGCCCCGAAGGTCAAGTAGATGATAATCCTGTGATGGATATATGTAAGTATATCATATTTAACACCGTAGATCAGATGATAATATCAAGGCCTATGAAATTTGGAGGAGATCTGCAGATAAGGGATTATGCAGAGTTAGAAGAAGTTTTCAGTTCTGGAAAATTGCATCCCCAGGATTTGAAGAACTCAACAGCATACCATCTCAACGAAGTTCTCAATCCCATTAGAAAGTATTTTGAAAAGAATCCGGATAACTACGAAAAGGTAAAGGCTGTTGACATAACAAGATAGTTTTAAGGTGGTATATCAAGCGCTCGGCCCTTTACATCCAAAGCCGCTTTCGTCCGTTCTTTTTATTTCGATAAAAGAGTCTGTTGCGCCGCATTCACATTTATCTGGTCTCGTGCCAAGTGTCACCTCTTTACCGCATTCATCGCATACCCAGACCTTCATATTGTTCACACCCTCGTATTGATATATATTCATTCTGATATTTGTATTTAAGGAAATGCTCCTCGAATATATAATTAAATACCCCTGCTCTATTATCTGTCATGATGGAAGAGTCGAATGCAGATTCGCCCCAAAAGTTGGCAAACTACGCTATCCTTATCGCAGTTGTTGCCGTTTCATTCTCTGCGATTTTCATAAAATTAAGCGATGCACATCCATTTGTTATAGCGGCATACAGAATGGGCATTACCTCTTTGATTCTGTTGCCATTGGTGGTGGCCAAGTATCTTCCTGAGATCAGGCAAATAGAAAGAAACGAATTAATTTTTATGATAGGCATCGGTATGATACTAGCCCTTCATTTTGGATCTTGGATAGCTTCTCTGGATGAAACATCGGTAGCAAGCTCGGTGATTTTGGTTACCTCTCATCCAATATTTGTAGCCATAGTCTCTCATTATATATTTCGAGAAAAATTGCAGATAATTGGTTATACAGGAATAATAATTGCATTCACAGGCATTATTATACTTACTGCCGGTGATTATGAACTTGGAGGCTCGAATCTCAGAGGAGATATATTGGCCCTCATCGGGAGCATAGCTGCAGGGACCTATATTCTAGGCGGTAGAAGGGCAAGAAGAAGTGTTTCTCTCATCCCGTATGTGTTTATAGTCTATAGCATCTGTACATTATGCCTTTTGGCAGCATGTTTTGTGGTTTCAGCGCCCCTTTCCCCCTTGCCGCTTAGAGAGTATGGGCTTTTTGTACTGATGGCCATAGTCCCCACAATCCTGGGTCATACCTTCTACAATTACGCATTAAAATATGTGAAGGCCCAGATAGTATCTGTCAGCCTTTTAGGAGAACCGATAGGCTCTTCTATTCTTGCCTACATTCTTCTTTCCGAACCTGCACCCAGGCTAACAATAATCGGAGGTTGTTTGATTTTACCAGGCATATATCTGGCTTATATCGGAAGGAAGATTGAGATGGAATCTGAGTAATAAATTTCTTATTAAGCATTTTGAAAATGAATGGGACAATATATCAATTTGTACTCTTTCTTCTTTCCAAAGCTAAAGCCCAAGCAACAAGGAGTATAGGAAGGACAAAGACTGCCAAATCAAAGCTGTAAACTATTGTTGCGGCGGTTATTATTCCAAAATGCTGGGTCAAAGGCATAGGAGACAGGAAAAGCACGGCAAAACCACAGATCGTGGTGAGTGCAGAGATGAATATTGCGGAGCCTGTTCTCTCAATTGTGGTTTGCATGGATTTATGAGGGCTTAGCCTTTTGCGTTCTTCCCTGAACCTTTCGATGATGTGTATCGAATAGTCTATGCCTAGACCTATTGTCAAAGCTGTGACCATAACTGTAAAGACATTGATCGATATGCCAAGCAAAGCCATCGTGCCCAATATCCAAATTGTTGATATCGCCACTGGCACAACTGCTATGAGACCCAATAAAAAGTTTCTATAAACCAGCATTAATATTAAAGCTGATACAACCACGGCAAAGGCAGTTGACATCATCTGGCTCCTCTGGAAAGAATCCAGGGTTGTGATAACAAGTATTGTCTCCCCTGTGACCCTTATCTTCGATCCTTCCGTTCCTACAATATCGTCCTTCAACTGTTTATAAACGGTCCTTGCCTCCGAAGTTTCTTGTGCCGAAACAAAGACCCTTATCACAGTGGCATCAAAATTATTCCCTCCCATATTATAATACAGTACAGATTTAACTTTATCTTGATATGTTAGGTTTGTACAGAGATAATAAAAAATTCCTCTTATGTCTTCTTCGTTGCAGTTTTCGCTGGGTAAACCCTCTGATGTTATGTTGAACCGCCCCTCTAGGCTTTGGTTCCTATTTATCGCCTCAGCCATGAACTTCCTTATACTCTCAACCTTCACCCTCTCTTCTCCTGCCACTTGCACTCTGACCACATAAGAATCATCAGCTATGTTTTCCTCCATCTCAGCGATGTTATCAATAACCTCAGGCTTTGTAATGTTACCTTTGATCAGTATATATTCCTGTGTATAGCCTGCTGAGGCGAATTGGTTGCGAATGAGCACAGTGGCTCTCATTGAGTCCCAATCCTCGGGCACAAAATCTTCCAAGCTGAACTCAGTTTCAACGAATGTTGAGGAATATAAAGCGACAATGGAGAGACCAAGAACCACGGCTATCACTGGTATAGGATGTTGTTTGACTATCAAAGCCCCAAAAGTCATACCTTTGTCTAATGCCCGGCGATCCTTCTTCGTCTTACCTTTAACTTTACCACTTTTTTTGGAATCCAATATGTACCTTGCCGCACATTGAAAGGTCAAGGTAAGAAAAAATGCGTAGAAGATTCCTAAACCAACTAGAATGCCGAAATTTCTGATGGGTGTAATCTCAGAAAAAACGTTGGAGAAGAACGCGATTATTGTGGTTGCAACAGCCAGAGACAATGCCGAGCCAACCATCTTTACAGAATGTGTAAGCGCTGAGGAAACATCTTTGCCCTTTTTTAGCTCTTCCTGATATCTCCTGGATATATGCACCGAGTAATCTATTCCGAGTCCCACTACAAGGGGCAGTACAGCCACCTCGACTACTGTAAACTCAACTCCCAATAAGACCATGGTACCAAAAGTCCATATCGCTACTATTATGAGGGTAGCCACTGGCAAAAGCACATAGGTGTAATCCTTGAAACTCAAAGCCAAAAGAACGATTATCAGTATAAATACCGCTATTCCAAGGGTTATCGTGGTATGCCACACACTCTGATCCACTTCATGGGTCAGAAGTGCATCACTTGTATGCTCAACTTCTATATTCTCAAAATCCATCTTATCCACGGTATCCCTGATATCAAGGCTCTTTTTCTTGTAATTAGGTTCGTCATAGGCACCATAGATCATGACCAGGATTATGGTCTCATTAACCCTGGGATTATCTGGATTAAAATCCTTTGGTAATAACGTTGCCATAAGCATCTGGACCTCTTCCACGTCAATATCTATGGGTAAAGGCCCTATGGAAGCCCCATTGTATATGAGAACAGCAAGGTTTGTAACATTATCAATATCCGATTCTGTTGCATTTAAAAGGTCCCTTGCTCCACCGGTTACGAAATCGCATCCAAGATTCATGAACTCTGCAATACTCACCACATCCTCCACACCAGTAACATTCTCTGCCTCTTTGGTCAGATTGTACTGCTCTCTCAATGTTGTAAGAGATAAAAGGTTCTCGTTATCCTCCCCTTTTACATAAATATAATGAAACTTTGAAGCCCTACCGAAGTTGGAGTTCACGATGTTCAAATCATTAGATACCTCGTTATCCGGATAGAACTCCTCCCAATTCGTTAAAACCTTAATTGAAGGCAATAAACCCGAAAAAAGGATGGTTATAACGATAACCACAACGACGATCTGCACAGAATAAGTTTGAACCTTACCAGCAAGCCCTTCTAACATCTAAAGAGTTATGGCGAGGATGATATTTGTTAGTTATGGTTGAGTGATTAAAAGTTGGTAATAATTTAGACCAATATCAGCTCCTTTTTGTAATTATCAATTCCGATTATCAAAATGAAATAATTTTAACAAAAATTATATTGAAAACACTCTCGATTAAAATCCACTCTTATTTCCAAAAATATTTGATTTGCAAGGTGGTAGGAATGAATAAAGGAAAAAAGGAAGGTTTTTCTTACGCAAGTGACAGAAAAGCAAGGGCGATTTTTTTTGCCCTTGTGTTGATAGGTGCCATGATTCCCGCTATGGTGGGTAGTGTAAACGCGGATATTGGTGGACCCGATCTATTTGGTTACACGTGGATTGACAGCGTAGGGCCAGCACCCATGGTGAGTTACAATTGGATAGAGATTAATACAACAGGAATCGATTCGGGTGTAATAGGCGACGATAATTTTGGGGGTCCATTTTCAATAGGTTTTACTTTCGATTTCTATGGAAACAGCTACACAGAGCTGTATTTTAGTACGAACGGCCTCATCACATTTGGAAGTGGAACAAGTTCCCTTAGCAATACACAAATTCCCAGCACATCGCTACCAGATAATTTTATAGCTCCATTTTGGGACGATTTGGCTGTGGGCCCAGGCTACAACTCAGGTGTAATATACTATCAGCAAATTGGAACCGCTCCAAATAGACAATTCGTCGTTGAGTGGCAGAACATAACCACTTTAGGGGGAAGTGGCCCCATGACATTCGAAGTAATTCTCAATGAAACTGGGCCCATATGGATGCAATATCAAACACTTGGGACGGCAAGTAGTGGCAGTGCCACAGTAGGCATAGAGAACTTCGATGGCACCGATGGTCTAGAATATTCATACAACACTGCGGGAACCATTTTTGACAATCTCGCGATAATGTATTCTATACCTTCATATCGCGTATCATTAACACCTTCCGTTAGAAGTGATTTTGGAGACTTGGGTTCAATCGTCTCACATAATCTCACGGTTTCAAATTTGGGAAGCAACAACGATACCTACGATCTTGCAGTCTTCGGCAACAGTTGGGTAACCGATATCTATGATGCAAGCGGAACCTCTTTGATCTCTTCTATCGACGTGGCCAAAGGTGGAAATGAGAACATCACAGTGAAGGTGAGCGTACCAGGTGGTGCAAGTATTGGCGATTTTGACTGGGCGCTAATAACTGCCACATCGCAGAACGATACCGCTGTGAACGACTCAGCAACTCTAAATACAACTTACCTTACGATTCCAACCTATGTAGCAATTTTCAAAAACGCTGAGCCCTGGGGCTACACAAGCATTCAAGACATCCTCAATGCACACAGCATTCCTTATGATGAATATACATCCGCAGATATTGGAGTGGTGGATCTTTCACCTTATGACAAAGTGATAATCCCAAGCGATCAGCCCCAAGCTTTCTACGACGTGTTTGAGGCTAACTTGGGATGGTTTGAATTATATGTCGAGAGTGGAGGGATATTGCAGTTTTCCGCAGGTTCCAACGGGTGGAACAGTGGAACCTTAACGAACTTGCCAGGAGGATACTCAAAGGTTTATAATTCAGACAACTCTGTTTCCATTGATCTTCCCACTCATCCATTCGTTTCAATTCCCAATACCATAACCGATAGTGAGCTGGATGGATGGAGCTCTTCGACCCATGCCTATTTTGATGCTTTGCCCCCTAATGCTGTTACGATTTGCACCGATTCCAATGGCCCTGTTCTCGTGGAATCCACCAGTGGATTAGGGCGTTACTTTGCCTATGGATTGATAGTTGAATGGGGTTGGGGGCGGGGGTACTCAAGAATTCTCGAGAACATCATTCTGAGCATGTATGGATGGGCCACTTTAATTGAATATGGTATAAATTTGACACCAAAGCTCCAGTATGAATTTTCCAGTCCTGGTGCAAATGTAGATTATGTTCTAACTGCGACGAATGAGGGAATTAATAACGATACATACGACCTCTCTTATACAGGTGGCTGGCCTATTACCTTTAGAGACATCACCGATACGATGGATATCACATCCATCTATGTTGAGTTACGAACAAGCAAAGATTTCATTGTCAGGGTGAGCATACCCGGAGGGGCAGCACCGGGCGATTTGGATCTTGCAAATATCACTGCCACCTCCCAAGGTGATTCTAACATAAGTGACAATGCCCAAGTTTCAACACAGGTTCCATATTTATCAGGATGGTTCGATGGTTTTGAGAGTGGGTTAAACGGATGGATTATAGAGATATTATCCTCGAGTGACCCCCTTGCTACAAATTGGGAATCAGGAGATCCCTCAGGTTTTGGACCCGCTACCGCATACAATGGCACAAACTGCTCGGGAACAAATATCCAAAACGATTATTATCCAAACGCGGACATCCTCTTGCTAACACCTTACGTGGAGTTAGGCTCTGGAGCCATGATCCTCTCATTTTACAACTGGTATGTGATGAGCACGAACGGTGACGATGGTGGCTTTATTGAAATATCGGTAAACGGTGGTTCATGGAACCAAATCTCACCTACAGATGGATACCCATGGCTAGGAGGATTTATGGGAGGATACGTAACCGACGGATATTCAGGATCCACTACAGCATGGGAGCGAGAAAGGTTCGATCTGACAGCCTATTCGGGCCAGGTTGTTCAGGTGAGATTTCATTTTGCTGCAAGTGACTGGTGGGGTGGGCAAGGGGGCTGGTACGTGGATGATGTGTACATAGGAGCACCACCACCATATGAAATGGATTTGCTGCCCGATAATCAGCTGAATTATGGAAACCAGGGCGGATTCGTGGACTATATCTTAACCGTTGATAACACCGGTTCTTCCAATGATACATATGATCTTTCAGTATCAGGAAATCTCTGGCCTGTGACATTCCGCGATATTGCCGATACCATGAACATCACATCCATATTTGTTGCCTATGGTACAAGTGAAGATTTCATAGTCAGAGTGAGCATACCTGGAGGGGCAAGTCCAGGTGATATGGATTCACCTATAATCACCGCCGCTTCGCAAAACGACTCCAATGTATGGGATAATGTTAGCATTGTGACGCAGGTTCCATATTTTACGACGTGGATCGAAAGCTTTGAAAATGGATGGGGAAGTTGGACTATTGAGGAGTTTTCTCAGAGTAGCCCTATGCCCACAAACTGGGAATTTGGAGATCCACTTGGCTTAGGACCAGGCACAGCCTACAGTGGAGGAAACTGTTCAGCGACGAATATAGCGGATTTCTATTATCCCAGTGCAGACATTGCCCTGATTTCACCCTATGTACAAATTGGATCCGCACCTCAGGAACTGTCGTTTTTCACATGGTATGTAATGAACACGGGTGGAGATGACGGGGGATTCATTGAAATTTCTGCAGATGGTGGTCCATGGAATCAGATATGGCCAATTCTCGGATATCCGGTTGTGGGACAGTATTTAGGCGGTTACAACACTGACGGATATTCGGGTCAAAGCACGGGTTGGACTTACGAGATGTTCGACTTAAGCGCTTTTGCAGGTCAGGTTGTTCGGGTAAGATTTCATTTTGCAGCGAGTGACTGGTGGGGTTGGGAGTGGGGTTGGTACCTGGATGAAATTTATATGGGACCTCCTCCTCCATACAGGTTCGAGCTTCTGCCCGATTTTGACACATCCTTTGGCAGTATTGGGGCCTCTGTTGATTACGTTCTTAACATCAATAATTCAGGTTCAGATAACGACACTTACAATCTTTCTTTCACGAGCACTTGGCCTATCGTTTTTCGGGATTTCGGGGATACAATGAACATCACTTCTATATTCGTTTCAGCCGGAACGTGGGCGAATTTCATAGTAAGAGTGAGCGTTCCAGGTGGTGCAAGCCCAGGAGATTTCGATTTGGCAGATATCAATGTAACATCCCAGGGGGATTTATCAAAATGGGACATCACCCAAATTAGAACGAATGCTTCCTTCTCACCACCTTGGTTTGAAGACTTCGAATTCGGGTCCTTCGGAGGAAGTACAGGTTTAAATTGGACAACAACAGACCCGAGCCGCTCCGATGTCAGTACACATACAGCTCAATCAGGCATATATTCCATGTATACATGTGGTGGTGTGGTAACGATTACCTCAGCTCCAATCGATCTTAGCGGTTTAGTTGAGGCGGAAGTCAGGTGTTGGATTCAAAGAGGCTCCGATACCTTTAGCGAGGATCCTGATGGCGGTGAGAATCTTGTGGTAGAATATAAGAACAATGCAAGTGTCTGGATACAATTGGAAATTCACCTTGGTTCCGGAACAGCAGGAGAGATGATTTCTAGGATCTACACGCTTCCTGCAGATGCTTTTCATTCCTCGTTCCAGTTGAGGTTCAGTCAAACTGGGGGAAGTGGAGCAGGAATGGATTACTGGCACATAGATGATGTGTATATCGGTTTGCCATTGGGTGATTTAACACCGCCCTCTGATATCATAGACCTTACGGTTGTGACAACTACAGGAAACTCGGTTACACTAACATGGACCGCACCTGGAGATGATGGTAACTTTGGAACGGCTTCAGCTTACGAGGTTCGATACTCCTTGTCAGGAGTTATTACACCGGCCAATTGGGGGTCTGCAACAATATTTCCACAATCCTGGATTCCTCTATTAGGGGGAAGTGTCGAGACCCACAATGTCAGTGGTCTTGCTTCAGGAACTCAGTACTGGTTTGCCATAAGAACAAGGGATGAAGTACCAAACTGGTCTAACGTTTCAAATAGTCCATTTGGAACTACATTATTAGTGGATTTAACACCACCCGACATTATTTCCGATTTGGTGGTTTTAAGCACAACAGCGAATTCTACAACCTTAACATGGACAGCACCCGGCGATGATGGCAATGCGGGCACAGCTACAAGTTACCAGGTAAGATACTCAACAACAGGCTTAATTAACGATACCAACTGGGGTTCAGCTATTGTGTTTGCCCAGTCATGGACTCCGCAATTGGCAGGAAGCACAGAGATACACAGCATCACAGGTTTGAACGCAGGGACTCAGTATTGGTTTGCCATAAGAGCAAGTGATGAAGTTCCAAATTCTGCTGCTTGTTCCAACAGTCCTAATGGTACCACATCATTGGATGATTTGGCGCCGCAGATTTTAAATGTCCTTGTGGATGGCGTATCCACGCTGACCATGACTCCAGGTACAGTTATTACGTTAAACGCCACCATTGATGATGGCACTATGGGAAATTCAAATGTGGGAGGAGCAAACTACACAATAGGAGAAGCAAATTGGCCTGGAACTGTAATGAATCCGGTAGATGGTGCCTTCGACTCGCCTACCGAGCAGGTTAGTATAACGATCGATACCACAGGATGGTCCAATGGAAATTATTTACTGTATGTGTACGGTTGGGACACCTACTCTAACTACAATACAATCTTGGCACCTTATGCCGAGTTGATTATCGATACTTCACCACCAACCTCAAGTGTTGATAACATAATCCCATATTGGCACAATACCATACCTATAACGATCACAGCAACCGCCCAAGATACTCTATCAAGCGTTCAAAATGTGGAGCTTTACTACAGTTACAGTTCCGATGAAATTTCCTGGGGTGGTTGGATCCTAATTCAAACGGACTATACGGAACCATGGCTATGGTACTTCTACTTCCCACAAGGTGGAGGTTACTATAGGTTCAGAACCATTGCCGAGGATGTTGTTGGTAATCGGGAAAGTATATCAGGCTTTGATGCAGAATGTGGTTACGATGGTGTAAGGCCGTCCTCTACAGCCAACCCCCTGACCCGATATTGGTTGGCAACACAGCAAATAACGATCACAGCCATGGCAACCGACGATCTAAGCGGTTTAAATTCCAATGAGCTGTTCTATAGATATTCTAACAATAACCAAACTTGGAATTCGTGGACCCTTATTGGTAGTCTCCTTGGGCAACCATGGAATTGGGAATTCGATCTCCCAGATGGTCAGGGTTACTATGAGTTCTTCACTCGAGCTACTGATATCGCTCTCAATGTAGAAAGTGGAAGCGCAGCAGAAATCAGGTGTGCTTATGATAACACTCCACCTGTTGCAGATGCTGGAGCTAACTTACAGATTACTGAAGGTACAAGGGTTACCTTCGACGGAACCGGCTCCTCGGACAACATTCAGATTCGATCCTATGAGTGGACCTTTATTGACAACACCTCACAGGTATTGTCGGGTGCCAATCCAACATATACATTCCAAACTCTGGGGAATTATGAAGTTACACTGAGGGTGACAGATCATCCTGGTCACTGGGATACTGACATCATATGGGTGAACGTAACCGCGGTTGATTTAACTACAGGCGTCATTTCGGGCAGGGTGACAGATGAAAACGGAGAGCCTCTAGAAGCTGCCCTTGTGACCGTGGCACATACGCCCTATTTTGCCTTAACTGACGCTTCTGGTTATTACTCCATATCAAATATCCCACCAGGAACCTACGAACTTTTAGTAACAAAGGATGGTTTTCAGATGGGAAACCTATCAGGAATTGACGTGAACCCAGGACAAGTAACTTCAAATCAGGATATTACATTACCAGTAGCCCCAAAGGAATCGAAATCCTCTCCATTCGAGTTATGGTGGGTTATAGTTCTTTTTGCTGTGATATTGTTGGTCTTTATCCTATTTTTATGGATAAACCAGAGGAAGAGCGGTGAGTTGAGAATTCAAACACCGGAAAGACATGATATTTATGCACCTGGAGGACAAACTCTGCAAAAGGAATATCAAACATCGTATACTCCCCCGATCACACCAAGGCATTTGGTACCCCCACCACCTCCGCAGGATTACATTGAAGGTAAAAAGGCCTCTGATTCGGAGGAGAGAAGATCTTAGAGGTTAAAGCAATAGCCTCTCAAAATTCCCTGCAAATATCTTATTTCTAGCCTTCTCAGAGATCTCCGCCGCCTTAACAACCTCCATCTGAACTCTATGGCTCAGATAGGGATAATCAGACCCGAACATTATCTTGTCTTCACAGGTTTCAGTGGCATATTCCAAAAGATGAACCCTACAGGTTGAAGTATCTGAATAAACGTTTTCGTAATCCCTCATCATGGATATGCAACCTTCTTGGAGGTGGCCGAGGATCACCTTTAAATCAGGATATTTTTTCAAAACCTGCTTGATATAACCAGGTGAGGAGAACAAAGTGCCTGTATGAATCAATATTATCATATCCAACTCATTAAGTGTGCCAAAAAATTCGTTAAAGAACGGATGATCAGGCCTAAAACACTCCACATATGGATGCAACTTCACACCTTTCAATCCTGAATCGTGTATGCGTTTGATTTCTTTTATCGCCTCTTCACCTCTACGAGGATCCACCCTTCCGAGGCCGATGATCTTGGATGTGTATTTCTTCTCTGCTTCCACCACCAAATCGTTTAGCTCTAGGTATTTATCCCCGACATGAGGATTTGGAAAAACTAAAGATTTTAGGATATTATGGCGGTCCATCTCCTTTAAAACATCCTCTATCGATAC
>JABAOF010011202.1_pt1 | contig 27617 bp, 30 predicted proteins | sample 7062171 | NCBI WGS metagenome assembly JABAOF01 (sample SAMN14538628, study PRJNA623070) | marine sediment metagenome | biome: marine biome [ENVO:00000428]; feature: marine pelagic biome [ENVO:01000023]; material: deep marine sediment [ENVO:00002113] | place: India: Gulf of Khambhat ...
AATCAGCAGGTCGGGGGTTCGAATCCTCCCGGGCGCGCCAGAAAGAATGCAAGCCGGCGAAAAGCCGGCTTCTTTGTTTGTACAGAGTTTCGAGTTTAGAGTTACAACCCTTACGATCAGGAGTGTGAAAAACCGGATACCAATCTGCTGCCTCCTCTTCCTGTTACTTATTGTCTCGATACTCAGGATCCGAAACTTTGGTACATTTTTTTGGTAAGGTCACTTTTTATTGACCGATAAGAGGAAGAAACATAATCTAACCTCGACGGAACGCGCTTTTTCCCCCACATTCCCCTTGAGGGGAGAGGTGTTCCCTCCTGGAAATGATATTATCTTGTTATTAGAAAAACTGTAAAAAATGCTGAAAAAGTGTCAGGAAATTTAACAGCAATGTATACGATTCAACCTTTTGAGTTTTAAAGGATATTCCGTGTTTATAATAAATTATCACTTGGCCTGTCGGGATATTTTACACAAAATACGAACGGTGATATTATTTTGTGAATTCGATTTCGCTAATTCACTTTTAGTTTTAGGCGGGTGGATATGTTGGCTTACTGGTATGGAGGAGGAGGAAGAAGTAACAGCTCCAAAACGTGAGGAGAGTTCACAAGCCACCTGTCATCCGATGGGTGGCTTTTTCTTTATCCCTGCCCGGAGAGAGATCTGGATTAAATCTGTTCGAAGTTTCCCCCCTGCCACCCCCTTTTTTGAAAAAGTAATTCTTATTTTTTTGAAAATTATTCCCTCCCCAGGAGCTCCGGATCATACCCACCTACCTTCGGGTTCTGAGAATCCCGTAGACATAAGAGAGGAACCGATACCAATGCCCGTTGTTCCTCCTTGAGTCAACGGTGAACGAAAAGAGCAAGAACATTGCGATAATGATGTTCATGGCGTTCACCGTTTTTTCACCTCCTTTGTCTTACACTAATGCAGACGGATGAGGTGGAAGAGCATTACACTTTTAATCCCTCCCCCCGGAGCTCCGATAATCGGAGGGATCATCTATCCCTCTCATCTGGATATTTGAGTCCCTCAGAGAGGCTCTATGAGGCTTTCTTTTCCTAAGAAAAACTCCAACCCGTTGATCTCGGTCCGGAAATTGAGGGGATGGAAGGTCGCCACCTCCGGCTTCGAAGGGTGACGTTGGAACCGGGTGGCCACAATACACTTCACAGCCACGCAGGCCGTCCTGCAGTTGTTTATGTGCTCGAAGGGACAATTACCGAGCATCGGAATGGTGCTGTTATTAACCATCCTCCGGGGGACAGCTGGTTCGGGAACAGGGAAGTAAAACATTGGATCGAGAACAAGGGAACAAAACCAGCATTGATACTCGTAGTGGAAATTTTCAAAGAAAAGCCGTAAGCGTGATCATGTCCCAACGGGAAGGTTCCAGCTGACCACCAGCGAACCACGGGAGACCGAATTTTTTATATAGCCTTGCCTTCAGGAAAGGCTTGCACTGATTTTATTGTGAAAATATGTTCATGTTTGGGAGGGGGGCTCTTTTTGTTTTTCTATGCCCGGGGTCGATCATATGCTGAATTTAAGGAGCCTTCGCCCCCTGCCACCTGTAAACCCTTTAAATTGTTGGATTTGCTCATCTTTTCCCAGAACTGAAAATCCTCGTGTCGGAAGGAAGATTCTGCGTCGAACCTGTTCTTTCCCCGCTTCCCGGCCTCAGAAGAACATCTCGAGCCCCGCTTTCAGGTACCTGACCCTCAGGGCATTGTTTTTCCCGGCAAATCTGTTTCCGTACCCGATGCCGACTTTCAGGGGGATGGGGAATTTTTTCTCTTCATACAGGGGAAGGGTTGAGTATGAGAGGCCCACCTGGACTACGTGTGATTCCCACTCGGTCTCATCCTCCAGGGACCGGTAGTTGAACCCGAGGTTACCCGAGACTTCTGTTCTGAACATATGGGAAAATTTATAGATGAGTGATATATTCGCCCCCCGGGCGAACTCATAGTTCGCCTCCCCCTCCAGCTCGATCACATCTCCGATGTCCCTGTCGACCTTCTCTCTATTTTTGGTAACGGGCTGATTCACGTCATCGGGTATCCGTACCGTCTCCCTGTCCGGAAGGATGAGGTAATAGCGCGCTGTCGCGTTGATCACGAGATGCTTTATCCCCGTGTAATCGTTGTTTGAGTGAAGGAAGGGAGCCCACGCACCGGTGCCGAACTCAAGATCCGTCAGGTTGTCGGGGTCGTCCACGTCCCCCGTCGGGACCCTGACGCCGAAGGTCAGGGCGAGGCGCCAGTGCTCATTTTTGAAATACTGGTATCTCGCACCCACCTCCACATCGAGCAACCCGCTTCCCGACCAGCTCTCAAACCGCTCGTACCCGAAACCCGGTATATCCACCGTCCCATCACCATCGACATCGAGACCACCCCCGAGGAGATCCTGGACATCCTCCTCGCTGAGCGGCACCCCCCCCAAACTTATGGGGATCAGGGGGGCGCCGGCAAAGGGGTCTCCGGGGGTCCCGAAAAATGGGTTCTTCCCCACGGTGGCGTCTGCCGTTTCCAGCCTGGCATCGACGCTGTTCTTCTGAAAGGAGTAGGGTATTTTCACACCCACCATCAACCTGTCCGTCACACCATAGGCAATGATAAGCTCGAGGTCGACAAACTCCATCTCGAAGGAGACGACGCTCTCCCCGATATTCGCCGAGGGAAGATTGAAGGGAGGCCCCTCCAGTATGGACAGATCGGGGAATATCTCACTGTCGAGGATGGTGTTGAAATCTGCCGCTACATCTTCGATGTTTCCGTCGGGGTCGTATCTCTCGTCCACCGGGGGGTAGAATTCCGAGGTGAACCGAATCCCGAACACCCCTTTTGGCAGAACTTCGGCGTCATCCCCACGGGCCGGGATGCCCGCTCCAGCGAGGATGAGCAGAGCGAATAGTATGATAATAATGATTGAGTTTTTTCTGTGAGGCACCGTTTCCACCTTTTCCCGTTTTGCAAAGTGATGTTTCATTCCCACTCGCCCGGCAGCGACCACAGTGAGAACCCCGTTGCGCACCGGAATGGCCCGGAATGGGAGGAGGCGTACACGTCCAACCGGGATCGTAATTGTGGTAAACGCTTATAAATATAAGGTAACTGAAGCATTTGATATTTTTCCGTTGAATCTCTCTCCTTGCACCATCTTTGTAATTGTTTTAGATTTCAAGCGCCATGCCAGGTAATGGACAGAATCAAATACACACCAAAGGAGGACTCTAAAGGAGAAGGTCAAAGGGGTTGAGCTGCAAGAAGTATGTTTTTTGCCGGCGTTCATTATATAAAAAATTGAATCATCTTGAAACAGTGTTTGATCATTTTGTTACATGGAGAGTACCGATTCAGAAGGCGACATATCGGTAGAAATACCCCAGCCTACCTCGAAACAGTCCCGTCGATTGTTCTGGCACTGCTCCTTTTTCTTCTGCGGCGGAGGCGGAAGATGTTCGATCATTGGGAGTTGCAAATTGAAAGAAAAAAATCAGGAAAATGACGGAAAAACAAGATACCAGTGCTTCGTCCCGCCTGATCCCCTGTTTCTTTTGTCCTGTTCCGATTTTTTCTTTGGTGGTCCGGGGAAGCGAAGTGTTAATCGCACGTTCTCAAAATCTCTAATAACTATATAGAAATTCTTCTATATCCGGGACACCATGAGCTCTCCTGGCTCTCCTCTTAAAATGCTAAATCTATGATTATAATGTGGAATTATATAAAATCACACCATGGCATCTTCCTTGCTCCATTTATCGACGACAGGTGCAGGGATGATGACCTGGATTCTTACGTTGAAAGGATAACATTGGCGAAAATACCGACATGCCCTCAATGTAAGAACTTCATCGGTTTTTCCGTGGATTTTCCGGGTGTGTACATATGCAAGGCATTTCCAGATGGCATACCGACCGAGGTCCTCGCCGGAGAGCATGACCATTCAAAACCACACCCTGCGCAAAAACCCGGAATTTTCTTCACTCCCCGCGACAATGCGGAATAAGACGCACACCAGCGATCCACGATTTTCATTTCCCCCACGAGAGACAGCCGGTAACCGGCGGCCAACAGTATGACAGAGTTCACAGCCTTTAACTTCCCCATGGGGGTCTCATCAATCGATTCTTTTGAATCTTTCGGTCACGCCACTTTCCATATTTTTCCTGTCACTTGACGTACATCAATTACCCCGGGGTGAATATTTTTTATGGTAACTGCAGATACACTATTTTTTCCCTCTTCCAATCCCCGTCCACCCCCCTACCGATCACACGCTGGGCGGGGATTTTTCTCACTTTTCACCCGCCCCTCGCGTTTTCCCCTGTACGGTTTTTTTCAAGGATGGTCCGGAAGCCGACAGGGAAGGCAACATATTGGAACCCTCTGCCGATAAAAATCGTATCTAATGGAGGGTGTTTGCGGTATGGTAAGCATGAACACCTCTGAAGAATCAGAAGGTCGATTCAGCAGGAGGCAGCCAGATGACGAAGGTTATAAACTTTATCGGCGGTCCGGGTTCCGGGAAATCCACTTTCGCTTATCGGCTGATGGCCCACTTCAAGATAAACGGGGTTTCCTGCGAGTACACGGGGGAATATGCCAAGGAGAAGGTCTGGGATGACCATCTGAAGATATTCGACAATCAGCTCCTCGTGTTTGCGCAGCAGCAGCACCGGCTTCACCGGCTGGTGGGAAAGGTCGATTACATCATCACCGACTCTCCCCTTGTTCAGTTCGTCTACTACCTGGACGAGTTTACCCCTGAGGAGGAAAAGAATACCGAGAGATTTCATGCATTCAAGAAGCTTATCTGGGCCGAGTTTCACTCATTTGCAAACATCAACTTCTTCATGAAGAGGCCATCTGAGTTCAGCAACGAGGGAAGATATCAGGATCCCCAGAAAGCCCTGGCGATCGATGCTGCGATGATGGAGGTCCTGAAATCGGGCGGAGTCCCCTTTACCCTGCTCTACTGCGAATCGAGCGGGCTGGAGGACGTATTGAACTCTATTCACGAGCCAAGATAGAAGGAGGCTGTCTGAAAACACGCATGGCGCGGACCCCGTCGTAAAACGGCACAGGGAGCGGGTCCAGCAGCCGTCTTTCCATGTTTCCCCCTCGATGTATCACGCTGAGGGTGGGGCAAACCGGGAAAAGGGGAGGGAGTGATGACAGTAAGAAAGGAAATGCTCGTCCAGTGTCCCGAATGCAAGACCAACGTGGCGACCACCATATTCGAATCCCTCGATGTCGAATCAGACCCGCAGAACAAGGATGCATTTCTGAAAGGCAATACCAATTTGTTTCAGTGCAAAGGCTGCAGCTTTGAAGCATATTTCCCCGCCCCCTTCATGTACCACGACAGGGAGAACAAAATCATAGCCCAGTGCTTTCCCTTCGCCTTCCTCGAGGAGGATGCATTCTTCGGTAACTTCACCGATGATGGGAAAATAATCCTTGGCAGAGAGGACGGAGCAAAGCACCCCGAACCCGATTACTTCAAAGACGTCCACATCGTCTTCAGCATGGAGGAGCTCGTTCGGTACGTTACGTTCCGCGACAGATTGCGCGAAGTAAAGGGAAGGGAGGGTACATAATCCGAAGTTGCCGCGATAGAGCGGATGGGCTCACATCCTGGAAACCGTGAGCCCGGAGAAGATGTTGGCCCCTCCCGCATGAGCAGTCCCGATCGTTTCCTGCCTTAACGCGCATCTGGCTTCATCCGGTGAGGCCCGTTCACTTCCCCTCAGGGCAAAGAGCCGATGCAACCCCGCCTGAAGCTTCCCTGCGAGATCACGGTCAACTGCGTCGCACCGGCACGTGCGGCATACCCGTCCCGCCGGACCTTTTTTCGACATCCTTGCAAAAACAGGAGGGAGAATGCATTGTAACAAAGTTTCAAAAGATCACCTTTTTTTCTCCGAAAACCGCCTTCCACGAACATACATACCGATTGCCAAATAAGGGGTATCTTCCCTTGAACCGTGGTTTTATTTTTATTACAATGAAAATAGACTCACAAAAATTCAAACGGTGGGAAGGAGATGATGATGGGGGAAGTACTGTCATTTCTTCTCATGGTGGGTTTCGTGGTGATCGTGGTTATGCTCGTATTTTCCTCGTGTGCGGTCATGTACTTTGCGATGCGAGCTCTCTTTAAACAGGGAAAGTAGCAACAGGCCTGCCAGGGAGTGGACGGAAGGGATAAAAGAGCAGGAGCACTTCTGTTTTAATACTGGAGAGTATGACCATCACCGTGAAGGCCACCCCATGTGGGGTGGCTTTTTTTTGCCGTGAACCCCCTCAATATATGGAAAGCGAACGTTTCCACGGAATGTTGCGCCATGCCTTCCCACCTTGCCCTTTGAACATATGGTCCTGTTATTGTAGAATCTGTCAGTACTGAAGCAACGAACCAGGACAGTAAAAAACACAGCGCGGCTTGTCGTGTAAGGCCGCTGCGGGCAGTTCTTGGATGGGCAAGCTAAAGGGCGTCATCATCTTTTTCGAGGTTGTGCTGATCGGGCTGGTACTCCTGTATATCGGGTATGGCAGGAAAGGTAAGAAGGGGCGGAAAAAAAAGGGCTCCTCTCCCGATATTGCAAACGATTACCGGGAGTCCGGTCCCGATAAAGGGAGTGAACACCCCGGATGACACCGGCTGGGGTAACGGCCGCCGCGACACCTCACGGGCAAAGCATCCTCTTTCCCCTTTGAACTTCACGGTTTATTTTTATATGATTGAGTCATCACGACGCAGCTGTCTGCAGGGAAAGATGACCGCCAAAAGACAGAGGACAAAATTATTCGCCATCATGACCATGCTGGCAGCGATCCTTTTCTGCACGATTATGCTTGCGCCGGCAAACGCTCCTGCAAAAGAAGAAAAGGCGGCCCAAACGCACAGGGAAAGAACGCAGTATCACCTCATAAAAGTGGTGCAACGAAAACTCATCGAGCTGGGGTACGACCCGGGTCCCGTAAACGGCATCAACGGGCCACAAACGAAGAAGGCAATCATGGAGTTTCAACGTGACCGGGGAATTGCAGTCGATGGAATTCCCGGTCCCCAGACGTTAAAAAGCCTGGGGCTTTAGCAAAAGGGTTCACTTTCCCGACAAATCCTCCCCGGCCGGAGCACAGTGCCCCATCAAACAGTCTTCTGTTGTACCACGAAGAGGCCAATTACCGAAGGCGGGCTCGATTGTTTTCCATCATCCTATTAATGGTCTTAATGGTCGGCGCAGTTGCCATGCTGATAATCGGCTCCCTGGAGAAGATCCGCTCGATGAAGCTTGCCCCCCACCTGTTTCCCGAGCTTGGCGGCGATGACTTTCGTGAACTGAAGAGGCTTCTCTCCCATTTCGGGAATAGAATGTGCGTAGCTGCGATCTTCCTTGCTTTCATCCCCATCACGCGGGACAGAACCATCGTTGCCATGCTTGCGGCTGGCTGTTGTGGGCTGCTGGTAACCGCTGTCATCTCGCAGGGAAGGGCAAACAAGATCTTGAAGGCGCATCGCATGAGCTATAAGACGATGGTGAAGAGGCTGCAAAAGAAGAAAAGGTAAACGCACCAGGACCCATCGTTATGGAAACCGGCGTCTCCCGGACCATCCCCCTAAATTCGATAGCACCCGAAGTGAAGTCTCCCCCCGGGTCCCGATGCGGTCCCCTCGCCCCTCCCGCATCGTCCCTTATAGAGCGGATTGCATACCCACGGAAGGCCGCGGGGTGCATGACCGGGGGAACGAGGCGACCGGCTCCCCCCGGCAATATTTTGAAAAATCTTTCCCCGAAAAGAGGCATCTAATGGTTGATTTCAAACATGGCTACCCGCTGTGCAGACCATGCCGGAGAGAAAGGAGGAAGAATATGGGAAACCTCATTGCAGAAAAGACTCACTTTGCCGAGCTCGACGAAGAGGCCCTGATGCTGATCAAAACCTGCGATCCCTGCGGCAAAGTTCTGTCCATCAGCCTGGATCACGTGGTGGTATACGGGTCTATAAAGTGCGGCGGATGCGGCAAGATCAACTCGTTTGAGCCTCGCCATATCGATCGGGCGAAGGAAATCATTTCCCGATACGAGTGAAAAAATCAGGATCAAGGGAGCATTTTACCATGATGAAAAAAAAGGGTAGGCCAATAGCCGTTACCTGTCCGGACTGCTCCAGAAAGTACATACGGAACTCAAGGGATTTCATGCACGGAAAAGAGGTGTGCTGCCCCTACTGCGGTATCTGCTTCAAAACGGGGGGCAATCTGGCCGAAGAGGTAGAGAAGAGCATGGAAAGCTTCCGGTACCACTATTGATGGGTGGCGCTATCCCATTTTCTCTACTTCAGTGCGCGCAGAGAATCCATGGATAAACGGTAATCGTGCCCTGCAGGGCCTTGATTGGGAGAAAATCCTTTCGGGGAAAAACCTTCGGGCGTCAGGGTATCCAGACAGGGCACACCGTTCCCTGCAACTTCGCATAGAAGGTGCCCGGGGGGATGGAGAACCACGGCTGTCCCGGGCTTGAGACGCTGCTCATGAGGCCACCCATCGAGTCAAAATCGACAATAGCCTCGCTGGTGAGCTTATCCCTGAAACAGTCTATCTTTATCCAGGTAACGGAAAAACCGTAGTCCTTCAGGAGGTTTCTGTATGGGGTCCTGTATTTTATCCACACACGCACGACATCGAAGGCCGGGGATTCCACGCTTCCCGGATCATAGTACACGGGGTTTCCACTCCCGTCCTCGGTGAAGTATTGCCACTGGACGCCCCGCGACTCGGAAGCGATAGCGGTGAGACAGATCAAGAGTCCCGTCAAGATGACCAAAAACCGCTTTCGCATATTTTTCCTTTTGTAAAACATGGGTTATCTCATTATCGAATACTTATTCTCAATTACATTATCGGTTTTTTTCAGCCCTTACTTTAACGGGTACCACCGAAACATCAGGCGTTTGGGGGGGCAGGAAAAATAGGCGCCATCGGTAGTGCGCAACTCCCGGCCCCGGGCGGCTGGCGTATAAGGGAGGGGGTGGCCCCATATCGGATTCGGTGCCCGGTCTTCCTGCAGGAAAGTCACGCTATGGGGCCACCGGAGGGGACGGGGAGGATGATCTTGCCGCATCTATTTTTTCATCTGGCCGCGCACCGTGTATCCCTCGCTGCCGGCCATGTTTACCGCATGTTTACGTTTTCTCAGCCGGGGCTCAAATGACGCCATCTATCGTGCCGTTCTTCCAAAGCAACCGTTGCGGCGCCGCTCCGGTTATCATTTTTCCGACCGAAGCGGGTAGCCACCCGGACAGACACGTTCGTACAACCGCCCGTACAGGGAGTCGAGAAAAATGGGGTACCAGGGGTCTCCCGGACTTGCGACGCTGCTCATGAGTGAGCCCTCCAGGTCGAAATCCTCGATCCGCACGCTCGTTACCTTTTTATCGCCGCAATCAATTTTCAGCCACGACACCGAATAGGAGTAGTTTTTCACGCTGTAGCGGTAGACATTTCTGTACCTGACCTTCACATTCACCAGGTCGATCCCTTGACGCTCGACGCTCCCCCGGTCGTACAATACCGATCCACCCATCCCGTCGCGGACCAGATCCCTCCAGTCGGCACCGGGGGAAATTTTAGCCGCGGCGGCCAGAAAAAAGATCAACACCCCGCAGGAGAAAATCCGTGAAAGGCCTTTCATACCCCTATCCTTTTTTGGGCCGGCAGCCCACCGATCAGCCTCTTTGCACGTATCCGAGTATGGCCTCGGCTACCTCCTCGGCCTCCTCGACGGTGAGCCTTCCGAGCTTTGCAAACCTTCCGCCCACCGTCCTTGAAATCTGAATCTTCTTTTGTCCACCCGCATACTGCATAACCGCCACGGTGACCCCTTCGTCGCCACCGTCGAGCAGGGTCTCGATCAGCCGGTCCTTATCCGGTTCGTACGCCATGTCACGTTTCCTCTTTTCCCTTTGTTTTTAACGCGAACTCCTCCTCGCCCACCCTTCTCATGAGGACGACCGGTTTGCCCTTCTTCGTTATGACCACCTCTTCCCCCGTTACCTCTATCTCCTGCACGATCCTGGTCGCCTTCAGCCGTAACTCTGTGACCGTTTTGAATCTCATCCATTTCCTTACTATTATTATTACCTTATTTATTTAGTATAATTTAGTTTATTTCATACTATAAATATAGTACTTTGTCAACCCATTTTCTCGGGAAATGAACAAAAAAACCGGATTTTTACCGCTCATGCCGATAGCATGTAACTTTCTCCCCACCCCCCTTTCCCGCCCCGAATCGTATGTACCCTTTTTCTCAAATTAGGCAATCTATTTGCCTTTTCCCTGGCTTGCGGCGTGTAAATGCCTGATTTTTAAAGGCCTCACCTCTGGTACAGATATTGCCTTTTGTTAATGGGAGAAGAGATTTCCCGTTCGAGGCACGATTCTTACGGAGAGAATCTGCCGGTAGCATGAAACTGCTTGAAATACAAAGGAAAAAAGAGCGGGGATGGCAAATATGGATGTGGACCCGAAAAAACTTGCGCTCAGCCTCCTGACCGGAGCCCTGCTGGGAACGGTTTTCCTCGTGTGCACCTTCACCGTCCAGGTCAAGCAGTTACGCGCCGGTATCGCAAGCGAAACGGGCCGGCAACACGCCGCATATCGCGATCCCGAAAATGTGGACCGGTATATCCAGAGCGTTCAGAAAATTTACGCGACCATCAGGGCCGTTTCCCCGTACCTGTCACATTCAAGGGCCAAAAAACTCGCTCCCCTGTTCAAACACATCTCTGATCAGAGCGGAATCCCGATCAGGACGTGCCTTCTCATCGCGAAGGTGGAAAGCGACTTCCGGCGCGTTCGCTCGGGAGAAGACTACGGGATGATGCAGATCAACCAGTTCTGGCTGGACCGGTACCGGGTAACCCCCGATCATGCCATGGAGGATTGGAACAACCTGAAGCTCTTTGCGAGAATCATGAAGGAGCTGGCCGATAAGCCGCTGAGCTATTACCACTCATGGACCCCGAGCGTCAGGGCACGGTATGAGAGGAGGCTGGAAAAATGGGCCTCCACTCTCTAGGGTGCCCGGCAGGCGTCAGGGGCCTTTGACCGAAGGATCCCGGCCGGGGGCTGACTTCCCGTATCTTTTCGGTACGCATCTTTTGTAGTGCCAGATCCCCACCCCCACGCCGACGACGAGCAGGGCCACATAGGAAGCCATAAACCAGAAGGTCACGGTCGCCTCCCTCCCTTCACCATCGAAGGGATCCGTTCTGTTTCGCCATGCCTGCTTCATGCGAACAATCGGCAGCGAAGCGTTGCGATTGTTCCCGGTTCCTTCCATGGTAATCGGAAATTTACAAAAAATATCAAGGGAAAGTTTTTCCCGCTCTTTCCCCCGAGCCGGATGCCAAAGGCATCGCAATTCCCCTCTCCCCGTCGGCCACTCCGGGAGAGGGAGGCCACGGCAGATCCCCTGGAAACGGGCCCGAAAAAAAGCGGTGGCCGGAAAAAAAAGGGAAACGTTGATATACATGAGCATTTCAACTATCATTGAGGGCAGCCGGGGAGGGGAACGGCTGCTGGCGCCCCATCCCTGCGGCCCTTTGCATCCGGCGCACCACAACCCTGACAGATCCGCATGAAACCGTCCGTATTCCGGGAGCAAGAGCGATGAAGGAAAAGGCGCTCATCATCATTCCCAGCTCTGAACGAAAACGTGGGGGGGAGGTTTCCGGCCTCAGCTGGGAACGGAAAACCTCGGCCGCGGGCGGGCTCTCTGCGAAAAGCGCCGAACGGCTCATGGAATCGCGCAGGGCCCTCCAGAAGCGCTTCCGGTTCCAGGAGGGGAAAGACCTGGGTGGCCGGCCAGGCAAACCGGTCCCCCTCATGCCATCCCGGTTGCGGTACGACGGGAACCTCTACCGGAAGATCGACGACGGCCTCTGGACCCGGATGGAAAAGAAAGACGGCATAGACCTGCTCATCGTCTCGTCACTGTACGGTCTCCTGACCCCCCGGGAGGCAGTCAGGGCATACGACATGCCGATGAACCGGGCGGTGAGGATGGGCGTTCCCCTCAAAAAATGGTGGGTTAACCGGGGCATTCTCTCTCTTATTGCGGAATTTATTAAAAAGAACGATTATTCTATTGTACACGACTTCCTCGGCGGCTCCTTCATACAGCTGGCCGACTTTCAGGCTTCCGAACCCCTTCTTGCCTTCGGCAAAAAGATCCGCCTCGTGCGGCACGCATACCCCGGGCTCGGGTCCGGTGCGGATCATCACCGGGGAAGGGATGTGAGGGAACTCCTTGAGAAATACCTTTCCTGAAATAAACAACTTAGAGTTCATAGTTCGTAGTTCATAGTTGATAACACTGGAAAAACAGAGGGCAAAGAGCAAAATCGGGAAATGGCAAACCCAGAGCTGGTTTCAGGCCGGCAATAACTCTTCCAGGGGACTCAGGAATTTATCGGGCGTAAGGGTCTCCTTGCACCTGTCCGATATGGGGCATTCCATCTTGAAGCACCCCGTGCACGGGTAATCGGCCTGGATAAATCTGTGCCGCGGCCCGACAGGTGCGGTTCGTGCGCCCCTTGGCGCCGTGTAATAGGATAGCGTCTTTCCTCCTGAAGCAGCCGCCAGGTGAATCGGACCGGTATCGGCACCAATAACCACATCCACGAGAGAATAGAACGCTGCTAATTCTTTGATCTCCATGAAGGGACACAAAACGAAAGAGTCAGGCCCGATGCCACTCGATACCAACCGGTCGATAATCTCTGCCGATTCTTCTCTTTCACCCTTGCTTCCCCAGGTGAAGAAGATTTTCAGCCCGTGTCCTCTATATTTTTCATCTATCGCCGTAATAATATCGACCCATTGTCCGGCACGGAGCTTTTTCGTTTCCCAGCTCGTTCCCCCGTGAATCGCCATGTTTATCTTGTCTCCCTGAAGGTACAGTTTTTCCCGCACCTTTTCCCTCAAAGCATCGGGAAAATAGATCATCGGCTGAACGTCGTCAAGGGAAACATTTTCTCCACAATAACCGCTTATGACTCTCAAAACCTTCTGGGATATATGGATATCTTCCGGACGAGAGTTCACCTTCCGGTTCGTAAAGAATATATTTGGAAACTCCCTTACCCCGATCTTATCAAAGCCGCACCTGAGCTTCGCCCCCGACAGGAACGAAACCAGCCCGCTTTTCGTGTTTCCCTGCACATCGAAACAGATATCAAAGCGATAGGTGCGGAGGGACCTGATTAGGCGGAACGCCTCTCCTATTACTCCGACCCTGAACTGCTTCTTCCACTGTCTTATAGGGAGAGAAAATATCCCGTCAAGATAGGGGTTCCCTTTCAGCAACTCTTCGAACTGCCTGTCCACTGCCCAGTAAATTTGGGCGCCCGGTTTAATTTTTTTCAAATAGGGCAGGATCGGAAGCGCATGGATAATATCTCCGAACGCGCTTATTTTCACTATCAGTATCCTCACCTCTGCCCGCCTCTTGGAAAAACGATGTGATTGCACTGTATTATAGTCTATAATTTATCGGGAAACCTTTTATGAATTTCACGAACCCCCATTCGATGAAAGTCAAGACAGTATTAGAATCTTTCCTGCTGAAACTCCTGTTCAGTCTGCTGGCACTAATTCCCTATCCCGTTTTATCGCCCCTTTTCAGGGGCCTGGCCAGACTGTCTTTCCTTCTCGGGATCCGCAGGCGGATCGTCATGACAAACCTCACCGCAGCCCTGGGAGAAGAGGTTCCGGAAAGCAGGCTGAGAAGCATCGCCCTTTCGAGCTACGTAGATTTCGGCCAGGCAATGGCAGAGATCGCAAAGCCGGGATACATGATCGGAAACCGGGAGAAGATATTCCGCGTGGAGGGCATAGAGCATCTGAACGGGGAGCTTGAAAAGGGGAAGGGGGTCGTTATCCTGACGGGCCACATAGGGAACTACCTCGTGGCGGGGTACCTGTTCAGGAATTTCGGTTACCGCGTCAACGTGGTGAGCAAGAACCTGAAGAGCGAAGCGGCGAATCGTGAGTTCGTCCGTTTCTTCGAGCGGTACGGGAGTGCGCTCATCAAGATCTCGGGTCACAAAGACGACCCCGTCGGCGGCCTGAGAATTCTCCGAGCATTGAAAAAGGGCGAGATCGTTGTCATAATGAACGATCAGGATGCCGGTCCCCGGGGGTACAAGAGCACTTTTTTCGGCCTTCCCACCTACATACCATCGGGGCCTGCACAGTTCATTTACAAATCGGAGGCAAGCGTCATAACCTTCTTCGCATACAGAAAGGAGGGGAAGATCGTACTGGCAATCCAGGGACCCATCGACTACTCGGAGGCGAAAAACGTGGACGAGGCGGAAAAGATAATATTTGACGAGTACTCGAAAAGGCTCGAAGAAAAAGTCAAAGAGTTTCCCGGGCAGTATTTCTGGCTCCACAAGAAATGGAAATCCTTGCCCGAAGTGAGCTCGCTCTACGGATGAAATGCGATGAGAATACTCGTTCTCAGATACCGATTCATCGGGGACACGATACTCACCGTGCCCTTCCTCCGGAATCTGAAGAGGGCATATCCAGGTGGAAAGATCGACATGGTCGTTGCTCCCTACTCATCTGACGTCCTTGCCGGAATCCCATACGTTGACGATTTCATAATATACGACCCTCCCACGATCCACGCTGATAGCAGGGGTGAGCATACAACGCTCGGGTCGAAGATTCGTTTCATTCGAGCTCTCAGGGAAAAAAGGTATGACAGGATCTACGTTCTGAAACGCTCCTTCTCGAGCGCCGTAATCGCTTTCCTCACGGGAGCCAGGGAAAGGATCGGTTTCGACACCGAAAAGCGAGGGTTCCTCCTCACGAAGAGGGTGCCTTACTACCACGACCGTCACGAGGTCACAAACTTTTTGAGCATACTGGAAGCAGATGGGATACCGGTTGCCGATGATTATCTGGAAGCCTGGTTATCAGATGGAGAAACGACATGGGCAAGCGATTTTTTGAACACCAACGGTATATCCGACGGACAGAGCATCATCGGGATTCACCCGTTTTCCGCCGTTTCTGAGAGAGCGTGGCACCCGGATAACTTCATTGAAGTGGCAAGCAATCTCGGGAAAAAACAGGGGACCATGATAATCGTCTTCGGGGGCCGGGGGGACTTGGCACAGGCACAATATTTCCAGGAGAGACTTGACCCCCCACCAATCATGGCCGTGGGGAGGACAGATTTACGTCAAACGATGGCCCTGCTCAACAGATGTTCCCTGCTCATCTGTAACGACAGCGGCATCATGCACCTGGGGGCAGCGTTGAAGGTTCCGCTCATAGCCCTCTTCGGACCCCAGTCGCCGGTGAAATTCGGGCCCTGGGGGGAGAAGTGCTGGATCATCTACAAAAACTTTTTTTGCAGCCCCTGCAAACAGAAGTTTTTCGAGGAATGTGAACCATCGGAGAGAATGAAGCCGGAGTGCATGGAAGAGATCTCTCCGGAAGAAGTCATTCAGGTAGCCGGTAACATCTTGCGCGGCCGAGATCTGAGAACACACATCGAAAAGTGAAGTCAGGTGTTCAGCATATGGAATCGAAGAGACCCCCGATAACAACCATCATCATCTGCCAGGACAATGAATCATATATTCGAAACTGCCTGGACAGCGTCACGTGGACAGATGAAATAATCGCCGTCGATTCGGGGAGCAGCGATAAAACCGTAGAGATCCTTACCGAGGCTGGGGCGAAGACGTATCACAAAGAGTGGGAAGGATTCAGAAAGCAGAAGGAACACGCCATGAATCTGGCGACGAACGACTGGATCCTCGAAGTGGATACGGATGAGTTCCTCTCGGCGGAGCTGATCGATGAAATAAGCAACATCACCCCGGAGCAATGGTCTGCGTATACATGTTTCGAGGTGCCCCGGCTCACTTATTTTCAGGATAAGCCCATTTACCACTGCGGCTGGTTTCCGGACCACAAGCCGCGCCTTTATAACAGAAAAAATGGAACCTGGGTAGGCCTCAACATACATGAGCACTTCAGTTCGTTTGGGGCCAAAAAAAAACTGGAAAGCATTCTCGTGCACAAGCCCCCCTGGGACATCTCCTCCTTCATGAAAAGGACGTTAAACTACGCGATCATGAACGCGAAAGATTACGCCGATACGGGGCGAAAAGCCCGCTTCATCGACCTGACGCTCCGACCCTTGTACACTTTTTTCTACAAATTTTTTGTCCGGAGGGGTTTCCTCGATGGCATGCGGGGTTTTATTATCTGCTGCGCCGAGTCTTTCGGGGTCTTCGTCAAGTATGCTGTCCTCATGGACATACAGAGAAAAAAGTAACCAGCGGCCCTGTCGACACTCCGCTCCTAGCGGAGAGAGGCGAGGCCGGGAAAAACAAATGGATAATAGATGGGAGCGACAACGGTAAACGGAAGGGTGGATTTGCCCGAGTTAATTATTCTTTCGCTGGCAAAGGGGTGGGGCGGGGCGGAAGAGTACCTCGAGCTTCTCACCCGGGAGCAGCTCGCGGGAAAGAGGCGATTCTTCATCCATGCGAACCGGTACTACGATATATTCCGAGGATGGCACCTGAAAAGGAAAAACACGGGTTCCGCACTCGTCTTCTACCAGCACTGTTTCCTGCGCCCCCCAACCGCATTCCCCTGGGTCTCACCGACGGGATCATCTGCATATCGGATTACGTGAAATCCTCTATCACGAGGAAATATCCGTGAGTCGAGGAAAAAACCGCCATCATACCCACGTCTATCGACTCCCGCCCACTTCACCTGGTGCCGTCCCGACCCGGGCATACTCGGCGAGCTTAGAATCGGCGAAAAGACCCCGGTGGTCATGGTCGTTGGCAGGTTCGAGAGAAAGAAGACCTTTCCTGCGCAAATTCTCGTCGAATCCACAAAAGAAGTGGAAAAAAAGATCCCCGGAATAACAGCGGTGCTCGTCGGACACGGCAACGACATCGACATGCTGAGGGAGTGCGGAGCGGAAACGAACTCCTCCCTGCAGAGGGATGCGGTTAAAATTCTCGGTTTTCGGAAGGACGTACGGGAACTGCTCTCGGTAGCCCGCCTCGTGGTGGGAACAGGGAAGGCAGCTATCGAAGTGATGGCCTGCGGGAAGCCCCTGATCGGCGCGGGACGGTACGGAACCGTCGGGCTCGTCATACGTGACAGGGCGCAGGCCGCCGAAGATACTCTCTTCGGCGATCTCGGGCAGGCAGAGCCGATTACCGTGCACAATCTCTCAAAAGAGATGCTGCGGCTTTTTGACAACCCGGGTCTCGAGAATGACCTGAGAAATTTCGGCCCCGCCTTCGCGAAAAAATACGACGTCAACCGGTTAGCGGATACAATTTTGCAGATTTACCATGATAAACTGAACGGGAAGTGGGATTAAAACGTCAGCGGTGGCACGATCCGCTCCCAGGGGCGGCCGGAGCACACGGCGGCCTGCACCCTTTGCGGGGAAGCCCTCCGCATCGAGACTGTCGATCTATGAAGGGTGAAAATATTCTCGTCATACGGCATGCGAGCCTGGGACCTCCCCACCTACCTATCGAGGACGGTTCGCCACTCGACGATTTCAGCGGAAGAGTATTACCGAAGGCGACGGCGGGCACGGTGGCACCACGTGACGGTTCGCCCCCTCTACACCTTCCTCTACCGGTATTTCATTCGCCTCGGGTTTCTCGACGGGGTGCAGGGGTTCGTGATCTCATGTATGGGAGGGCTCGGGACGTTCATAAAGTACACACGGCTGCTGGAGTTGCAAAGATTTCAACCTTCGGGGGAAGACCTATAAATATCATCGGGTGCTCGTTTTTTTCTTGATGAGATTCAGCGATTTATTAGATGGAGGATCAAAGGTTTATCTGTTTCTCTTACCCTTAAAATATTAAAAATATAACCATCCGTTTTGACCAAGTTAGGGGTATATTATTAAGCGAGGGCAAATCTGATTTATTATCGTTGGTACTCATAGGAAAACATCTGGAAAAATGGTCTAATACGGGAGATTTGTACGATTTTCCACGTTGAATTCCTGGAAATATATGAATACACTTAAGATATTTGTAATTCACACTGGGAGGATTTCGTGGTCAGATTCGGAATAGTTGGATGCGGGAGGATAGGACAGAGGCACGCAGAGCATATAAAAAGACTAGCAATATTACATGCGGTATGCGACATCAGGGAACATCCCGCGAAAACCTTTTCAAGCGAGTACGGGTGCAGATATTACCTGCACCTTGAGGATATGCTTAAGAGTGAGAAAGAAATAGATGTCATATCAGTTTGCACTCCGAACGGACTTCACGCAGAGCACACGATAGAATCTTTGAGGTCGGGAAAACACGTGCTGTGTGAAAAACCTATGGCCCTCACCGCGAGGGATTGTGAAAAGATGATAAAGGAAGCTGAGGAATCGAACAGAAAGTTATTTGTGGTGAAACAGAACAGGTACAATCCTCCCGTTCAGATACTCAAAAAACTTATAGACGAAAAAATTATTGGAAAGATATTCAGTGTACAGGTGAACTGTTTCTGGAACAGGAATGATGAATATTACCGCAGTTCCGAGTGGAAAGGAACAACCACTTTAGACGGAGGAACTCTTTTTACACAGTTCAGTCACTTCATCGACCTTCTCTACTGGTTATTCGGAGATGTGAAGAGGACATATGCCTTCACAAAGAACTATCTTCATGAGGGCATTATTGATTTCGAGGATACAGGAACAATTATCCTCGAAATGTTCGAGGGTATTATCGGAACTATACACTACACCGTTAATAGCTACGAGAAAAACATGGAAGGGTCAATAACGGTTTTCGGTGAGAGGGGAACAGTGAAGATAGGGGGACAGTATCTGAACGTCCTCGAATATCAAAATATTGATGGATACAAGATTAAAAACATTCCTGAGTCGAGACCTCCAAATGAGTACGGGTTTTACAGGGGATCCATGTCCAACCATGACAAAGTCATCCAGAATGTGATCGACGTGCTCGGTAATAACGGAACGATTGAAGCTTCGGGTTTTGACGGCTTGAAAACCGTCCAGATAATAGAAAAAATTTATCATTCTGCGAGAATAGGCAATGAGTAATAAACCCGTAATCAAGAAAATCCAGATACGAGATGTCTCATTTGGAAAAAACGTTGTGATAATCGAGCCGGTAAACCTCTATGAATGCACCATCGGAGATAGCTGTTTTATAGGTCCATTCGTTGAAATCCAGAAAGGGGTGGTGGTGGGGAAGAATACGAAAATTCAATCCCACTCATTTGTTTGCGAGCTGGTGAAAATTGGAGAGAACTGTTTCATCTCCCATGGTGTTATGTTCATAAATGACCCCTTCAAAGAGGGAGGTCCGGCAGGAGGAAACCGTAATCTTTGGAAAAAGACTACTATTGGAAATAACGTTTCCATCGGAACCAATGCAACTATTTTACCTGTGATGATATGTGACGAGGTGGTGATCGGTGCTGGGTCCGTTGTTACCAGAGATATATCTGAACCCGGCGTATTTGCCGGAAATCCCGCAAGAAAAATACGAGATAAGTGACATATTTTTCAAAGATGATCAAGTTTTTAGATCTGAGAAAGCAGTACGAGGCGATCAAAGGGGAAATATCCGGTGCGATAACCGATGTTATTCGAGATTCCGCATTCGTGGGGGGGAAGTATGTCAACAAGTTTGAGGAAGAGTTTGCTCAATATCACCAGGTAAAACACTGTATCGGAGTGGGAAACGGCACAGATGCACTCGAGATTCTGATCGAATCACTTAACATCCCCAAGGGTTCAGAAATAATCGTTCCTGCAAACACATTCATCGCGACGGCTGAGGCAGTTACCCGCGCAGGCCACAAAGTAGTCTTCTGTGATTGTAACCCTGATAACCATACGATCTCCATTGAAGATGTGAAAAAGAGAATTACAGGAAATACCAGGGCAATCATCGCTGTTCATCTATACGGTCATCCATGTGATATGGAACCCCTCCTCATGATCGCAGAAACAAATCAACTAATCGTTATCGAAGATTGCGCCCAGTCCCATGGTGCGGAATACAAAGGGAAGAAGGTAAGCACCTTCGGAATCGGGGGAATATTCAGCTTTTATCCCGGGAAGAACCTCGGTGCATATGGCGACGGAGGAGCTATCGCCACAAATGATGATGATATCGCACTAAAGTGTAGAATGATTTCAAATCATGGGAGATTAGACAAGTTTGCCCACCAGTTTGAGGGGAGAAACTCACGACTCGATGGCTTACAGGCAGCGATTCTTTCTGTGAAATTGAAACATCTCGATAAGTGGATAGAAACAAGACGTGAAATCGCAAAACGCTATGTGAATGAATTGAGCGCTATAGGAGACGTTAAATTACCGATAGAGGAAACGTGGGCAAAACACGTTTATCACCTGTTTGTGATAATCACACAGAAGAGAAATATGCTGAGGAAATATCTGGAGGAAAAAGGTGTTCAAACGGGCATTCATTATCCGGAGAGTTTGCCGAAGCTTCCCGCCTATAGATATTGTGGACAATCTCATGAAGAAATGTGGGCAAATAGACTCGACTCCCAATTGATGAGCCTTCCCATCGGAGACCACCTTGAACCGGATGATATCAAGTTCATCACCAGTGAGGTTGCTTTTTTTTATGAACATACTCTTGATAACAAAAATCAGATATCACAGGATGGCGAAACACAAAATTAGGGATCAGTGTGAGTACATTGCCCGTGATGAGTTCTTTAACGGTTGGAAACAGGCCTTTGAGTATCATGGACACAGGGTTCTAATCGACGGCAGAAACAGCTATCTTCTCCCCCCGAAGCTTGCTTATTCGTTCCCCAGATTATACAGGTTTTTTCACAGGCTGCTCAAAAAGACGGGAATTATCCCGTTCGATGAGTACCTCCTGTCAAAATCGATCGGGAAAAAGGCACGAAGCAACAACGTCGATTTAATTTTCACTGAAATTAATGATTTTCTCGATGGAAAAGTGGTAAAGAAATATCTCAATCAAGGGCTTCTCACCCAGTGGTTCGGTGTATATCCCGATATGGTCTCCGAGAAAGTGCGAAAAAGGCTTGCAGATTATGACATGGTCTGGTGCCCGGTGGAGTATGAGGAGATGCTGAAAGAGGGAGGGGTAAATTTCTCGAGGTTTTTCTATCTCGGGGCCAGTTTCGATGAAAAAATGCTCTACCATCAGCCCGATCTCAACTATTCCCACGATGTGTCCTTCGTAGGGGGGATAACTGGACACCACAAAGGGAGAATCGAGATCTTGGAAAAAGTAGCCGAGAATTACGAGAGCTTCGCGTTTTGGGGATACGGGATCGAATATGTAAAAAAAAACAGCATATTGAGGGAAAGGTTCAAAGGTAGAGCCGAGATCGATGATATGAGAAAGATTTATTCATCCTCTAAGATTTCCATCAATATTCCGCTGGACAACTATGAAAGAGTCTCGAAGGGATTCAATGCACGGTTGTTCGAAATCCCCCCTTGCAGGGGGGCCCTGCAAATGGTTCAGCACAATGAAAATGTCGCGGATTTTTTCGTCCCCGGTGAAGAAGTGATATGTTTCCATGGTGTGGATGATCTTGTAGAAAAGATTCGATATTACTTGCAAAATGAGGATGAACGGAGAAAAGTTGTTGAAAATGCGTTCAATAAATCATTTGATTTCACATATAAAAATCGTGCAGAGAAGTTATTAGAAATTGCCACAGGGAAATACAGATAGCAATATAGTGAGTTATACTACGCTTAAGCCTTCCATCACTTGAAAAAGAAAGAAAAGCACTCGCAGGATAATTAACATAGATATACATCCAATGGACTCATCAAGACAACAAACATAGATAAAAATAGAGGTTATTATCACTTTTTATTGGGATTTTAAAATGTTCCGGCACCAACAACTGAATTGCGGAGAAGTCTCATGAGACGTGTTTTTCGACAAATGTTACTCTTTCTATCACGACAAATTTCATATTGGGAATACCCGGAACTCTAAACATGGTTAATGAAAATTCCATTTGCAATCCTCTGCGAAAAGATGTGAAAAGATCTGGATGGGTAAATCGAATTTCCACAAAACTGATTCTTAAAAAACTTAAAAAAACTCCCCGTTACACACCGAATTTCATAAAGATTGAGGGTCTAAACCTTTCTTATCCAGATTCAGCTTCTTTTGTGTCGATGTATAAATCGATTTTTGTAAAGAAAATGTACAGTTTCAGATCAGACAAAGAATCCCCGTTGATCATTGATTGCGGTGCAAATATAGGGTTGAGCGTTATTTTCTTCAAACAGCAATTTCCATCATCAACAATTCTCGCTTTCGAACCAGATCCATACATATTTAAGCATCTTCAACATAACCTCCATGTCAACCGTATTGAAGGGGTCAGCCTAATCAACAAAGCCGCCTGGATTTCTGAAACAACCTTGGATTTTTATACAGAAAAGGCCGATGGAAGCAGGATAGCCATGGAAGGAGAAACAAACATAATAAAAGTTCCGGCGGTAAGATTACGCGATTTCCTTAACAGGGAAGTTGACTTTCTCAAAATAGATATCGAAGGGGCAGAAGATAAGGTCATGCCAGATATTGCCGATTCTCTTTCTCATGTCCTCAATCTTTTTGTCGAATACCATTCTTTTTCAAGGAAGGAACAAAAACTCCCTGAAATTCTTCACCTAATCAAAGCAAAAGGATTTCGTATCCACATCCTGCCAGAAATAGTTTCGGACAGACCTTTTTGTGAAGTCAAGGAGTATGCAAAAATGGATATGCAATTGAACATCTTCTGCTGGAGAGAGGAGTTATGAAAGTTCTTTCCCTTAGTTCTTCCGATAACGAGGGGGGTGCATCAATCGCCGCATATCGTCTTCACAAAGGACTGAGGGAACTTGGCATCGACGCATCAATGCTCGTCGGGACAAAAAATACCGACGATCCCAGCGTAAACTTTGCCTTCAAGAGCCCGAAAGGTTCGGGGAAGAGAAGGAGAAGAATCGATTCACTCCCTTTGAGAATGTATCCAAATAGGCTGAATTCACTCTTTTCACCCTCCACAGTTCCCGAATCCCTTCGAAAAAAGGTTATTGAATATGATCCCGACATCATCCACCTCCACTGGGTCTGTGATGGGTTTCTGCGAATCGAGACCCTGAGAGAATTCAAGAAGCCGATTGTCTGGACCCTTCACGATATGTGGGCATTTACCGGTGGCTGCCATTACGATGATGAATGTGGACGCTTCCGGAATTTATGCGGAAAGTGCCCCCTTCTTAAATCTCAGAAGGAAAAAGATCTATCCCACAGAATATTGAAGCGGAAAATGAATTCCTGGGAGAAGGTGAATCTTACGATCGTCAGCCCAAGCAGGTGGCTCGGCGAATGTGCGAGGGAAAGTACCCTCCTCGGTAAAAGGGAGGTAAAAATAATCCCGAACGGGATCGACGTCGAGAAATTCAAGCCGGTAGAAAAGGGGGTTGCGAGAAATATCCTCAACCTCTCGCCTACGAGAAAACTCATACTTTTCGGGGCAATGGACAGCACTAGCGATAAAAGAAAAGGATTTCATTACCTGCGTGGAGCACTCCAGTTGTTGCAAAAAAAATGGGGGGGAAATGCAGAGTTAGTCGTTTTCGGAGCATCTGAACCAATGCCAAAACCCGAATTGGGATTCAAGTCTCACTACATGGGAACATTCCGAGACGAGATCAGCCTGGCGATCCTCTATTCCGCCTCCGATGTGATAATCACACCATCCATCCAGGAAAACCTGTCAAATGTCGTCCTCGAAGCGCTTTCGTGCGGTACGCCCACAATTGCCTTCCATATTGGGGGGATGCCCGACATGATAATGCACAGGGAAAACGGATATCTTGCACGCCCTTTTGAAATTAAAGATCTCGCAGAAGGAATCGACTGGGCCATTCAAAACCAGGGCAGGCTGGAATCCTTATCAGGAGAAGCACGGAAAAGAATTATAGCCGGATTCTCCCTTCCGAACCAGTCGAAAACATACAGGGCTCTTTATGATGATATACTGTCTCGCAGAACTAAGAGGAACCTTTGAGGAACAGGATATATCTGCAATTCACATCGAATCGAAGTACTCGATATCAATAGGATCACCAAGTATAAAATGCATTCACACATAGAAAAAGAAATTACCTCACACATCAGTATCTTGAAAAAAGTGAACGCAGGACACGAAGGAGAAGAACACTTTACTCATTACCCAACGGTGTCCGTCATCACCCCCTCATACAACCAGGGGGAGTTCCTGGAGAGGACGATCCTGTCGGTGCTGAACCAGGACTGGCCGAACCTCGAATACATCATCATCGATGGCGGCTCGAAGGACAACTCACGGGAAATCATCGAAAGGTATGCCGAACACCTTACCTGCTGGGTGAGCGAACCCGATCGTGGACAGACGGATGCGTTGAACAAAGGACTCAAGAGGGCATCGGGGAAATACGTGACCTGGATCGGGTCCGACGACGTCCTCTTGCCCGGCGCCCTCACGAAAATGGTCGCCGCTCTCGAAGAACACCCTTTTGCCGGAATCGTGTACGGGGGTGTGGCCTTTATCGATCACCAGGACCGGGTGAAAAAGACCCTCGCCTACCCCGACCTCTCTCTTGAGAAGTTGCTCTACCACAAACACTCCACCCTCGCCCAGCCCTCTTCCCTCGTGAGAAGGGAGATCCTGGATCTCGCGGGGGGACTGGATGAATCGCTCTCCTACTGCATGGACTACGATCTCTGGATACGGCTTCTCACCATATCGAGGTGCGTAAACCTGGGTGATACGATTCTATCCGGGTACCGGCTCCACCCGGAGTCGAAGACGGTCGGATCCTACAGGAAGATGGCTCTCGAGAAAATCATGGTAAACAGGAAACACACGGGAGATACTCTGAACAGGGTGATCTACTCCCACTACTGGTACATCGTAGAAGACGCCGCAAGGAACTTAAAGAAGGGCATTTTCGGGGCAGAAAAGTGAGCATCTCCAGAAAAGCCGACATATCGGTCATCATTCTCACGAAAAATGAGGAAGAAAGAATCACCCGGTGCATCGACTCCGCCCGGTTTGCAGATGAAATCGTCGTGGTCGACTCGGGAAGCACCGATAGAACCTGCGATCTCGCTCACGAACTGGGCGCCAGGGTCGTCAATAATCCCTGGCCCGAAGACTTCTCCGTTCAGAGGAACTTTGCAGATCCCCGGGCGAAGCACTCCTGGATTCTCCACCTCGACGCGGATGAGCAGGTGAGCAGGGAGCTCGCGGAAGAGATTCTCGATTTTCTCGAAGGGGAAGAGCGCGAAGGGTATGCCGCCGGAAGGATGCCCCGGAAAGAGCTCATATTCGGCAGGTGGATCGAGCACGGGGGGTGGTACCCCCAGCACAAGCTTCGGCTCTACAGGAAGGGGAGCGGCACCTGGAAAGGAAGGGTCCACGAGAGGTTCGAGCCGGAGGGAGAGGTGAAAACCTTCAAGCACCCCCTGCTTCACGACTCATACGAGAGCGTCCAGGTATTCCTTGAAAAGTTCAACCATTACAGCACCATGGACGCGGATGAGGAGATAGGGAAGGGGGGGAAATTCAGCCTTATCAAACTATTTCTCGTGCCCCTCGAGAGGTTCTTCGGAAGATACGTAAGGCACCGGGGCTACAGGGACGGTATGCACGGGTTCGTCCTCGCCGCCCTCATCGGGCTCAACTACTTCATCAGATACCTCAAGGTATGGGAGAAGGAGTTCCGGTTGAAAAACGCGGGAAATGCCCGGAGGGAAAGAGGGGGCCAACCCCCCGGCAGAACAGATGGTTGATCCCTCATAGAGACGTTGGGTACGCAGCAAACCTGTTGGAGCCGGAGAACTTAGAACCGGTCCTGAGACTTCCTCTCTGCCAAAAGATTCGTTGCTTTGGGGGAGAAATCTGGCATGGATAACAATTACCGGAAGGGCGGCGGGGCAGCTGAGAAGACACAGGTTTGTGAAGAGAACGGGGGGCAACCAAGACGAAGCGGAACGATGGGCAGGAAGAAAATCATTCTCATCCAGAACGCAAGCCACCTGAATCCCTCAGACGAAAAGATAAAACCCCTTTTCTCCAGGTGCTCCTTCGTCTTCAGCAGCTGGAACGTGTCCCCGCCTCTCAGGGTTAGATAGTCCTTTCGTATGCAGAAGGCAACCCTCATAGAATTTCCCTTATAATACGGGTGATTCTTTCGCACGACCTGCCATCCCCGTAAGGATTTTCCGCCCTCGCCATTTTCCCGTACTCGTCTCTGTCGCCAAGAAGCGTTGAAACTCTCGCCACGATCCTTGCGGGATCCGTCCCGACGAGCTCCGCAGTGTGAGCCGCGATGCCCTCCGTCCTCTCCGTTACATCCCTCATGACCAGGACGGGTTTCCCCAGCGTCGGCGCCTCCTCCTGTATTCCCCCCGAATCGGTCAATATCAGATATGATTTTTCCATCAGCCAGACAAGATGGGGGTAGTCAAGCGGATCTATCAGGTGAATATTCCCAATGTCTTTCAAAATCGCCATGGCCGGTTTTTTCACCTGCGGGTTCAGGTGCACGGGGTAGACAATCTCGACGTCAGCAAACTGCTTGGATATATCCGTCAAGGCATTGCATATGTTCTGAAAAGGTCCGCCGAAGCTCTCCCTCCTGTGCCCGGTTACGAGAAGTATCTTCCTGGAAAAATCTATGAAATCGAAAAACTCAGCGTATCGCTCATCCCCGTGAGACCGAATGGTATCGAGGCAGAGAAGCAGGGCATCGATGACCGTGTTTCCCACGACATAAACGTTCTCGGCTATTCCCTCACGGGCCAGATTGTCCCTCGCTCTTTCCGTCGGCGCGAAATGGTAGTCTGCAAGGTGCCCGATCAGCACCCTGTTCATCTCCTCGGGGTAGGGGGCGTGCTTGTCCCCGCTCCTTAACCCGGCCTCGACGTGCCCCACCGTGACCCCCGTGTAGTAGCCTGACAGGGCTCCGGCAAAGGCCGTTGTCGTGTCTCCCTGGACGAAAATGATATCGGGNNTGGTCCGGCTCCATGATATTCAGGTCAAAGTCCGGCACGATCTCGAAAAAATCCAGGAACCGGTCGAGCATCTCCCGGTGCTGGGCGGTTACGCACACGATCGCCTCGAATTCCGCCGGATATTTCCGAAATTCCCTCACCAGCGGGGCCATCTTTATCGCCTCGGGGCGGGTGCCAAAAATAAACAGTACTCTTTTCATCTCCTGATTCCCCTTGAATGTCGAACGGACGCTGACCGAACGGCACCCTTCCCCTGAAACGTCACCCGCTCAGGTGAAAGTACCGATTTTCATCAATTATAATCCTGATATAATTCTAATAAAAATTTCGACGTGATTTCCCGTGAATCACGCCCGCTATGAGAAAGAAAAAAATTCTCTGCCTGTTAAATGACGACCGGTTCGACATGGGGAACGAAGCACGGATAACGGCATACTTCCCCTA
>JABAOF010001544.1_pt5 | contig 27593 bp, 25 predicted proteins | sample 7062171 | NCBI WGS metagenome assembly JABAOF01 (sample SAMN14538628, study PRJNA623070) | marine sediment metagenome | biome: marine biome [ENVO:00000428]; feature: marine pelagic biome [ENVO:01000023]; material: deep marine sediment [ENVO:00002113] | place: India: Gulf of Khambhat ...
GATTTTTAACGCCTTGGATTTCGCGTGTCCACTTTGTCCAATAATTGTACCGTGTCCTGGGTGTGCACAGCGCGATCTGGACGGGGGGCGGGTAGCGGCGTCATTGAATGAGGCGAGACCGCTCTTGACGAAATCCAGTCCGTATGATAATAATTGCAAAGATTTGCAAGAGCAAGGAATTGCATATGTCATGTGGAGATAGACTTGCCAAAGAGCTGCGGAGGAAGGGGTTTCGCGTTACACCCCAACGGACTGTGATCCTGGAAACCGTCGCTCATAAGGGAGGGCACCTGTCGGTTCAAGAAGTGTATGCACAATCGCAGCAACGGTTGCCTGGGCTGAATATCGCCACCGTCTATCGCACACTTGACTCGCTTCACAGAGCGGGGATGGTAAATCTCTTCAACTCGGGCTCCAGCCCTTCACGTTTTTCGCTGCGCGATCCACTTCACCCTCACGGGCATCTGGTGTGCGAGAAATGCGAAGATATCATCGATATCGACCCTGATCTGATCGACCACCTGGTGCAAGCCGTCGAGGTGAAAACGGGGTTCGCGATCGATTCCCACCACTTAACTTTGGTAGGCCTCTGTGAAGAATGCAAAAGTACAGAGATCGCCGGATGAGGGCAAAGTGAGAAAGAAGAGACTGTCGTGTGGTTCTCACCGGTAGCACTACATCTACCAGACGGATTCCTCCTGACCTGGATCTCGCTAGTGGGCTGGGGGCTCGCCCTGTTTGTGATCGCAGCCTCCATTCGCCAGACGCGTGCACAACTCGGGGAACGGCAGATCCCATTGATGGGCGTTTTGGCAGCCTTCATCTTTGCCGCGCAGTCGATCAACTTTCCGGTGGCTGCAGGTACATCCGGGCACCTCTTGGGGGGTACACTGGCTGCTATCGTCATGGGACCTTGGGCGGCCACGCTGGTCATGACCTCGGTGATCGCCGTCCAAGGCTTCCTGTTCCAGGACGGTGGGTTGCTGGTCATGGGTTGGAACATCCTCAACACAGGGGTCATCACGGCTTTTGTAGGGTATGGCGTATACATGCTCGTACGACGCCTGACAGGCAATTCATCGAGATCGCGCTTGGTCGCCGGCTCTGTAGGTGCATGGCTCTCGGTGCAAATGGGAGCGATCGCGACTGCTTTTGAACTTGCTCTCTCTGGAACGACACCGCTGCGTCTCGGCTTGCCAGCGATGATGAGTGTCCACATGCTCATTGGGTTGGGGGAAGCCTTAATAACTGTGGGGGCGATCGCATTATTGCAGAACACTCGACCGGAGGTACTAGAGGCGGGTGAGACTGCGCCGGGACGTCGGGGGGCGGGATTGGTTGTCGTGGGCCTGTTCGTGGCGATCACCCTGGCGTTCTTCTCACCCTTAGCCTCACCAAATCCGGACGGTCTCGAGTATGTGGCCAAGCGACAAGGTTTTCATGGCCTCTCTAGCAATTCCATATATGAGATCATGCCGCATTACACCTTGCCATTCGTGGCCGATGCTGCCTTGACGACAGTTCTTGCTGTCGCCTTGGGGACCTTGATTGTTTTCGCGTTCGCGTGGCTTGTCGGTCGTACCTCAACGCGACGTGAAGCTTCAGGGGATTAAATGCACGTCAATCTGGCGGATCAATATCGCCATCGCAGCAGCTTGCTCCACACCCTCGATCCCAGGGTCAAGGTGGTGACGACACTTGGCACTATTCTGGCTATTAGCTTGGTACCCGAGGGAACCTGGTGGGCTTTCGGCTTCTTTCTGCTCTTGATTTTGACAGCAGCCTGTCTGTCTCGTTTGGGAGTCACTTTCACAGTACGTCGATCTTTCATTGTGCTTCCGTTTGTGCTCGCAGCGCTTGCCGTTCCATTCACCACGCCGGGCCCGATGCTTTGGAGGCTGCCTCTGCTGGGGTGGGTGATCTCGGAGCCGGGATTGATTCGCTTCCTGAGCATCCTCATACGCAGTTGGTTGGCGGTTCAGGTGGCGATCCTGCTAACCGCCACGACGCGCTTCCCCGATCTCCTGTGGGCATTGGGCAGGCTCCGATTTCCGCGACCGCTTGTCTCGATAATCGGTTTCATGTACCGCTATCTCTTTGTGCTTGCCGATGAGGCGTTGCGGATGTTGCGTGCACGTGCTGCGCGTAGCGCTTGGGTCCCTGGTGTGCCTCGCCGCTCGCTAATTTGGCAGGGAAAAGTCACGGGTGCGATGGTAGGCAGTCTGTTTCTACGCGCCATCGAGCGTAGTGAGGGCGTGTATGCCGCCATGCTCTCACGGGGATACGATGGTCAGGTACGAACCCTGACCCGTTTCCGTATGCGTGTTGAAGATTGGTTTGTGTTGATCTTGGTTGGGACGATGTTACTCGCACCGATGATTTATTTTTGGCGGAGTTGATCCGTGCATCACACGATTGAAATCGAGAACCTGCGATTCTCCTATCCTGATGGTCAGAAAGCCCTGCGCGGAGTGAGCTTGTTTATCGCGCCCGGTGAGAAGGTCGCCCTGGTTGGGCCCAATGGAGCAGGAAAATCGACCTTGATGTTGCATCTCAATGGCATCTTGAGTGATCGAGGGGAAGTGCGGGTTTGTGGCACGATTGTGGAAGAGTCGACGCTCGGTGAGATCCGAGCCTCGGTAGGTCTGGTGTTTCAGGATCCAGACGATCAACTCTTCTCGCCGACGGTATTTGAAGACGTTGCTTTCGGCCCGCTGTATATGGGTTTGCCGGAGGTGAAAGTGCGTGAGCGGGTCACCCGGGCCTTGCAGGCTGTCGACTTACAGGATTACGAGGAGAGAATCTCACATCATCTTAGCGAGGGCGAAAAGAAGCGCGTAGCGATCGCAACCGTCTTGTCGATGGATCCTGAAATTTTGGTCCTTGACGAGCCGACCTCAGGGCTCGATCCACGTGCTCGGCGGTGTCTGATCAACCTGTTGCGAGAATTGCCACAAACGATGTTGGTTGCTACGCACGATTTGCACATGGTGGCCGAGTTGTTCACTCGCACGATTGTGATCGATCAGGGTGAGCTCGTCTTCGACGGTCTCACACAAGATTTGATGGTGGACCACACCTTCCTTGAAGCCCATGGCTTGGAGGCGCCCTAGGTGGTTCCGGACACTGTTATCTCGCCTACAGCTACAAGGCTCTGGTTGGATAGGATGGTTGCAAATGGATGGCTTGCTGGCATTGTTTAGAAACTCTCTTCGATTTACATTCTTCACCTCGCTGGTCCTAGGGTTGGGGATAACATGGATGGTGGTGTCGGCTGTACCGGGCTTGGAAACAACCGGCGGGCGCATCCCTAGTCCGCGTGAGGGGTTTCTGGCCCCGGATTTCAGCCTGGAGTTATTGGATGGGGGTACGTTGACCCTTTCCGATTTGCGTGGTGAGACGGTCCTAGTCAATTTGTGGGCGACCTGGTGTCCGCCATGTCGAGCCGAGATGCCTGCTATCCAGGAGGTCTTCGAAGCCAATAAGGATCGTGGCTTTGAAGTTGTTGCAGTGAACATGACTTTCCAAGATCGAGAAGCAGAGGTAGCTGCTTTCGTTGAGCAGCTTGGTCTCTCGTTTCCCGTTGCGCTTGATCGGTCTGGAGAGGTAGCGAGACTGTATTTAATGCGCGCTTTGCCAACCACGTTTTTCATTGATCGTGAAGGAGACATCCACAAGGTCATTGTCGGGGGTCCGATGAGCGAAATCACGCTTCGGACTACAGTTGAAGATCTGTTAGGGAATGCGGAGTAATGTTTCCGATCTTGAGTGTAGGTCCACTCGCGCTGCAAATGCCTGGCCTTTTCCTGCTGGCTGGTATTTGGGTGGGTACGCTGCTGATCGATAGGGAGGCGCCGCGCTACAAGCTCAATGCCAACCTCATCAACAACTTGGTTCTTGTCGCCCTTTTGGCCGGGATGGTAGGTGCGCGCTTGGGGTATGCGTTACGTTTCGTGGATGCCTACCTGCGCGAGCCGGCGGGTTTGTTTTCGCTCAACCCTAGCACTCTAGCACTTACCGAAGGGCTCGTTGCGGGATTGATCGTGGCAATCTTCTACGGTCAGCGGAAGAAGCTGCCGTTCTGGTCGACGCTTGATGCTCTCACACCAAGTTTTGCGCTCTTCGCCGTGTTTGCTGGCCTTGCACACCTTTCGAGCGGCGATGCCTTTGGTTCTGAGAGCTCGTTACCTTGGGCGATCGAATTATGGGGCGCCAGAAGGCATCCTTCACAGGTCTATGAGATCCTGATGGCCTTGCTACTTTTCTTTGCGCTCCTTCGTCTCAGGCACAGTGCGCCTTTTGAGGGTTTCCTCTTTGTGGCGTTTGTCGCGCTCTCGGCGGGGGGTAGATTATTTCTCGAAGCGTTTAGGGGCGACAGTGTGATCTTGTTCGGTGTCCTGCGCGAAGCACAAATGATAAGTTTGCTGCTAGTGCTTGTCTGTCTGGTCGTGCTGCACCTTCTTGCGAGGCAATCGACCGAAGTCTCTGACCAGTCTTGACGTCAGGGTATTTTTTCCCTTTTGCCAGATTTATCTGAGTAATTCCACTCGTGTAAACTTCGATGCGCTCCTACTTTGGGTCAGCATTGGAGGGCGCTTGAAGAGCTTCTGAAGATTGAAGGGCTGCTTCGTTCACAGAGGGTGAACTTCATTCTCGGACGGCTGGGCATAGGAGGCCGGCCGGTCCTAGTTCCCTTGGTTGTGAGAGTTAGGATGAGGGTGGTTTGTCAAGCTGGGATCACGATGAATGGGAGTTTGGGAGAATGGCGAGTGGTGCCAGCGGCATCGAAAGGGAGCACGCAGGGTTGCGGCGAAGAGAAAAATCTTCGCAGAGGCGTTGAGCCTCTTGAAAAGTATAAGCGATCAACATTCAGAGAGTGGGGCTGAAGACCACGCATGGGATTTACACCCACAACAGGCGGTTTCGTTGACGGAAGATGGTTGCCTGTGTACAATGCGTGGCGCGAGTGAGGACTCTAAAACTTCAGAGTAAGGTGATGAAAACTCTTTCCTCAGCGGTTGAGGATTACCTGAAAGCGATCTACGAGATCCAACACGAGGAAGGCCACGAGCGTGCAAGCACTTCGACCTTAGCGGAGAAGTTGGGTGTTGCGCGCGCCTCCGTAACTGGAATGCTCAAGAAATTAGCCGCCTGGGATCCTCAGTTAATCGTATACGAGCGCTATCGAGGTGTGGAGCTAACACCGGCGGGCGAGAAGATCGCTTTAGAAGTCATCCGCCATCATCGCCTCGTCGAGTTGTATTTAACCGAGGCGTTGGGGTTTTCGTGGGATGAAGTGGATGAGCAGGCAGATCGATTGGAGCATGTAATCTCGGAGGATCTGGAGGATCGAATTGCAGCGAAATTAGGTCATCCAAGAATCGATCCACACGGTTCACCCATACCGGATGCTGAAGGTAACATTCCCATTCGGGAGGAAGTACGATTGACCCATCTTGAAATCGGTTCCCAGGCTCACATTTCGCGGGTGTCGGACGACGATCCTGCATTGCTACGTTACCTGGAACAATTGGGATTAACGCTGAATTCCAGGGTGGAGGTTTTAGAGAGGGCGCCTTTCTCCGGTCCGATTCATGTACGTGTGGTAGCGACGGGAGAGGTTCATGCGCTGGGGCGCCAGGTGACGGATCGAGTTTTTATCTCCGAACAGGATTGAAATTCAACTTGGCACCAGTGGTAGACCAAGGTTTGTAGGTTGATTGTAAATTGTGGAGGCGGAGGGAATATAGCATACTAGAGTAGGCGGCATGTCCCAAGCTAGCGTTCAAGAACATGCGAACCGGTAGAGGATGTGGTAGCCGGAGGTCTGGTACGAAGACTCGACGGATTGATACGTAAGTCCGATCGCAGGTAAATCCGCGTACGGATTGGAGACTTGGCAGATGGTCGATTGGGTCGGGGTGCTAATGAGCATGCTTTTTGAAACCCCGTCACAACTTGGACCGTTTCTCGAACTTGAGTATTTGCTTTTCACGCTTCCCGTGATTGCGTTTTTGAACGATCTCTTTGGTCGCGATCCCTCCTCAGGAGAAGGGAATCCCAAGAGCAAGAAAATGACCGAACGAGAGCGCATCTTGCTCCGCCAGCTACAGCAGTTCCGCACATTGCTTCGCATGGCCGGTTCTCTTAGCTCGACGCTGAATTACGAGCGTGTCCTTGAGATGTCGCTCGATTTGGCTTACGGGGTTCTGGAAGAGCCCGGATTACCTGCAAGCAGCGCGGTGGGCGCACTGATGCTTTTCTCGGAAGACCAATTGTATATCGCAACCGCACGTGGGCTCACGCATGCGGACATACGTTCCGAATTTCCAGGCGAGCAGGGGGTTATCGAGGAAGCTTTCAGCCATGGGGAGCCTCGCCTCGTCTCCAACCCCAGCAGCGATCCAGAACTATCGCGCTTAGTGGGCTTGCATCCTTGCAAGGTCGCCGTATGCATACCGTTGATCGTTGGCATTGAAGCCTACGGGTTGTTGTTGTTTGCTCATCCGAAAAAAGAATTCTTTGCTGAGGGGCGCTTGGAGGTCTTGCAAGCTGTGGCTAATCAGGCGATCATCGCGCTGCAAAACGCGCAGTTGTATCGGGATCTCGAGCAAGAAAAAGAGCGCATTGTTGAAATTCAAGAAGAAGCGCGCAAGAAGCTCGCTCGGGATCTGCACGACGGTCCCACGCAGTCGGTGGGTGCGATCGCGATGCGAGTGAATTTTGCTCGTCGTCTACTCACACGCGATTCCGACGCTGCCGCGGAGGAATTATTCAAGATTGAGGAATTGGCTCGTCGAACAACCAAAGAGATTAGACAGATGCTCTTCACCTTGAGGCCATTGATCCTAGAATCCGAAGGTTTAGTACCGGCGTTGCAACAATTGGCCGAGAAGGTGCTTGAGAATCATGGCCAGAATGTGATTGTCGAGGCGCAGCCGAACGTCGTCGAGGGATTGGAGATGGGCAAACAAGGGGTGGTATTCTATATCGTCGACGAAGCCATAACGAACGCTCGCAAGCACGCAAAAGCCGACCATATTTATGTCCGTTTAGCGCGCAAGGGTGATTTACTTCATTTGGAGATCGAGGACGATGGAGTCGGTTTCGATCTGGCCGCTGTAGAGGACAATTACGATCAGCGTGGAAGTCTGGGAATGGTAAACCTCCGCGAGCGCGCAGAGTTGGTTAACGGGAAGCTACACATTGACACGGCGCGGGGACGTGGGACTCGCATTCACGTCGCCATTCCACTAACCATGGAGGCTGCCGAGAAATTGCATCGTGTAGGATTCGCCCAATAAACTGCACCCGTCCAATGTAATGTCCTGTTTGCGCTCCCTCGTTGGGGGAGCGTTTTTCTTGGTCAGGAAGAATGAACGTGCGTCGTGCGCGCGGCGTAGACTCTATGGTACGATTGCTCAACTGCACATTCATGAGGTCGTCATGATACACGAGGTCGCGAAGCGACTGCGAGACAATATTCAAAAAGTGATCGTCGGTAAGGATGAAGCCATTGACCTCACCCTGGTCGCTGTGCTATGTGAGGGACATGTCTTATTGGAGGACGTCCCAGGCATCGGTAAGACGACACTCGCACGTGCACTGGCGGCATCCCTCGGTTGCATCTTTCGCCGTATCCAATTCACACCAGACCTGCTGCCGACTGATGTCACAGGATTAAGTTGGTTCAATCAGAAAAAGCAGGAATTCGAATTTCGACCGGGACCGATCATAAGCCAGGTCGTATTGGCTGACGAGATCAATCGCGCTACGCCGCGCACACAGTCTGCTCTATTGGAAGCGATGCAGGAGCGTCAAGTGACTGTGGACGGGGTGACGCGCCCCTTGCCGCGGCCGTTTCTTGTGCTAGCCACCCAAAATCCGGTCGAGTTGGAAGGTACTTTTCCACTCCCTGAGGCACAAATCGATCGTTTCCTTTTGCGCGTTGCTATCGGGTATCCCTCCGATGAAGAGGAGAATGCGATCTTGGAACGTTTTCGCGCCAGCGATCCACTTTTGGAATTGGAAGCGGTCACCACACCTGATGAAATCCTGGATATGCAGGAGGAACGGCGCGAGGTGAGAGTGGAGGATTCCCTCCGCGATTATGTTGTGCGTGTGGCACGGGCAACACGTGACCATTCCGAGATCGATTTGGGCGCCAGCCCTCGTGCCACACTTTTTCTCTATCAATCTGCGCAAGCCTGGGCTGCCATTCGGGGTAGAGATTACGTGTTGCCGGACGACGTGAAGCATTTGGCACCTTCCGTGCTCACCCATCGTTTGATGATCTCACCACAGGCGCGATTACGAGGCCGGCGTCCGGAGGAGCTTGTTTCGGATATCGTGGACACAGTGCCTGTACCCGTCGAGGACTGACGTGGCTCCTGACCGCTGGTTGCCCTTCCTCGGTATTTTGTTTCTTCTGGGCGCGTTATTCAAACTTCCGTTCTTGAGCACGCTCTCAGCTGCTCTCGCTGTGTTGATTTCCGTTACGTCACTCTGGCGACGTTACGCTCTTGATGGGATCATTTACCGACGTCGCCCACATTACCGTCGTGGTTTCCCTGGAGAGCGTGTGCCTCTTCAGCTCGAGGTTGAAAACCGCAAGCTCCTACCTCTTTCCTGGTTACGAATTGAAGACCCTTGGCCAGTGGCAATTGGACCAGAAGAGGAGGATCAGCTCAGTCCTTCACACATCCCTGATCATGGCTTCTTGACCAACGTATTCAGCCTTCGGTGGTTTGAGCGCACACGCCGATTCTATACCTTACTACTTCGTGATCGGGGTCTCTACAGAGTGGGCCCCCCGCAGATGCAGTCGGGTGATCTGTTTGGCATCTATGAATTGACTCGCAAGGGGAGTCAGCGCGATTTTTTCACCGTCTATCCCAACTTGCTACCTTTCTCTGCCTTGGATCTTCCGGCCGACGATCCCTTTGGAGACAGAAAATCGCGGCGTCGTTTGTTTGAGGATCCGAATTTTCCCTCTGGGGTACGGGATTACCGTCCTGAGGATAGCTTCCGCCGCATCCACTGGCCGGCGACAGCACGCACGGGGTCATTACAGGTTAAGGTATATCAACCCACGTCCGCGAAAGTCGTTGTCGTGTGTTTGAATGTGATCACCTTCGAGCGGCATTGGGAAGGTTTCTATCCAGCTTTGCTCGAACAATTGGTGAGTGTTGCAGCGACCTTAATCTACGAGGGAATCCAAGACGGCTATCAAGTTGGTCTGATCTCTAACGGTAGCCTTGCGCACTCCGACAGGTCTTTCAGTGTTCCACCGGGCCGCTCTCCCATCCAACTTCCCCAATTGTTACAAACCCTCGCCGCCGTCACACCCATGGTAACCGCTCCGTTCGAACGATACCTGTTGCGCGAGATGCCCAACGTACACTATGGTGCTAGCTTGATGGTCGTCACCGCAGTGACACCTCCAGAATTGATAGAGACTTTGCAGGAGTTGAAGCGCCATCGACGAAATATCACACTCTTATCCCTGGCTGTTGAGCCACCAGATGCTATACCAGATGTAAACATGATCCATTTACCATTTGAAGACGAGAAGGAAGAGGTTCCGTTGGACCTATAGCAGGCGTCTGCACAAGATCCGCCTTCCACCCTGATCGCAATTAACCCTTATCTCATGGTAGTCAAGTTGTACGCCAAGCGTTTTTAGACCGTCGTTCACTCGCCTATGAAGAAATAGAGCATTGGAAGTGACATTAGATACCCCCGTGCCCTCCAGCCAGCCGGTTGGCATCAAGCTATCAAGCTCGAACCTTTGGCAAACACTCACGAATTTAGCGGTCATGGCCATGGAGTTGAGTTGGGTTATCCCGTGGTATCGGCTGTTGACACCGACATCTTCGACGACGTCACGCTGGCGTCTCTATCTTGTCTTGGGGGGGATCTACGTCCTCACATATTTCACCATACGAGCGACCTATGCATTACGTATTAAAGACAGGGTACGTCTGGCAGTTCTGTGCTTTCTATTGTTTTCCAGCGTGGTGTTTGGCTTCAAGTTGCTGGTATTGGGAAGTGAGCCTTTGACCCTCGCGGTGATTCGCGACCGATTCCTAGGTCCAAACCTACAGGAAGACGCCCAGGTATTGGCCCTTGCCTTGGCAATCGGTACTTCCGCGTTAGCATGGCGACGGGGGGCGACGCATGCCCGGCAAAAGCTTGGTCCTATGGGCGTTATGCGATCTTTCCGTGTTGGTGTGCTCATGTTCGTGCTTTTCAGCCTTCTGACGGCGAGGACTGGAAGATCACTGCCTGATGTCGAGCTCTTTATCTTTCTGTTCACAGGTTTGATCGCCCTCGGGGGAGGGAGATTTTCCTTTTTGGGCTATGTCCGTGGGGGCATGGTGACGACGTTTAATAAGCGACGTATTCTCGGGGTTGCAGTCGTCGCCGGCGTATTGGTCGGACTGGTGTTGATGCTCGGTATCTTCGCTCGGGGTAGACTCTCTGACCTTCTCCGTCAGGCGCTACTAACCTTATCTGACATCTTTGTCCGTCTCCTCCTATTGGTGATGCGACCTGTACTGGTCCTCATTGGAAGGATCCTCGAATGGATCATCGAGCAGCTGGCGCCGTTGTTTGCTGAAGACGTGACCTTGGACGAAGGAGCCACCGCACTCGGTGCTGGGTGGCAGGACCTGCTGGATGACGTAGAGCCATCGACTTGGGCTGGAGAGTGGGGAGAGTGGCTTCTCAGGTTTCTAATCTTGGTAGGGGTTGCGATTGCGATCGTGGTCTTGTTTAGAGGGTGGCGGCAGAGAATCAGAATTGCTCCTCTGGGGCAAGATGAAGAGAGGGAAGGAATCTTAAAACCTGGTGATCTCACGCGTCTTCTGCTCTCCTTATTGCGTAAGAGAGCTCAGGAAGCCATCAGGGCGTTCATCGCTTTACGCCATGGAGAGCGTATTCGAGCAGCTGCGCGTATTCGGCGTATTTACGCCAGTTTGCTCGCCTTGAGCGCCGATCTTGGCGTCTCTCGTCCGGTTTCTACCACGCCAATCGAGTTTCTGCATCGCCTTGATCGCTTGTTTCCCTCGCTGACCGAGGAGTTGCGGGGCATCACTAATGCATACGTTCGTGTGCGCTATGGCGAGTTGCCTGAGAGCCTGGAGCAGATTGAGAAGATCGAGGCCGATTGGCACAGAGTGCGAACCATTGGTGAGCAGTTGAGGCAAGGACGGAAGGTTTAACGAAAGTCCGGCAATCGATATGCCTGTACAGTCGAGGAGCGGTGAGATATTCGCCCGTTTGCGCCCACCGGCATTTCGTCCATGGCGAGAGTTGAGCGCCATTTCTCTCATGGTAGCTGAGCTGTGCTTGATGGTCATATGCTACCGAACATTAAGCCGCGCAGGTAGGGATCATCCGGCGGCGTTCATCTTCACCATCCTAGGAAGTGTGTTGCTCGTCGCCTACTTCTCCACTCGTATTATGTACTTCATGCGTATAAAGGCCTTCGTTCGGCGAGGTCTGACCGTAATTCTCTTAGGCTTCGCATGGATTTTTGCGTTGAATCATCTACTCTATGCGGATCTCTCTCTCAAGCTCGGATCTGTGGTCCAACGTGCGTTGCTGGCTTTTCGCGATCGTTCGATCTTTCTCCTACCAGAATTCGGTGTCATCCTGATTATCCTGCTGATCTGGTCACGCGGGGTGGTGATTGCACAACGATGGATGAGCGCTCAAGTTGTCGTGCGTAGCTTCCGTGTTGGCGTGTTGATATTCTTAGGTCTGGCTTTCTTGCAGGGCTTTCCCTGGGAGGGAGCTCCAGGTGTGGAATTCCATCTTTTCCTGCTTGCTGGACTAGTCGGGATGGGGGCAGGGCGTGCAGCGGAGCTGGGTGTCTTGCGAGGGGGGCAACCTAATGTATTTGATCGCTCCTGGTTGCTGGGAGTTGGAGTCGGTGCGAGTCTCGTGGTTATCATCGCGTTGGTCGTTGCCGGTTTTGCTTCCACGTATCTGGTTGATCTTGCTTTGAGGTTGACCATTCTGATCGTTGAAGGAGTTGTATTTCTCCTCATGCTGGTCCTCAGTCCGCTCATCTTTCTTTTGATCGTCCTTGTGGCCCAGTTGGCTGAAGGTCTCTTGGCTGATATTCTTACACGCTTGGAAGAGATTTTTAGGTTCTCGGCGTTGAGAGAAATCCTGTCCGAAGTCTTGCAGTTTCTCTTGGCGTTGTTCAATGGGTTGATAGACATCCTGAGTACCTTTTGGCGAAGGCTTGCGGATTTTCGAGAGTTGAAAACCATACTCCTGTTGGGGGTGATCCTGCTGGCTGTTATGTTCTTGCTAGTATTACTGGGGCGACGTTGGCGGCGTCAAACTGTCGGAAGGTGGGGTTTAGAGGATCGACAATTTATCTTCGATCTGGCCGAATTTACAAGCTCATTGAGGAAAGCACTTCGCGATGGTGCAAAGCGGTTGATTCACAACCTCCAGCGTTTGCGCCAAGGTGGTCGTTTCCTGGCTGCGGCGCGTATTCGGCGCATCTACACACAAATGATGAGGATGTCCTCGGATCTGGATTCCCCTCGCTTGACTGCTCAGACACCGTGGGAATTCTTATCGACCTTGAAGGTATTGTTTCCCAATCGTGGTGGCGATCTAGCATGCATCACGGAAGCGTATCAGCGCGTGCGTTACGGGGAATTGCCGGAAACCCGGGAAGAAGTGGCGCGGGTTGAAGCAGCGTGGCGGGCTGTTCGCGAAGAAGGGGAAATCCTGCGCCAGGCAAAACGATCGAGGAGAAAAGATAAAACTTCATCCTCCGCATAATGCTTGTACGTTTGGTTGTTCCAGTCTTCACGGGAGGAGTTTTACGATCGTCCTACCTGCGCAGGTGCGTTTGAACGCGATAGCATTTATTCCGAACATGGCTAGGGATGTAGCATGCTACGTCTCTACATTAAACGTATGCCGGGAGGTCTCACGTCTGGCTTTGTAGTTTGGCATTGATGAATTGCTTATGGGTCAATTTAAGTCCACGGGCGATCAACCTGATTTCCTCGATCTCTTCGTGTGAAAGGTCGCCGTCGGAAGCGGCGACAACGAATAGTGCTTGCAAGAAGTCCACGCGTTCCGCGGCACTGGTGGCGGAGAAGAATTCGCGTGAGAGGCGATAGAAATCCAGCCCCTGATCGAAGGTGGCGAGAGCTGTTTCGGCAACCAATGTAGCAGCTTGATCGGAAAGGTTCCAACGGCTTTGAAGCCCTTTAACGATGGCTGCAAATTCGTCGTCGGAGACGTCCTCGTCGGCGTGTGCCACGCGGGACAAGAGACCCCCGGCGAGACTGAGTTTACGCAATTCCTCCTCGGGCAGGTCGATCTCAACATCATTTCTATCCAACCGGCGACGCATCTGGTAGTAGATCCGGTTGCGTAAGAAATCTTCCAGGAAGAGCTCACGGTTGGGAGCTTGGCTGACGACATTGGAGCGACGTCTCATCGACGAACGCATGAGCGTACCCATTTGGCCAAAGATGTTCACGTTCACGTCGTCGATGACGGACTGGATTTTTTGCGCGACTGCACTCTCCTCGGGCGTGACGATGCCATCGGCGTGAATCAAGGTCTTTAGTGTATCCGAAGCGAGCGTTTTATCCTGCGATGTGAGGATGGTGGATTGTAGTTCGGACACCAGTCGGTCCATCTCCGCTTGATCGATGGGCGAATCAATGTAGATTTCCAACGCCGCCCAGTCGCGCGCTGTTAGATCGGGAATCTGGAAAAGCAGGTCTTTCAGGGCGTTGATCTCGTCATGAGAGACCTCCCCGTCTGCCCACGCCGCGGCGACCAGAAGCTTGGTAAGTGCTAAAATCAAATCACTCTTTGGCATATCACATACCTTAGGATCTCGAATTCGATAAGGCCGTATCCGGGCTTACATTACTGGCCGATGTGGCATCATTATAATCGACACATGAGTGCGTGAAAGATTCCCGCGTGAAGATGTCCCATCTCACTTGCCCGAAGTTGGTCACATGCTAAGGCACGATAATGATTTCTACGGGAAACTGTCTGCTGACAGTATAAGGCTTCACCTTCTTGTGCTGTTTCGGATGGCGCGCCCCCCACAAATTCTGCTGATCGGTTTTGTCTACCTTTTCGGGGCCGTCGTGGGTTGGGCTACTGGACAAGCGAACGATGCGGAATCTTTTTGGTTAGGCCTTCTGATCCTGATTCCCGGCAGCATGAGCGTTCATTATGCCAACGAGTACGCGGATTACGAGACGGATTTACGGACCAAGCGGACGCTTTATTCTGGAGGGAGCGGAGCGCTGCCTGAATCGGGGCTTCCGCGACGTCTCGCATTGATCGCGGCCTGGGTTTCGCTTTTCGTGGTGGTTGGGCTGGCATTCTTGGGCTTGTGGGCTCGTATGCTACATCCGATGGGGATGACTGTCTTGTTCGTGGGAGTGTTCTTCGGTTGGATGTATTCTTTGCCCCCTTTCGCGCTGGCATGGAGGGGTTGGGGTGAGATTACGAACGCTCTTTTGGGCGCCATGCTCCTGCCTCAGTACGGCTATGCCGTGCAAGCCGGTCGTCTTGATCTTCGATTGGCGCTGGTGTACCTTCCTTTCGTCGCATTGGCGTTTAATAACCTGCTTGCCACCACATGGGCTGATCGTCGAGCAGATGCTGCGGTGGGGAAATACACGATGGCGACCCGCTGGTCTCCCCGCAATCTACAAAAACTTTACACAGCGGTCGCGTTGGGTGCCTTCCTCTCCTTGCTGGCGATACGAAGTTGGTTACTCCCACCGGTTGTTTTCTGGTTCAGCTTATTTGCATTCCCGGCAGTCCTCTGGGGAGCACTGACATACACACAGAAACGCAATCCGTTGCCCAGCGTTTCCGCTATGGTGCTCATGCTGACGTTTCAACTCATCGCCTGGGGATTTACGGCCTTAAAATTCCCCCTATAACCGAGCTCCTGTACACCGGAATGGAAAAGAGACCTGCCCTCAAAGCGGCGCAGCAGGTGATTTGATCTCAACTCAACAGACATCAGGGTTTGTATTTGTGTCCCGGATTCTTTACAATCATAGATGCTAGGAGTGACAACCGGATCGCGGTGGTTCTTTCTTTCTCCTGGTGGAGTATACGCTCGTGCAAAGCAGATCGATCGATGTTCAAATCTTCACCCTAACACACCGCATTTTCGGGGATGTTTTCCCCGGCGCTCCAGGGTTGTTTAGTTACCTGAACAGACCGACCGAGTCTTATCTAGAGGTGGAGGACGTGCGCCTCAACCTGCTCCATAAGATCGCCGAGCCACCTGAGCGATGCACGCGATTATGGCTGGTGAAGCGAGAAATCGTCGCGGTTTTGGTCAGCACTCGGGCTGGGCTGGGACCTTCGAGCGGCATGCGAAGTGGCTACACTAAGCCGTTTCCTCACCTGGTGCGTATTCTTGTGGGAGGATATGAATTGCGAGGGCAATTGCAAAGTGGTGCGAGGCTTGATTTCGGGGCGTTGATGGTGGAGGGCGAAAATGTCTTCCTACCGCTCTTCGAAGGACGCCTAACCGCCTTACTCTTTCCTCGAGCTCAAGCAGAAGCACCGGCCATGGCGTTCAATCGAGCCTTGGTAAACGCACTATCCTTGTTGCCACGAGAAGAGCGTGAGCTTTAGGCTACTTCACTCAGGCGTTTATATTGCGGTGCTCTCCCAGAAGGTCTATTAACTAAATTGCGTCGTTTCAACCTTGTCGCAAGATAAACCCGCGAACCCAGCAAGGGGGAATTTTGGGTGCGAAATTATTTGGTGCTACCTTGATCGAAATCGATGGTTCGAAGGGAGAGGGTGGAGGGCAGATTTTGCGCAGCGCATTGGCGCTGTCTCTTGCCACAGGAAAGCCGATGCGTATGCATCACATCCGCGCACGGCGTCCAAAGCCCGGGTTGAGACCCCAGCACCTGAAATCGGTGGAAGCTGCAGCGGTTGTGGGACAGGCCGAAGTTGACGGCGCCGTAATTGGGTCATCTGAGATCACATTTCGACCCAGGCAATTGCAGGCAGGAAACTTCCATTTCGATATCGGTACCGCAGGTGCGACAGGCCTCGTGCTTCAGACGATCTTCCTTCCGTTGAGCCTGGTCGACGCACCTTCTGCGGTGACGATTACAGGCGGTACCCACGTACGCTGGAGCCCGTGCTTCCATTATCTGCACTGGCATTGGATGCCTTTTATGCGCAAGATCGGTTATGATGCTGATCTCTACCTCGACTTAGCCGGGTTTTATCCCCAGGGTGGTGGCCAGTTGCGAGCTGTTATCCGGCCGCGGGGCTCAACTTCGTCATTACGTTTAAAGAAACGTGGCGAGGTTCTACGGGTTCGCGGCCTCTCTGCGATCTCCAATCTGCCCTTACATATTGCGAAGCGTCAACGTGAACAAACTCTGCGTCGGTTGCGGGGTTTCGATTATTCAGTGCAGGTCGACATAAGTGAATTGCCCTCACGCACTAAGGGGACACTGCTCATACTCCTTGTCGAGTGCGAGGGTGGACAAGCGTGCTACTTTGGTTTGGGGGAGCGGGGAAAACCTGCCGAGCGGGTTGCCGATGAGGCGGTAAATCAATTGCTTGCGTTTCAGGAAAGCGACGGCGTGATCGATGAGTACCTGGCAGACCAGCTTCTGCTGCCGCTTGCGGTTCTTACAGGGGCGTCAGAATTTCGAACCTCAAAGGTTACAGGGCATCTAGTCACCAATGCCGAGGTTATTCGAGCGTTCACGGCAGCACAAATTATGATCGAGGGGGATCAAGGGGATCCCGGGTGGGTCCGAATAGAACCAAGTCCATAGCCAATAATGAGGACGCCGTCCGTTGCCATTTTCCAACTTATAAATCGCAACCGGCGTGGCACTGGAACCATATACTGCGAACAGAATCGCGTAGAGGCGACCCGCCGGGTCGCCCTTAGATTTAACTGAGGAAGAATTTGCCTTTAAGACAGAGGGTTCGAAATAGACTACATTCGTGATACGATTTGACGGATCTTCATTCAGACGCGAGTTCTAGGAAGTGAAGTAAATCATCCAGGCTTTGTCGAGGGAGGTAGGGGATGGATTCACAATCCGACGTACAGAGGGTTAAGGAATTCCACAAGGAAACGATCTTGAAGATGGCTAACGTCGTCGGTTTGGGGACGGGCTTCAAGGAGATCGCGGGCCGAGTGACCGAGGATCTTTGTGTCGTCGTGCTTGTCCGACAGAAGGTGCCCCGAGTCAGCCTGGATCCCCAGGACCTGGTGCCGTCCAAGATCGAAGGTGTGCTCACCGACGTGGTTCAGGTCGGGGAATTGAGGGCGCTGCAAACGCGCACCGGGCGATGGAGACCTGCCCCTGGAGGTGTGAGCATCGGGCATTTCAAGATCTCGGCGGGCACACTCGGCACGGTCGTGCGCGATCGGGACACGGATGCGCGTTTGATCCTTTCCAACAATCACGTTATGGCCAACAGCAACGATGCCGAACCTGGAGATCCAATCCTGCAGCCCGGTGCTGCGGATGGTGGCCGTTTGAGGGACGACACCCTCGCAGTCCTCGAGCGCTTCGTGCCGCTGAATTTCTCGGTATCTCCACCGGATTGCACTTTGGCCATCGGTGTGGCGGAAGCGGCGAACGTCGTTGCCAGCCTTCTAGGATCGAAGCATCGGCTACAGGCTCTCCAGGTAGATCCCGCGGCTACCAACCTGGTCGACGCGGCCGTGGCTCGGCCCACCGAGGAGGATCTGGTGTTGGATGAGATTCTGGAACTCGGCGTCGTGCGCGAAACGGAGCCGGCCTCCCTCGGGATGGATGTGCGGAAATCTGGTCGAACCACGGGGTTGACAACCGGAAAGGTCACGGTGTTGAATGCCACAGTGAACGTGACCTACGACCAGAATCGTGTCGCGCGCTTCGAAGATCAAATTGTCAGCGGCCCGATGTCGCAGGGAGGTGATTCAGGATCACTGCTGGTCGCGGGTGATTCCTTACGGGCCGTGGGGTTGCTCTTCGGTGGGTCCAACGAGGCAACCATCTTCAACCCCATTCAGGCGGTCTTGGACAGTTTGAAGGTTGTCTTGTAGCGATTATCCATCGCGAGACATGAATTAAAAAGAGTTAGGATAGCGCATTCAGAGCAGGTTCGCAGTCCACTTGGCGACGGACCTGCTCTCAATATTCCAAAGAGCTACCACCGATGAATTCGCGCAGAACAGAATCACTCGGGACTGACGAATCGTCGTCGATTGGCTCTACTGCCTGCAAAAAACGCAGGACACGCTCGGCTCGCATGTGAGCGTCTTCGCGTAGAGGTTCCTCGCGATATTGGGCCTCCCATTCGGTGAAACTGTCCAGCAGTCTAGGACGATAGAGGGCGATTTCGTAGGGCATCCCGCTATTGATGATGTGATCTGCGGAATTTATGTAGGGGATGATATTGCGTAGCTCGCTCGCCCGAACGTAGTGCCAATGCTCGAGGGTTTGCTGGGGTTTATAGGCACGGTGCACCGCGTCGCGTAGCATGCGGCGTATGAGACGCAGGTCAGTCCAGCGAATGTATCTCTCATCCGGCCCTTTCATCTGCAGCAAGGTTTCAATGTAGATTTTAAGTTTGATCTCATCTGCAATATCGCCGGTCATATCGGGATAAAGGCCATGCAGGCTGTCGATGAGTATGATTTCGTCATCTTTCAGTTGGAAGGGTGTCTGGTCCATGAAGCGTTTGCCCTTCTTGAAGTCGTAATACGGGATCAGGATCTCTTCACCCTTGCTGATGCGCTTGAGATGTTCGTTGATCAGAGGCAAGTCGAGAGCTTGTGGTGTTTCAAAGTCGTAGTCTCCGAACTCATCCTTCGGGTGTAACTCGAGGTCGAAAAAGTAGTTGTCGATGTTGAGAGCGACGAATTTCATGCCCATGCGCCGAAGGCGTTGCTCAATTTTGATCGTGGTCGTCGTCTTTCCTGAGGAGGAGGGGCCACTGATAATAACCATCTTGAGCTCGTTGCGTCGTTCGTGGATCATCTCCGCAGCGACATCGACGTCGCCTTCATACACGGCTTCGGATTCGCTCACGATTTGTGGAAACTCGCCGCGGCGAATGCGCTCATTGAGCGCGTCGATGGTGTGGACACCGTGGGCGACAGCCCAGTCGAGCGCTTGCCAGATTTTCGACCAGGGGATGTTCCCTGTTGGTCGGTGAGTTCGTGTGCCGTCCTCGCGCCTGCGAGCCCGTTCGTCACGGTAAAGGATATACGCCTTGGCTACCTTGGCGTGCCCATTTTCGATGAGCACCTTCTCGACAACGTCTTGGATCTCTTCGATATGCGGGTGGTGGCCTTTGGGACACTTCTCTTCCAGCATCTCTACCACCTGCTGTGCCAATTCCTCTGCCCGTTTTCGATCGCGCCCGCCGACCGCGACGGCAGCGCGGTAGATGGCGTTGACAATACGCTCCGGGTTGAAGGGAACGACCGCTCCGCTCCTTTTGACAACGTGTGTGATCTTGGGCATCATTCTCTCCACGGCACGCATCGAAGCTTTCTGATTGGCGAATGCCTTGGCCTGGGGTAATGATATCGCAGTTTGCCATCGGCAGTGAGATTACGGCTGAGCGTGGGCATAACCGGCGTCGTAGGCCTTGGAGGCGACGGTCAGTGAGGTTTTGGGAGCATTTGTTTGGCTCGCTTCCGAGCCTGAGTCAGGATGCTCAGTGGTTTATTATTTCGCGATTCCCTAACAGGGGCGTATAATAAAAAAGGACATTTCAAGCGCATTGTGACACCTGAGGAGGCGACAATGAAGGGTGATGCCAAACTCATCAAGGTACTGAATGAACTACTAGCGGACGAATTGACGGCCATCAGTCAATATATGGTCCACTCGGAGATGTGCGCACATTGGGGCTATCAAGAACTTCACGAGGCAAAGGAAAAGCAAGCAAAGGATGAAATGTATCATGCTGAGTGGCTCTTAGAACGCATTCTTTTCCTCGAAGGGACACCTATCGTCTCGAAGCTGAATCCCATGGTCATTGGGGCGACCGTGCCCGAGTTGGTTACCAATGATATGCAGGCCGAGCTCGGTGCGGTGAAGGCCTACAACAGCGGGATTGCGCTGGCAGGTGAAATGAAGGATGAGAGCACTGCAGATTCGCTGGTCGAGATCCTCAAAATGGAGGAGGGTCACGTCGATTGGGCGGAGAAGCAACTTGTATTGATCGAACAGTTGGGGCTTGAAAACTACTTGGCGTTGCAGACCGGGGGTGGGGAATAGAGGGGGTGGTTCGTGAACCACTCCGACAAGCGTTTCTTTGGATTTCGGCTTAGAGATAGGTCTTGATTTGATGGGGGAGGACCGATGGAAGACCGTTCACGTAGAAGCATGCTCCTCGATTTGATTACACGTGCACATTTGATGCAAATGGGATTCTGGGATGCGTTGAGCGATGCCGAGCAAACCGCCCGCGGTACACCAGATCAGTGGGCTCCGAAGGACATCATGGCGCATATCAATGTGTGGAACGAAAGGATGGTTTCCAGCTTGGAGGCCGCTGCGCGCAATGAGACACCAGAGGAGTCAGCTGACTTCGAACACGATAACCAGGAGATCTTCGCAGCCAATAAGGATCGATCCTGGGAGGATTTGTTGGTTTTTGAGGAAGAGGTGTTTACCAGGCTTGCACGGGCGGTTGAGGCCTTGGCGGATGAGGACTTAGACGACCCCAAGCGCTTCGAGTGGACGCGTGAGCAGCCCCTGTGGTGGCGCGTGGTGTCGACGCCGTATTACCATGGATTCTGGCACTTAGCGGACATTCTTCTTGTACGCGGCGATGTTGAAGGCGCGCAGGCTATCCACGAGCACATTGCGCAGGTGTTAGAGCCTCTTGACGATTCAGATGTATGGATCGGAAGAATCCGCTACAACCTGGCGTGTCATTATGCCCTTCACGACCAATCCGTTCGTGCGATTGAGCTCCTCGAGGACGCATTCCAGCTAAATCCCAGTCTGGTTGCTTGGTCCAAGCAGGATAGTGACCTCGACGCGTTGCGAGACATGCAAGAATTCGAGGCGCTTTATCCAGATTGACGGGTCAGCATCAACATCGAACCGGCTGCGATGAAGTCGCCGGATGGATCACACCCGCACTTCTTCTCTATCCATGGAGGTGCGGGTTTTCTCTTGCAACACGCCTCTTGTCAATGCTTACAAAATGGCACCAGGAGTCTTAAATTGCCCTGACGAAGAATCGTTGCATGGGTTTAGTGGAGTTGCCAATAGGAAGCTTCACAGTTTTTTGTGGCTGAAAGAGATTGCCCACGCTAAGGTTCGATGTTCAAGAAGCGTTCGAGCCAGCGTGCCCGCCAGGCTTGGCGAATCGTTATCAGCCATACAAGTACAGCTGCGGCGATCACACCATAGGTATAGGGGGGCAAAATAAGGAGTTCGAAGAACTTACGCAGTGGTGCGATGACCATCACAGCGAGGAAAGCGAAGAATAGGATCGTTGCCAGGATCGTCGGACGTTTGTCACCGCTGTAGACGTCACCTCCCACGAAAAAGTGCGTGGGTGGCTCGGCGAAAACAATCAGGATCAGGCCAGCGAGAAGGGTGAAAGATGTCAGGGCAGTTTGGGCGCTGACTGTCGTCACTTCGGTGATGTATGCTTCCAAGGATTGGATCGGGTAGTCGATCCCGGCCCAGATCCGGAAGCTGTCGATCTCCGCCGGGGTGATGCTCAGGGAACGGGCTTCAAGATTTTGATGGGTGAGACCGAAGGTCAGTGAATAGATCAACAGCCCGAGCACGAACATGGATAAGGTAGCAGGGATCACGAACCGCATCACGGCGCGAGTCAGACTGCCTTCGGGGAGGGGACCCGGTCGCGCCCACACAGTAAGCGCGAAGGTCGGAATACCCACCGTAAACAACGTGACAAGTGTAGCGTGCTTGGGGACGTACGGGAATCCAATGCCAATTATCGCCGTGGAAATCATCAGGAGCGCGAAATAAAACGCGCGCGTCAAGAACAAACGTAAGATGTCTTGCATGCCGTTGACGATCCTTTGGCCTTCCAAGAAGGCGAAGGGAAGGGCCTCGAACGTATCGTCGAGCAAGATCATGTCAGCGACGGCCCGGGTTGCCGCGCTCCCGCTTTGCATGGCGATGCCTAGATTGGATTTCTTGAGAGAGAGGACGTCGTTTACCCCATCTCCGATCATGGCGACGAAATGACCTAGCCCGCGGAGCGCTTCAACCAGCTTCTCCTTCTGCTCGGGTGTGATGCGACCGAAGATCGTGCCTTCGACGGCTGATTGCTCGAAAGAAGGGGTCTCCATCTGCATCAGTTCGATGCCGTCCACTACAGCCGATGTGTCGCCTGGCAGATCTGCCTGCCTCACCAAGGCGGCAACTGTTTGGGGATGATCCCCGGATATGACCTTGATGGTAATGTTGGCCTCCGTAAAATCTGCCAGCGTTTCCTTAAGTTTGGGTCGCAACTCGTCGCTAAAGCTCACGAGTCCAAGCGGGATGAGATCCTGGGGAAGGTTTGGTTGATATAGGGAATTGTGCAAGGAGGTGACGTCGGGGTGATGAGCGAAAAGGAGCACGCGCAATCCGGCTGCCGTCCAGGTATTGATCGGCTGCTCGAGATCGAATCCGGAGCGAAGATTTGGTTTCAAAATTTCCGTAGCGCCCAGTACGTAGACTCCGCGTATTTTTTCGTTGTTGAAGGCAAGGGCGCTCCATTTACGCGTGGATGCAAAGGGCACCTCGTCCACCGTCGGAAGCATCCGCCCATGGTATACCGCACGGATCGCTTCGCTGGTGCGGTTCAGCAAGGATGCGCTCCGCACGTAGTCGCCTAGTGTTTGTTTGAGTTGTTCCGGGTCCGTGTCGATTGCATAGAGATCGTGAAGCATGAGCTGGTTTGTTGTGATAGTGCCGGTTTTGTCCATGCAGAGAATGTCTACGTTGCTCAACGATTCAACGGCATTCGCCTGTTGGACCAGGGCACCATGCCTCACAATTCTCAAGGCTCCCATCGCGTAGGCAGCGATCACCATGAAAAACAAACCATTGGGTACCAAGCCAGCGATGACGGCTGCAATTTGAGCGCTACGCATCAATGGGAGGGCGTACAATACGGCAGACGTCAACAAGAGCAACCCGATGAACGACGCGATCAAAGTCAACAGACGGATGAGGAAATCGATTTCTTTTTGTAGGGGTGTGCGGACCACCCGGAAGGTGCGAGCTTCTGCGGTGAGCTGGTTGACGTAGCTCGCCCTACCCACCCGGGTTGCTTCATAGATTAGCTTGCCATTGGTGCAGAAACTCCCTGAAAGTACCGTGTCTCCGATGTCTTTTGCAATCCGGTCCGACTCGCCGGTTAGCAGCGATTCGTCCACCTCGATATCACCACGGCTTATAACGGTACCATCGACCACGATTTGGTCGCCAGGGCGCGCGATCAGGATGTCGCCCAACACGACCTCCCCAGGGTCCACAACCTTTTCTTGACCTTCACGCACTACGGACACTTTGGGACGCGTGAGCAACGCAATACGATCGAGTTGACGCTTGGCGCGGATCTCCTGGGACACCCCGATGATGATGTTCATCGAGATCAATCCGATGCTGACGAGCGCGTCGCTCACGCGCCCGATCAAGATCAGAACCGCACCGATTCCAAACAGGACGATGTTTATAAAGGTGAGGATATTCTGACGCAAGATGTTTACGTAGGAGCGACTAGTTTGTAAGTGGACGTCGTTCCCCTGGCCTCGACGACGGCGGTCGTCAACTTCTTGTTCGGCCAGACCGTGAAAGGGTAGCGTATCCTTGAAATCCCGATTATTCACAGGCAAACCTAAAGGCGGCCTATCCGATGTTCCCCCGAATGGGGCTCGCAGCTGAGTATAGCCTAGAATTGTCTGACTCGACTGCGAATCTGGTCTAGACGTGGTGATCAACAAAGGTTTTCATTGAAGGTAGATTTATTTAGGGAAGTAAGAATCCAGGCATCGCGGTCCTGGGTCTGGCTATGGATTCCGCGCTTCGATTGTTTGGAACAAGTTTCTAGACAAAGTTCAATGAAATTAATCCACACCGATTGAGTGGCCCGCATAACTGCCCTTCACAAGAATGATGTTAGTATTATGCAACCGTTCTTTGCGAATGCATGTGTTTCTCAGACATCCGTGAAAGCGATCAGCCGGCTGTTGATCGATCACAGAGATTTACCGCAAGCAACGAATTAAAGGAGCAATTGTCTTGGGCAATAAGGTGATCCAACTTTACCCTTTGCCGAGCCAGGAATTCAAACTTGAAGGACTATACCTCGACCACAATCTTCGTCGGCATGGGGAGCAACAGAAGCGACCCTTTGTGTACACCAACTACATCACAAGTCTTGACGGGCGTATCGCTATCCCGCGTCCCGATGGGGCTGGAGTGATGTTGCCCGCCCAAACGATCAATACGCGCGATTGGCGCCTGTTTCAGGAACTCGCTGTGCAGGCAGACATCCTCATCACCAGTGGTCGTTATCTCAGAGATTTTACCGCAGGGACTGCCCAAGACATCCTACGCGTGTACGACGATCCGCAATTTGCAGATCTGAAGAGCTGGCGTCTCGATCGTGGGCTTGCGCCTTATCCGCATCTGGCGATCATTAGTGGAAGTTTGAATTTTCCGATTCCGAAGGAATTGGTCAGCGAGGAACGCTCGGTCACGGTCTTCACCATTCGTGAGGTCGAACAGGAACGTTTGCAGGCAATTGAGAGTCAAATAGGAAAGGTGATCGTTGTCGGTGAGGACAGCGTCGATGGAGGTCGATTAGTAGATAGTCTTTCTGCATTAGGATACAGAACAGTGTATTCCACCGCAGGACCGAAAGTGCTGCATTTGCTTCTATCCGCTGGTGTCCTGGATCGGATCTATCTCACCTTCGCCCACCGGGTGTTGGGAGGCGATCCGTTTGCAAGTATTGTCGAGGGCTCTTTGCTCGACCCGAGCGCTGATTTTCGCTTGAAGACTCTTTACTTTGACCCCTTCGCGCTAGATGGCGTCGGGCAACTCTTTGCTTCGTATGACAGTGTGCGTTAAATATAAGCGGTCGAGCGAAGTGAATCCTGAGACAGCTCCCTGCTAAAAGAACTAGCGTGCTGTAGTGAAAGTGGGTGAATTTTTGGGATCTCATTGAACTTTCACGCTCCATCTTCGTATACATTATGTGATGCCTGATCGACTGAAACATTACCAATCCGAGGCTCGATAGCTCGCGTGACCCAACGAATAGGCGCTTGGATTGTACTTTATCGCAGGATTCGTTCCACGATTGGATCATGCAACCTGTACACGAGGTGTGAAGTTCGATGCTGAAAAGAGTTATAAGTACATACCAGGAATTTCCCCTTAAATTTTGGGTGTTGGTGCTCGCCTCTTTCATTGACAACATCGGCCGAACGATGATCTTTCCCTTCTTCGCGCTGTATATCACTCAGAAGTTTAATGTCGGAATGACGGAGGCGGGTGTGCTCTTTGCCATTTTTTCCGTCATGGGATTCCTGGGCAGTATGTTGGGTGGAGGGTTGACAGATAAATTCGGTCGTCGAGGGATGGTGCTCTTCGGGTTGGTTTTCAGCGCATTGAGCAGCCTGTCAATGGGTGTGGTGGATCGTTTGGCAGTTTTCTATACGTTGGCAATATTTGTAGGCTCCCTATCGAACATCGCAGGTCCGGCACGGCAAGCGATGGTCGCAGATATGTTGCCGAAGGAAAAACACGCGGATGGGTACGGTGTTTTGCGCGTGGCGGGTAACCTAGCCTGGATTATAGGTCCGACGATCGGGGGTCTGGTAGCGGCGAAGTCCTACCTGATGCTGTTTGTTCTCGATGCAATCACAAGCGTGATCACGGCTGTTATCGTCTTTCGATTGGTACCAGAGACGAAACCGGAACTGGCGGATGGTATGCGCCAGGAATCGATGTTAGAAACCTTTGCAGGATACCGGCTCGTCGTGCGAGATAAAGTCTACATGGCCTTTCTATTCACCTCGATGCTGATGTTGGTCGTTTATCAGCAGATGTACAACACGCTGTCGGTTTATTTGCGTGACGTGCACGGTCTACCGGCGCAGGGCTTTGGACTATTGTTGAGCTTGGACGCAGGTACTGTTGTTCTCTTCCAATTCTGGGTCACACGGCGGATTCGTGGCCGACCTCCGATGTTGATGATGATGCTCGGGACCGCATTTTATCTGGTTGGATTTACGATGTATGGGTTTGTCTCTACATTCTTTCTATTTGTGATAGCAATCCTATTGATCACGATCGGAGAAATGATCGTGGTACCCGTTGGGCAGGCGTTGGTGGCGCGTTTTGCACCTGAGGCCATGCGCGGCCGTTACATGGCCGTCTATAGCTTGGCTTGGACTATCCCGGCAGCTGTCGGTCCTTGGGCCGCGGGGATGATCTTGGATAACTACAATCCAAACTGGGTGTGGTATGCCTCGGGGATCATCTGCGCAATCGCGATCACAGGCTTTTACTTCTTGCATCTCAAGACGAGGGAGCGCTTCTCAATGCTTGCCGAGAAAAAGGCCGAAAGTCTTTCGATGGCCTGAGGCGTACCGAGAACCCACAACGCGTCCCTTGTCTTGATCCCCTTATATCTATCCTAGGGATAACAAGCCCGTTTTTACGGCAATTTCATTTCCCGATCCCAACTGCCTCACAGTCGGTACTCGGTATGATCCTCGTGGTTAAATCTCACACCCCATCTCGGGGTGTATTGATCCTCTCAACGCTACTCTCCCCGGCTTTGCGCAGTTTCGATTCTCCAGACCATCGTGATGGCGTCTCCCGTAATGAGAACCTCCTGCAAAGAGCTGTTCGGATTACGTTTACCTGCTCTTTCTAAGCGAGTGGCGATGGTCTGGTTCCAGACAGCAACACGAGCCTCATCGATGGGGATGTCATTGAGTTGTACGTCCGAGATGACGGCGGTGAGATGGCCGTCGCTTTCACCGAGATCCAGCCGAAAATCCATCGTATCGATGACATCACTGCCGACGCGTTTACGATCCGCGCTGACGAAGACATAGCCCTCTCGAAGGTCGGTGGAAAAATCGGTGATGAGTGGGTCGGCGATAGCAATGTCGATCTCATTTTGTAGGCTTTGCTCCGTGATGTTGGTTTCCAGGCGGATCGAGCCGTCGGGGTTGCGTTCGAGGTTCAGGCCGCAGGCGCTCAACGTACTGGCCAAACCTACCAAGATGATGAGTACGGAAATGGACAATTTGTTCTTCACAGTCTCGCCTCCCAGGAGTCGAAAAGAAAGTGTCAACGACGTCTTGGACGTTGATGAGGGCTTTGTACTCGAACCGGAGCTAGCACCTTCTCCTGCTAAATCCGATGTTCCATCGGTGTCGGCGAACGGTTGTTCACCCTCTACCAAGCTATACACCTTTTGTGCATCGAAATGTTGCATCGTGAGCTGTTTCGATGATTAAACTCGTTTGGTGATACGTCGCTAGACGGTTATCACTACGAGGGGTAACCGTT
>JABAOF010002260.1_pt4 | contig 27581 bp, 19 predicted proteins | sample 7062171 | NCBI WGS metagenome assembly JABAOF01 (sample SAMN14538628, study PRJNA623070) | marine sediment metagenome | biome: marine biome [ENVO:00000428]; feature: marine pelagic biome [ENVO:01000023]; material: deep marine sediment [ENVO:00002113] | place: India: Gulf of Khambhat ...
AGTCCAGGCGAGTTTCACACTGCGCGATCAGATCGTTGGTTTCGATTTCCCGCGTCTTCCTGACCGTCCCTTTGATGCCACCACCTTTGGCGGCAATTTCCTGGTAACTGACTCCCTGCAGCTTCAAACGGAACTCATCCTGGCGGGTATGGGCAAAAGGAAGATGCGTGTGAGGGTCCACAAAACCGGGAAACACGACAAAATCAGAACCATCCATCACCATCGCATCTTTCGACAATGTGCAATTCTTACTAAAATCTTTTTCATAACCGATAAAGGCAATGGTTTCACCAACAGCACCCAACCACACGTTGTGGGAAACCCTGATGGTATTTAAATCATTTCCCCTTACCATATTGTCATTAGCTGGATTAACCAACTCTTTGATGTTTTTAATCAGTACATCTATTTCCATTATTTCCTCTCGGTAATTTTGGGCCTCTGAAACGACGGGACATCCAGGAGATCATCCACACTCTCCGGGTCTTGCAGCATACTGGGGATGTTGCTTTCATTAATATACCCGGTGAGGTTGGTTCCCTGGGAAGGGATTTGTGAAGGTTTTCCCAGGTAATAGCCCATATTACCTTCCTGCTGGGTTTTTTCCCTGTTAACGTCAACCGCTTTGTTTTGAGGTATGTTGGCGGGGTTAACATTAACATTAACAGGAGTAGTCATCCTGTGTATTTGCTGGTTACCGGTAGGGGTGCGTGCACCGATACCGGTACGTGTATCCGATCGTATTTCTCCTTCCTTGACACCGGTGGCAATAACGGTTACCCGCATGACATCGCCCATACCATCATCATCCACAATACCGAATTTTATCCTGGCATCGGGAGAGACATTGCTTTTAATGATATCGGCAATGGCCCCAATCTCTCTAAGACTTAAGTCAGAGGCGGCAGTGATATTGTAAAGAATACCGGTGGCACCATTAATAGACATATTATCCAGCAGCGGAGAGGTCAATGCTTTTTTGGTGGCGTCTTCGGCCCGGTTTTCTCCCCTGGCTTCACCGGTTCCCATGAGGGTCCGCCCTTTTTCCGACATGACCGCTTTGACATCAGCAAAGTCCACGTTTTGATAACCCGGGCTGTTGATAATATCGGAAATACCCCTGACTGCCTTTAACAAAATTTCATCCACTTTTTTATAGGCATCTTTAAAGGAAATGTTGGCGTCTTCGATTTCAAAGAGTTTCTGGTTGGGAATCACCAGTATGGCATCAACGCTTCCCGCCAGGCTTTTGATACCATTCTCAGCCACTTTCATACGGGCGGCACCTTCAAATTCAAAGGGTAAAGTGACCACCGCCACAGTCAAAATGCCCATGGAAGAGGCATGGTTGGCTATCACCTGAGAAGCGCCCGTACCAGTTCCACCGCCCATTCCGGCGGTGATAAATGCCATGTTGGCTCCTTCCAACACCTCGATGATGAGTTCGGTGTTTTCCAGGGCAGCCTGCATTCCCAGTTCGGCATTGGAACCCACACCCAGGCCTTTGGTGATTTTCTCACCGATCTGGAGGGTGATGGCCGGCGGCTTGATATTGGAGAGGTCCTGGACATCGGTATTGATAGCAATAAATTCGACACCCTGGAGTCCTTCCTCAATCATACGGTTGACGGCATTCCCACCTCCACCGCCAACACCGATTACCTTTAAAACAGCACCCCTTCGTTTTTCTTTGGCATAGGTTATTTTAATATCTTCTTTCATTTTTAACGTCACCTCCTAAGAACCTGGAGAAGCGGCATGGGGTACAGCGTGCAGCGCGCAGCGCGCAGCGCAAAGCGCGCGGCGGACAGCGTAAAGGGGTTTGAGGTTTGAGGGCGCTTGCTCCTTGCGTATGGCGCACTGCGTATTGTGCCTTGAGTAGTGCAAGCTGCAAGCCGTACGCTGCACTCTGTGCTCTCTGCGCTGCGCCCTACGGTCATTTCTGCATGCTCCATGCTTAAAAACCGACATATTCCTTTATCTTTTGAAAAAAGCTTATGGGCTGATTCTTAATCACACCCCTGTCCTTCATATCTATCAATCCATACTTAATCAACCCCACGGAAGTGGAAAATTCCGGGGTACTGACTTTATCAATCAATCCCCCCAGACCAAAGGGTCGTCCCACCCGTACGGGAGCAGCAAAAATATCGTCGGCGATTTCCAGCAAACCGTCCAGGTAAGCAGAACCGCCGGTAATGACAATCCCGGCATTGATTTTGTTTTCAAAGCCTTCTTCTTCAATTTTGCGTTTTACCATTTCAAAAATCTCTTCTGCACGGGGTTTTAATATATCTGCCAGCAGCGAAACAGATATCATTCGCATTTTCTTGCCGCCAACACTGGGTATTTCAATGTTCTGATCCCTGGCATTGGGATCCGTACCACAACCGTATTGGCGTTTGATTTTCTCTGCTTTGTCAATGGGCGTACGGGTGCCAATGGCCAGGTCATTGGTGAAATTATATCCGCCGACGCCAATGGTGGCGGAAAAGATGAGTGCTCCTTTTTCATACAAGGCAATATCAGTGGTGCCGCCGCCAATGTCGATAAGCGCAACTCCCAATTCTTTTTCATCCGCTGTTAATACTGCTTCCGCAGTGGCAATGTGGGACAATACCATTTTGATCACATCGATTTTTGCCTTTTTCAAACAGGTCAACAAATTCTTGGTCGAAGACCGGGCTGCGGTTACAATCAAGATATATATATCCAGGTTACTGCCGATCATACCAATGGGGTTTTTGATTTCATCTTGATTGTCCACCACAAATTCCTGCCGCAAGATATGAACAATATCACGGTCATTGGGCAGCATAATACTGCTGCCGTGGGTGACAGCCCGGTCAATATCTTCCTGGGTGATTTCCCGGTTCTTGCCGGTAATATTGATACTTCCCTTGGCGCGAATGGACTGGATATGACTGCCGGAAATATTAACATACGCCGACTCGATTTCTACTCCGGCGGTTAATTCCGCTTCCTTTACCGACTTGCGGATATCTTCGATGGTGGCATTCATATCCACGATCACTCCTTTTCGCATACCGTGGGACTCGGTGTTGCCGTAACCGATAACTTCCAGGTCTTCCTGTTCCCCGTCTGTCTTCACCTGACCAATGATAGTCGTTATTTTTTTGGACCCAATATCAATCCCAACCAGATAATTGCTTTTCATTTTAATTACTTACCTCCTTACCTCTTGCACCGGTTCCCTATCGGTATTCAAAATAAAAGCGGTCCTTAAATCTTAAATCAACACAGGTAATCTCATACTTCTTCAACAACGGACGCTGCTTTAACTTCAAATAGCAATTGATTTTTTTGGCAAAATCCGTTTCGCCAGGATAAAAAATCTCCTTTATTCCTTTCAATTTCAACATAATGCCGTAAGGCTTTTTTAAACTAACATACTGGATAGACTTCTTAAGCCGGCTTAATTCCGGCAAATAGGGGACAAGTTCCCCAAGCTCACTCCTGGCAATGTTACGTATGCTTATCAAATCACTGCGGCTGGTATGACTGGTATATAAAATAACACCTTCGCTGTCCATTATATTATATTTTCCATTAATGAAAACCTGGAAAACCGGTTTTCTCAGGTTAAAGCGAACCTCTACAGTGGAAGGAAGCTTCCGGGTTATGGAAACATCTTTCACTTCGTTGAAGGTGAGCAGTCGCTTCCTTAACTCGGAGAGACTAAGGGCCAAAATATTCCCCCTGTACTCCCGTACCAGGTTTTCCACCTGTTTGGCTTTAAACAGGGGTTTGTTGACTAATACAAAGGTCTTGATATTCAATTTTTCCCAGGTCAACATAGAAATGGCGACTTTATAAGCGAGGAATGCAGCACCTATTAATAAGGAAAAAATAACAAAGAGGTGAAGCCCTTTGATGCGGATGGCCCGCAGGCGTTTCTCTTTATTGATGATTTTGTTGTTGCGTCTCCGCAGGTATTCGGTTTCTCCTGCCAAACCGGCTTTGTGTTGATGAAGTCGTACGATTTCGCTCATTTGAGGCCTTCCTCCATTTTCCTGGCAAACTCATGAGCCGTGTGGGTCAAATTCCCGGCAGAGAGAAAGACAATGGCATCCCCTTTGCGAACTTCTTTTTGCAAATGACGGATGATGCTGTCAAAGGAATCGATGTATATAACCCTGTTTTGGTCAAAGCCGGATTTTTTTATTTTTTCCGCCAGTACACCGCTGTTGACATTGGGGATTTCTTCCTGGTTGGCACTGTAGAGCGGTGCAATGATTAACAGGTCCACGCCGTTAAAGCACGCGGCAAAACGGTCCATCAATATCTGCAGCCGCGTGAAGCGGTGAGGCTGGAATACAGCAATGATACGCTTAAAATCACCGCTTTTCAGGGTATCGATGGTGACCTTGATCTCGGTGGGATGATGGGCATAATCATCCACAACAAGATAGTCAGGGGAGTAAAAGAGCACCTGGAACCGCCGGTCCGGCAGGTAAAACCGGTTTAACCCCTCTTTAATGGTATCGATATCCATACCGATTTCAATGGCAGCGGTAATGGCAGCCAGGGCATTGGCTGCATTGTGAATGCCTCCTACATGTAATGCCAGGCGGCCCTGGTTTTGATTTGCCACCAACAAATCAAAACTCACACCAAAAACAGAACTTTCGATATGCTCTGCCCTTACAAAGGTGTCATGGGAAAGACTGTAGGTTAGTACCCGTTTGTTTAACCGGGATATGATAGCCCGGGATTCGGGGCACTCCATGTTGAGTATAACCGAGCCATAAAAAGGAACTTTATTACCAAAATCGATAAATGCCTGGCGGAGATTTTCCATGTTTTGGTAATAATCCAGGTGATCGTTTTCAATATTGGTAATCACTGCTAAAGTGGGAAACAATCTCAGGAAACTGCCGTCAGATTCGTCGGCCTCTGCCACCAGGTAAACGGATTTACCCAGCTTTGCCCCGCTTTCTTCGATTTTTAGCCGTCCCCCCACCACAAAGGTGGGGTCCTTTTTGGCGCAGGTAAGGATGGCAGCGATCATGGAGGTGGTGGTGGTTTTGCCGTGAGTGCCGGCAACAGCGATGGCAAATTTAACCCGCATCAATTCCGCCAACATCTCGGCCCGCGGGATCACCGGGATACGCCGCGTTAAGGCTTCCTGCACTTCCTGGTTTTCCCTGGTGACCGCGCTGGAATAGACCAGTGTCTCCGCATCGTTAATATTGTCTTTACTGTGACCCAGGAACACCGTGATACCCATGGACTTTAACCGCTTGACGGTTTCACTTTCACTGATATCAGACCCGGAGACAATAAAACCCATATTGTGCAGCACTTCGGCAATACCGGACATCCCGGAACCGCCGATGCCAACAAAATGGATCTTTTTAACGCGACTCAATTCAATCATTTAACAGTACCGTTTTCCTGTGTCGTGACACATTCAGGATGATCCCGGTAATGATCAGGCAGGCCACCAAAGAACTGCCGCCGCTGGAGATAAAAGGCAGCGCCAGACCTTTGGTGGGGAATATGCCCAGTGTCACGGAAATATTGATCATGGCCTGGATAACCACCAGGAAAGTCAGTCCCACCACCAGCATGTAGGTGTGGAGGTTGCCCGAGTATTTGGCAATATTCAGACCCCGTACCATAAAAATAAAAAATAAGCCGATAACAACCACACTGCCCACGATGCCGATTTCTTCGCCAATAACGGCATAGATAAAATCCGAATAGGCATAGGGAAGGAAAAAGAGTTTTTGGGTGGAATTTCCCAGCCCCTTGCCGAAAATCCCGCCGGAACCGATGGCATAAATGGACTGGTGGACCTGGAAATTATAAGTGGCAGCAAAGGAATCGGGGTTCAGGAAGGCCAGGATGCGGGTCATTTTCTCCGGGTACATTTTGGTGATGGCGTAAAAAATAGGAACCAGTATCATGAGGGAATAAAAAAGGTACCGCAGCTTGAGACCCGCCACAAATAACAGCATCATGCCGATCACCAGGATTAATAAAAAATTTCCCAGGTCCGGCTCTTTTAAGATCAATAGTCCGATAATGAAAAAGGGAATTAACACCAACAGCAATTTGCGGATATCGTTGACATCGTTATTTTTTCGACTCAACATGTAAGAGAGGTACAGGACAACAGCGATCTTGGCAAATTCAGAGGGCTGAAGGGAAAACCCGGCAAAGCGGATCCAGCGGTAAGTGTTATTGATTTTACCGGTGAAAAATACCAGTATAAGCGCAATGATAGTAAGAACCAAAACCCCGATAACCACTTTACTATTTAAATAGAGAGGACGTTTTAACGAGGCGATAATGGTGGCACTAATCAATCCCACCATTAACCATATCACCTGCTTTTTCAAGAAATAAAAACTATCGCCGAATTTCTCCTTTGCCAGGATCATGGTGGAACTATAAACCATAATCAGGCCAAACAACACCAGCAGCGCTGTCACCAGGATCAACACCGTATCGATTTTAAAATCTTTAACCATGCTTTTTTGCCATTAATCCTTTTTTTTCTTTTGCTTTGCCTGTTTAAGCCTTAAAAACGCCTCTTTAAACACGTCGCCTCGATGCTCGAAATTATTAAACATATCAAAGCTGGCACATCCCGGGGCCAGCAGTACCACACCTCCTTTTTTTTCCAGTATTTGGCAGCCTTTTTCCACTGCCTCATCAAAATCCGATACCTTCTCCATTTTAAGCGACCCCAGTTGGCAGCGGATGGTATCTGCCGCCTGACCCACCAACAGGACTTTATCCACCCGCTGCTTGATAGCGGGTCCCAGTATCTTGAAATCACCACCCTTGTCTTTGCCGCCCAGGATCACCACCATGGGCTCATGAATACTGGTGATGGACTTTAACGCGGCATCCACGTTGGTGGCTTTTGAATCATTGATAAATTCGACATTCCCTATTTTCCCCAGGGATTCCATCCGGTGAGGCAGCCCCTTAAAACAGGGTATGCTGTTTTCAACAGCGGTTGGCTCAGCCCCCAGCAGGCGGGCAGTTGTTACTGCCGCCATGATATTCTCAAGATTATGAACGCCCCTTAACGGGTTATCCCGGAGAGAGATTTTTTCCACGCCGACACCCTCTTTGGGGCCGTTGTTTTTTAGCCTTAAATAGAGGGTTTCCCCTGAGAGCCACATGCTTACTTCAGCTCCAGGGGGCCGGAGACTGCGGGAAAACCACAACTTCCTGGCAAAACCCCAGCGATTCGGTTCCTTATCAGCGTTTTCCCGCAGTACCGGGTCATCGTGGTTCAACACCAGGTAATCGCACGTTTCCTGGTTTTTCACCAGGTTCAACTTGGCAGAAAAATAATCACCTGTGGTGGCGTACCGATCCAGGTGATCAGGCGTTACATTCAGGAGGATGCCGATATAAGGCCTGAAATCAATGATTTCTTCCAGTTGGAAGCTGGACACCTCCAGCACCACCACAGCATCTATATTCCCGGAGATGTCCTCCACCTGGGAAATGAGAGGCGTGCCAATGTTTCCGGTCAGGAAGCTGTTGACACCGCAGTGTTTTAAAATATGGTGAATGAGAGTGGCGGTAGTGGACTTTCCATTGGTACCGGTTACTGCGATGATGGGATTGGCGCCGGCATCGAGAAAGGAGGCAGCTAATTCGATTTCGGAGATAATTTCGATCCCCTGCTGCCGGAGCCTGTCAAACCGCGGGGTTCTGCCGTCCACACCAGGACTCAACACAATACGTTCCACATCGGCCAACCGCATGAACTGGTTCTCACCCACCAGGAACGTCACGCCTCTCTGTTTATATTGTTGTTGGGCAGGTTCGTCAATGGGCGTATCATTGTATAGACAAAGATCAAAATCGTTGACGCCGCCTCTTGCCAGGAGAAAATCCAACACACCTTTACCGGTTTTGCCAAAACCGACAACTGCCAGTGCTGTTCCCGGACGAATGTACCTGCTCATTGTATCAATGCCTCCACTGCTTTTTCCAGTTGGATTCCCCTGGATGCTTTAAATAAAAGGACACTTCCCTTGTTTACTACTTGTTTCATATATTGGCCGGCTTCTTCAGCAATGTCAAAGGTATGGATATTCTCTTTTTTAAATCCCTTTGCCGCGGCACCTTCGGCAATGTGCAGCGCCCGCTTTCCCACGGTGATTAACCGGTCAAAATCCAGGGCTGCGAAAAATTGCCCCGCTTCCCGGTGAAATAAGGCTTCCCCTTCGCCCAGTTCCAGCATATCACCCAAAACAGCTATTTTTTCTCCTTTTCCTTTTATTGTTTCTTTATATTCCCGGTCCACCCAGTCCAGTGTTTTTTTCAACGCTTCAGGGTTGGAGTTGTAAGTTTCATCGATAATGGTAAAATCTTTATCTCCATCTTCATATTTCCGGATTTGCCCGCGGTTGGACATGGGGGTGATGGATTGGAGGGCGGACTGGATTTCATCATGTTTCATTCCCAGGTGATGGGCCACAATAATGGAGATGAAGAGGTTTTCGATATGCGTTCGGTTGATGAAGGGAGTGACAAATTCGGTTTCCGTGCCGTAAAAATCCACCACCATTTTGGTTTTTGTCCTGGTGTGCTGGTTACTGGGTTGATTGTCCGTCAGGCGCAGGATTTTCTTTAAGCGGATATCACTGGCTTTATTGGTGCATCCGAAGTAGATTTTTCTTCCTTTTGCAGCATTCTTCCCTTTTACAATTTTCATGAGGGGTTGGCAATCGCCGTTAACAAAAGCCACATCATCGGGAGCCAGGTAGTTCAGGATTTCGGATTTGGCTCTCGCAGCATTTTCAACTGTTTTTAAGAATTCCAGGTGGACAGGATAGACATTTAAAATTACCGCCACATCAGGCCTGAGAATTCGTGCCAGCAGGTCGATTTCACCAATACCAGGAAAACTCATGGCCAGTTCAAACACAGCGGCTTCCTCCTGACCGGTCATATTGAGAAGGGAAAAAGGCAAGCCAATCCAGTTGTTCCAGTTTTTAAAGGAACGGTAGGTGTTGGCTTTGTGGGAGAGCAGGTGATAGATAAACTCCTTGGTGGTGGTTTTACCGGCGCTGCCGGTGATGCCGATGTAGGTGACGTGCCGGTGGGTGTTCCTGACGTGGATAGCTAATTGCTGGGCAGCTTTTAATGGGTCTTCCACCCGGATCAGGGGGATAGACAGACGGGACGCCTCCACATCAGGAAACCCACGGGATACCACCGCACCGGCACTGGATTTGGCATCTAATTGACGGAGAAATCGATGACCATCACTGTTTTCGGTTTTTAAGGCAAAAAAGAGAGTATTGGGCTGGGTAATCTCACGGGTGTCGAAATGATAATGAGAAAATCGACATTCCGGGATACGTTTATTTTTTTTCCCCGTTACCGGGGTTCCACTGACGGCTTGGGCAATTTCTTTAATATGTAGTTCAGGCATTTTTTCCCTATTTCTTTTTTAAACGTTTCAAGGCCGTTTGCACCTCTTCATAGTCATCAAAATGAATGGTTTTATCTTTGAAGATCTGGTAGTCTTCATGGCCTTTACCCGCCACCACCACCAGGTCTCCGCTGCCTGCCATACGCAGCGCTTTTCCAATCGCTTTTTTTCGGTCCACCTCCACTTTAAAATGTTTAAAACCAGGCTCAAACCCCTGGATGATATGGTTAATAATATCAATGGGTTTTTCGTCCCGGGGGTTATCGCTGGTGACCACGACAAAATCGGCGTTTTGCGATGCCACGTTTCCCATACGGGGTCGTTTGCTTTTATCCCTGGAACCACCGGCTCCGAATACTAAGATGATTTTATTGGTAATAATCTCCCTGAGGGATTGAAGCAAGCTTTCCAGGGCTTTATCGGAATGGGCATAATCGATTAATACGGAAAATTTACCCCTATACACCACATCTAACCGACCCTTTACCGCGCTAAAATCACTGAGGGCACCGGCAATATTCTCAAAGGATATACCTCTGATAACGGCGGAAGCCACTGCCGCCATGATATTCAACAGGTTTACCCGGCCGATCAGGAGACTCCTGATCTCAATATTGCCCTTTGGGGTGCGAAGAGTGGCCTGGATTCCTTCCAGGGAGAATTTATATTTTAGGGGTTGGATATCTGCATTTTCCGAAAATCCATACGTTAAATATTTGCACTCCAGCTGATCCAGGATTATAGATGCCACGGGATCATCGATGTTAATGATTGCCCAATCCTCTAACCCCAATTTTTTGAACAGCCGTATTTTGGACGCCAGGTAGTCCTCCATGGTGCGATGAAAATCCAGGTGATCACCGGACAAATTGGTAAATATCCCCTGGGAGAAACAGATATCCTCCACCCGTTGTAATTTCAGTGCCACGGAAGAGACTTCCATTACCAGGTGACTGCACCCCTGTTGGTGCACCCGGGATAGAAAACTAAATATATCAACGGATTCAGGGGTGGTGAGACGGGTTTTCTCGGTTTTCTCCTGGTAAAACATACCCAGGGTACCGATTTTTGCTGTGTTGAATTCCCTGCTGAAAATGGCATGAATTAGAGAGACAATCGTGGTTTTGCCGTTGGTACCGGTAACCCCCACCACAACCAGGGAATCGGTAATGTGCCGGTAAAATGCAGCCGCCATTCGACTGAGGACCAGCCGGGCATTCTTCACCTGGATCCATTTAACGGTAAGAGGAATTTCCGGGAAGGTATCATCTTGTTCTGTCTCAAATACAATGGAATTGGCCCCGTTGGCGATGGCATCTCCCATGTAGGTTAAACCATTTTCTTTAAATCCCCGGACCGCCACAAAGCAGTTGTTGGGTTGTATCTTTCGTGAATCCATGTGGACACCGGTAACTTCCACGTGGAGGTCTTTGCTGCTGGATACAATCTCCACATCTTTTAACAGTTCGTCCAAATACACCTTTTTGCTCGCCATGGTCATAACCTTATTTCATTTTTCTTATCCAATTCCGGGAAGATTTCCAGGTATATCATTAGTTTTTCGGCAATGGATTTAAATAATGGCGCTGCCACATCGCCGCCGTAATATTGACCCCTGGGATCATCGATCACAACAAACACGGTGATCCGTGGATTTTTGGCAGGAAAAAAACCTCCGAAAGACGACACATATCTCACCTCTATATTACTTATTTTCTTTTTACGAGTGATTCGCTTTGTAGTCCCGGTTTTAGCAGCAATGGGGATTCCTTCGATTCGAGCGCTTTTCCCGGTCCCCTTTTCCACCACTTGCCTCATGATTGCCTTCATGCGGTGAACCGTGCCCGGTGATAGTATTTTTTCCTTTTCCGGGGGTTTTAAAAAGACCCCTTTAATTTTTTTCACGATATAGGGCTGGACAAGATATCCAGCAGAGGCAATGACATTAAAAGCCCGGAGCATTTGCAAAGGTGTTACTGAGATTTCATACCCATGGGCAAGAAAAGCTGCGGATACACCGCTCCATCGGTTTAAGGAATTGAATATTCCCCTCTCTTCACCGGGTAACCTGAGACCGGTTTGAGTTCCGAAGCCAAAATTTTTAATCCCCGTGTAAAACCGTTTCTTTCCCAATTTCTCACCGATTTTTGCCGCCCCGATATTGCTGGAATAAATAATAATATCTTCAAAGCTCAGATGGTCATAGGGATGATCATCGTAGACTTTCCGGTCTTTGACCTGGTAGACGCCGCGGCAGCAGTAAAATTTCTGCTGGGGTGAGCAAATATTCTTCTCCAGCGCGGTAGAAGCCAAAACGATTTTAAAAGTGGAACCGGGATGGTAAATAAATGAAACCGCATGGTTCTTGATAAGCTTTGGTGAGATATATTTAACATCAGCCGGGTTAAAATTGGGGTAATTGGCCATGGCCAATATGGCTCCATCCCTGGAATCCATGACAATGACGGAGCCACTTTTGGCTTTATGTTTCTCCACAGTGGCTTTTAACTCTTTTTCCACAAAAAACTGGACCGATAAATCAATCGTCAAGTAGATGTCTCTTCCGGCCACAGGCTCATCAAGGTATTGATAACTGAAAACCTTTTGCCGGGCATCTTTCTCTACTTTCACTTTACAGCCTTTTCCCCGGATGGTGGAATCGAGACTGTATTCAATCCCATATAATCCTTGCTCATCGATGCCCACTCCGCCAAGGATATGAGCTGCCGTGGTTTTTTGCGGATAAATCCGCTTGTACTCCTCAAGGAAATCCAATGTGGCCTTACCTTTGGTTGTAGACTCTATTTGTTGCAACTTTTTATATTCCCAGTCGGATAATTTCCGTTTGAGCCAGATGAATTTATCTCCTCTTTGGATACGATCCCTGATTTCTTTTTTTTCCTTCCCGGTGAAGCGGATTTTACTTCGTAATACACGGTTGAATAATCTCCGGGACTCCATTTTATTTTTATTGCTTAAAAAAGCGGATTTGGCCTTCACAGAGATGGCCAGGATTTCACCACTGCAATCATAAATGGTTCCCCGTTTGGGATGGAGGGTAAATATACGATTGCTCTGGGACTGAACTCTTTTAACGTGTTTGCTGTAATCCAGGACCTGGGTTTTTAACAGGGTGCCGCCAAGAAACAAAACCCAAAGACAGAAGATGATAAATAAGAAAAACACCCGGTTCCGTTCACTCCTGTTTATGTTCATTTTAATCCCCTGTTGCGGATTCGGATTCCGATACAAACACCTTTATAAATTGGTCCGGCTGCGGATACTGATACCCCAGTTTCTCCATCACTTCTTTCTCCACTCGTTTTAAATTCAACAATTGGGCTTTATGGGATTTTAGCTTAGCGATTTCTTCTCTCAGTTTTTCCCGGTATACCATTTTCTCTTGCATCTCATAACCAAAGTCGATGTTTTTAAGGTTCAGGCTCAAATAGGTAAATATCAGGATAAAGGTTAGCACACCAATTAACACCACAACCCCGGTTTTTTCTATCTTCTTCATTTTATTCATCACTGGATAATGCTGGCTGTTCATTGATCAACCTCGATACCTTTTGCAATTTTTCATCACTGAACTCACCGCTCAGCGATTTTTCTTTGAAAAGCCCTTCATTCCACAACACCATATGATCGATCTTACCGAAAATCCGCAAATTGGCACCATTTAGCTGACTCTCCAGGCGCAGATCAGGGGGAATCAACACACGCCCCCTGGCGTCAACTTCGCCCTCGTTGCCCCAGTAACTGGTCCTGCTGATATATTCATCAATTTCCGGGGACCTGACCTTTATTTGTTCGATGCTTTGCTCGATACCCTCCCATACGTTAAGGGGATATAAATAGACGCGATCCCCATTGACAGACGTGATATACAGCTCGTTCCCATACTGCTCTTTCAGGATAGAAAGGTACTGCGAGGGGACTTTAATTCGGCCCCTGTCATCCACTTTCAAAACAAAGCTGCCTCTAAAACGTCTATTTAACCCATTTTGTCCCATTTCTACCCACTTATAATATATGTATTTGTGGAGAAAGTCAACAAAAAAAGCAAAAAAAAATAAAAAAAATACTTGACACACCAGATGTAGTGCTTTAGAATTAGGAGACAACTAAATATCAGTACTTAAAGGAGACGCTTATGGAAGTTGAAGGATTCAGTGAAAATGCAATGACAATCTTGAAAGCCAGGTATTTTAAAAAGAATGAGAAGGGTGAATTGACTGAAAATAAACCCTCGGAGCTTTTTAAGCGCGTATCAAAATACATTGCCAGCACTGAGAAGACCAAAGAGGCCAAAAAATTATGGGAGGAGCGATTTTTCCAGGCCATGATGGCCAGGGATTTTATGCCCAATTCTCCTACCCTGACGGGTGCTGGCAGGGGTTTGTGTCTTTCGGCTTGTTTTGTATTACCGGTAGAAGATTCGCTGCAGAATATTTTTGAGGCAGTGAAGAACGCGGCATTGGTTCACAAAGAGGGAGGCGGTACGGGTTTTGATTTTTCCCGGGTACGTCCCCAGGGGAGTTTTGTCAAGAAAACGCAGGGGATCGCATCCGGTCCGGTTTCTTTTTTAAAGGTGATCGATGCGGCAACCGAGGCGGTAAAGCAGGGCGGCACCCGGCGCGGCGCCAATATGGGTATATTGAGAGTGGATCACCCCGATATTAGAGATTTTATCCGCATGAAGCTGGACGGCAATTCAGCCCAGAATTTTAATATATCCGTGGCAGTAACGGATAAGTTTATCCAGTCATATAAAAATAATTCCACCTATGACCTGGTAGACCCCAGGACCGGGGATGAAGTGGGAAAAATGGATGCCGGGGAAATCTTCAATATGATCGTGGAATCTGCCTGGAAAAATGGTGACCCGGGATTGGTTTTTATCGATAGAATCAACAATGTCAATCCTACGCGTGCCCAGGGGCCTATCCGTGCCACCAATCCCTGCGGTGAGCAGCCGCTGCATGATTTCGAATCCTGCAACCTTGGTTCTATCAATATCTCCAATTTTTATAAAGAAGATGCCAATGACAGGATTGATTGGGCCCGGTTTAAAGAGATCATACAAATGGGGGTACGGTTCCTTGACAACGTCATCGATGTGAATAACTATCCACTGAAGGAACTCCACGAAATGGCCCACTCTAATCGGAGAATCGGGTTAGGTATAATGGGATTTGCCGACCTGTTGATAAAGATGGGGATAAAATACGACACCGAGGATGCCAGGAAAATCGGGCGGGAAATTGCCACGTTTTTGAAAGAGGAAGCAACCCAGGCATCGGAGAAACTGGCGGAAGAGCGGGGCAGCTTCCCCAATATTGAAAAGTCCATTTACAACGGCAAGAACATGAGAAATGCCACGGTATTGACCATCGCGCCCACCGGTACGATCTCACGCATTGCCGGATGTTCCTCCGGCATCGAGCCTATCTTTTCCTTTGAAGTTATCTCCAAAATCCTGGACAGTGAGATTCGGGACATTCACCCCCTGTACCAGAGATGGCAAGAGAAACATCCGGGAGAACCTCATCCCGACTATTTTATAACCGCATTGGACATCGCGCCGGAAGATCATATAATGATGCAGGAGGTCTTCCAGGAGCATGTGGATAGTGCGGTTTCCAAGACCATCAATTTTGCCAATGACACCACTACCGAAGATATTACCAATGCGTATATGATGGCGTTCGACATGAATATCAAAGGCATCACCGTTTACCGGGACGGTTGCCGGGCAGAGCAAGTGTTGAATAGAATGGGCACGGACACCCCGCACCCGTTGGACCGGCCGGATGCTCTTCCCTCTACCACTCATAAAATAAACACGGGGTTAGGAAGATTGTATATCACCATCACTTATTTTGAGAATAAACCTTTCGAGGTATTTTGCTCCATTGGTAAGAGCGGCTACTCCACCATGGCGGATGCAGAGGCCATCGGCCGGTTAATATCACTGGCACTGCGCACCGGTATTACTACTGAGGAGGTGGTAAGCCAATTAAAGGGCATCGGCGGTTCAGAACCCATCTTTCACAATGGTGCCCTTATCCAATCCATCCCGGATGCCATTGCTCAAGTGCTGGAGAAATATACGAAGGAGGTACATATCAACAAGCAAGATTTAAACTCCCTTACCTGTCCCGTGTGCGGTGCTTCCATGCTGGATGAAAAATGCCCGATTTGTACGGTTTGCGGTTGGGCCAAATGTTTAGGAACATAGGGGCTACATGGTCACCCCATAAATCTCTCCTTAGAATAAATTCAACTTTTCAAACACCGCGTCGGTTTTAATCAGCTTGATTTCTATTTTCTTTTATGATATTTTTTTTCTTACATGTCATTTTTTTATCTTTTTTCTAATCTACCGGAGGTCGAGAAGAACGATGTTAACTTCAGGAGCCACAATACAGGTCAATGAAAACATCTCCCTGGCTTTCCCAGCCGGCTCATGCTGCAACTGCGGGACTAACCGTGATATCCAGGTTTTGAATCAGGATACGCGCCTCACGCGATTCATGGGTGGGGGAGGCAGCGAGTATACGTTTAATTTCCCGCTTCCTTTTTGCCCCCGCTGTAAGCCTACCGCCCGCAGGCGGCCCCCGACAAACCTCAAGCGGTTCCTGGTGGTTGTCCTGCTTTTTGTCGGGTTTCTCTTTGCATTCACCGGCGTGGGAATCGGATTTCAACTCAACTGGCTGCTTGAGAATGCCTGGGTGTTATCTGCCATAATCGCGGTAATTGGGGGGGTGGCATGGTACGCGACAAGAGGGGTGTCACTGCCTCAGACCAGTTACTATCAGCCGATCCGTATAAAGGGAATGAAACAAGAATTCTTGTCCGGGAAAATTAAAACCATCACGTTGGTATTTACAAACTCCGCTTACTCGCAGCAGTTCATTGCTGCCAACGGTGAGGCCATGCAATCCGGTACTGTTCATGTTGTGGCGCGGTAGCCCATATCTACGAAGATAGGTTTATTTACCTGGCCTCTTTCCCTGTTCCATAATAATTCCAGGAGAACATAGCACCTTCTCAATGAGGACATAGGACCTTCTCGATGAGAACATAGGACCTTCTCGAGGCGAATATAGTATCAACTTCGCTTGTTATATATTAACGAATTTATTTTGAAAGAGAGATATAGATATGGTGCCAGGTAATTTATTTCGCATCAGGGGGAGGTACCCCGGGAATAGAGAGGTTAGAATTTATAGGTATCTGTTCACGATGTTCGCCAGCCGGGGAATTCCTTCGATAATCTCCGCATTGGTAGGGAACGTGAAATTCAAACGGAAGCAATTGTTTCTCCTGCAATCATAGGGGAAAAAACCTTTTCCCGGTGTAATGCCGATGCCTTCTTTCTCTATGGCTTCCAACCATATCAAGTCCGCATCCGTTCCTTCGGGCAATTCCACCCAGATAAAAATTCCTCCTTTGGGCTTTGACCACGATAACCCATTGCTTCTGGGGAAGGATTCCTCCAGCTTCCGCAGCATTAAATCCCTTTTTTCTTTTTGTACGGTTAAGATGCGTTTCATGTATTTTTCAAATGCGGTATCATCGGACAGGTAGCCGTGTACAAGTCTTTGGCATAATTCCGGGATATTATAGCCGGCACACTGTTTGAAACGTCTGACTCGCTCGATCACCGTTTCATGACCGATGAGGTATCCGAACCTGGGTCCGGCACAGAACATCTTCGAGGCCGTTCCCACAAATATGGTAACGTCCGGCGCCAGCGAATAAATTGTGGGTGGAAGATCAACATTATCATAAGAAATCAATCGATAGGGTGCATCTTCAATAATAATAAATTCATGTTCTCTTGCCAGGCGTATCAGTTGTTTTCTTTTCTCAAGAGACATGATCAGGCCCGTTGGATTTTGGAAATCAGGAATCACATAGACAAATTTGGTTCTTTTGCCGGATTTAAGCACATTTTCCAGGTAATCCATGTCTATTCCTGCTCCTCTTACAGGAATGCCAATAATGTTGAATTCCTGTTCGATGAGTGATTTCAAGTTAATGGAATAGGTAGGTGCTTCGCAGCAAACCGTATCGCCTTTATTTGCCAGTGCGCGGGTCAGCAGATAGAAACCTTCCAGGGCGCCGCTGGAAAGGCATATATTTTTTTCATCCGGGTCAATTCCATCCTTTTTTGCAATTTTCTTTACAGCTTCCAGGCCGGTGCTGCCGCCCCTGGTTGCCCCGTATAAGGCAATGGGCCTCAATTCCTCTTCGGAAGCCCTGGACAGCGATAAAAAGAATTCCCTGAAGTAGTCATAGGGAATGGCCTCCGGTCCGGATTGACCGAGGCTGAAGTTAATGGTTTTTCCTTTTTTTTGGCTCAACCTGCGTCCGGTTTCTTCGATACCTACAGGATATGCGATTCGGGCTTGATCTGATAGGATTTCATCTACATTCATGTTTCAATCAACTTATTTTATCTTTTCATTTTAAATCCTTTTAGACCCATTGTCAAGCCCGCGGCGGCCCTCGGCGAGGCGCATAGCGTCGCCACCCTAAGAAGGCCCTTCGGGCCATATAAAGGCTTCCTTACCTGAATCAACCAACTGAATAACCACTTTTGAAATTGACATGAATTGAAAAGAGGGATGTTGTTTCAAACGTTTGGGGAAGCCTTCAACTTGCTTTTTTTATGAAAAGCTTTTGCAGGGGGTCCAGGGGCTGAGGGAGATTATGAATGATGAATGATGAAGCGCAATGTGAATTTAAATCCATTGTGCCTTCGTGTTCTTCGTGCCTTCGTGGTGAAAAACAGCTTACCTGTTACACTGTTTCGAGAAATGTGAAAAAATAGTCTGCCAGAAAATGGCAAGATTTTACTATAGTTAAACATTTATCTTGACTTTTTTTAAGCGAGGCATTACAATATGGCTTTGATGGTTTGCATAAAGAGTACAAAGCGATATCTGGCTGTGCATTATGATACCGGTAGTGAGTGGAAAATAAACAAAAAGGAGGCATATTATGGAATGGGAGGACATTAAGTACCGAGGCTACTTCCTTAATTATATACCCCTGGGCCTTTTTTCCCTCCTTTCTGGAGTGGTTCTTATTTTCTTTTTTATGGCATCTGTATCAGAAACCAGGAGTAAAACTGATATAGAAATTAAGCTAATGTTGGTCATTATTGTCATTATGGTTATATATCTTATTATGGCTAATATAATTGGAATGCTTTCAGTCATTGGGAATTCCAAAAGTTTTATTATCAGGAAAGGATTCTGGCCCTCAAAAAAGAATCAAATAGAGATCAAAATCAACGATGTTTTTGAATGGAAAGAGACAAAAATGCCATGGTACAGGCTTTTAAAAGAAAATAAAGAAGGAAAGATGGACTTAAAGCCTGAAGTCGAAAGCAGATCTTATAATGCAGCGGAAATATGGCTCAGAGATGGGCGCTCGATTGCTTTCCGGTGTAAAAGACCTTTGGATTTCTTTGATTATTTGAAAGAGATGAAATCCAAAATTCATTAAATTAACTTCTGGCCTGTCCTCTTTTTGTTACACTTTTGCCGGAAACCAGTTGGCAGTAAAATTGCCAAGCCCATAAGGAGGTAAAAATGAAAAAAAAGATTATAACCATGTTAACAACAGTTCTGGCATGCCTGTTCCTGTCTCCCGGGTTCACATTGGGTGAATATTATGACGGGCACAATGGGTATGAGTATGATAATTATGTCTACAGCGATTATGAGTACCAGCTTGACAATGCGGCCTATCACCTGGACCGACATCGGGGTCCTGTCTACTATTTCCACCACCACCGGGCCGGTCTCTACTTCGTATTGGTGGGTGATATCACTTTCGTGGTGCCTGCCTATATCTTCAGACCCTATTTACATAGACACAACTTTGTATGGGTCCCCAGGACGAGATTTATCACATTGAGCTGCTGCGGCCTTGACTACTACGACAGCTATTTGAGATTTAATTTCTATTTCGACTTTTATAATCGCTACCGATGGAACCGGAGGTATCACCACAAGTTAAGACACGATTTCAGAAGGTACCACAAAAACAGACGACATAACAAATGGTATCACAAAAACAGACGGCGAATAATGCAGCAAAGAGTACATGCACACAAAAGGTATAAACACAATAACTATTCTAACAAGAGGAATTACAACAACAGGAACTACAACAACAAGAATTACAACAGCAGAAACTACAATAACAGAAACTACAACAACAAGAATTACAACCACAGGAATTACGACAACAGGAATTCCAAATACTCGAAATCATCCAAAAAAAAGTATAATAGTAGACCTGGAAATTATAAAAGACATGTTAAAATCCGAAATCACAAAAAAGCAAAGTCCAAATACTCGTACTCCCACCGTGACAGGACAAAGCGAAGAGTCAAGAGATGGTGAGAACAATTAGCCACAAAAAAACAAACCCGGTCAGCCGGGCAGTAAAAGCGAATCATCAAGAATCAAGAAGACAGAACTCAGTAAAGACACTTCCTTTACTGAGTTCTGCTTATTCATATAATATAATCAATCCGCAGTTTTTTAAAACAATCTGTTTGCGATAATTTAGCTATTGTCTTAAAATAGCTGCGTTCTGCTTCTATTTCTTCGGCATTGGCTTTTAACAGCTCCTTGGCTTTATCGACTTTTGGATTGTCATCCAGGAAGTGAATTAATTCCTCAGCAAACTCCGGGGTAAATAGAATTTTTGCTGTTACTGCTTTATTGTAAATGATATGCTCGGAGGGAACAGCGTTGGGATTTTTGTTCCTATATAAATGCCCTATTTCTATATCCTTTATTATCTTAACGTCACCGCCGGCAAGCCAGGATTTTAAACTAAGAAAAGGTTCGGAGTTTCCCCAGGTCTTCAACCCCTTGAATCCGTGCAGTTTTTGATACCAGGCTTTTTTAAAGAAATAGTTTGAACCCATCAGACAGGGAATTTGATAAATTCTTCCATCTCTTTCTTCGGCCCACTTGGACTCTATAATATTTCTATAATTACCGGGTCTGGAGGGATTGTCTTTTTGAGTTAAAAACAATTTCAAGCCGCAGCCGACATAATAAGGCAAGCCATGATTAATGGGTAATACAGCTTGTTTTAAATCGAAATTACCGGAACCGATATCAACAGATGTTGTACAAAATATTGACCCGGGATTTTTTTCGATTGCTTCTATCCCTCTTTCTAGCCAATTATCTTTTCTGAACCGCATATGACCATCGATAATTAAGACGTTTTCCGACCTTGCCTCATCAACTCCTGAATCTCTACAACCAGTAACACCTAAACGCTTTTTATTACAAATATATCTTACTTGAGGATATCGGGAAAAATCCGCTTCTTCGTCACTGCAATCATTAATCGCCAGTATTTCAATCCCGGAGTTATCGCATGTCTCTAAGATCGATTTGACTGTCATCTCAGGTTCGCTGCCCTCATTTCTAAAAGCCATTACAATTGAAAGGTCAATTACTTTCATGGTCCAAATTATAGAGAAGAAAGCCAACACTGTCAATGGATTGGGTGGATTTGGGACAGTCAATCATGAATGCCGCGGCCTCGCCCGGAGACAATTAAAAAAGGGAAACCACAGATTACACAGATTTCGCAGATTTTTTTATATTCTTTTTTTAATCTGTGTAAATCTGTGTAATCTGTGGTTTTTTTCACAGCAGATGCGACTTGCCAAAAAAAATCGGGTGTCCGCTCTTTTTTTTTGGGCTGCGGGTGCCACCCGCCAAAAGACCGAACACCCGATAATAGAACTATTCAAAACTTATATTCGTTTCCGGCCATGTGGTCATTTGTTATACGTGGCATAAATCGAGTAAATATAACTTGTTTGTGAGCCGCTGCCAAAGGGATCAGGCATGCCCCCGGACCAGGTCTGAGAGGACTGGTATCTGCCGGGTGAACCGGTGGTATACCGAATTCCCGGGTTACTCTGGAAGACCCAGGCCAGCCAGACGGTTGCGCCGCCAGCCACATAGGCAGGACTGGTCAGGTTAATGGTCTGCCAGCCGGCGCTGCTGTTGATCGTGGTGCTGGGAGTGACACCTAACCTGGCCTGCGGTGTTCCCTCGCCGTCGTACACACCTAAAATCAGTCCGCCGCTGCCGCCGGCATGGTAAATGGTGACGCTGGTGATGGTACCGTTCTCCGGCATGGTAAAGGGCATGGCCCGACGGTAGCCACTGGTGGACGTACTGCCAAATACCGTTTCGTTGCCGACAGTTCCGGTGGTGCCTTCTTCTATGAAGGTGGCGGTCACGGTTTTGTTAGAATTCATGGTAATGGTGGTGGGGTTAGTGGAACCGGTCAAATCGCCGCCCCAATTGGAAAACAACCAACCGGAATCAGGTGTGGCCGTCAGGGTCACCACGGTTCCTGCATCATATACCCCGCCCGGAGGATTAAGACTAACCGTACCCTGGCCCACGGTGTTGACGGTCAGGGTATATTGCGGAGGAGCACTGGGGGTGAAATTGGCATAAATCGAGTAGATATAGCTGGTTTGTGAGCCGCTGCCAAAGGGATCGGGCATGCCGCCGGACCAGGTCTGAGAGGACTGGAATCTCCCGGGTGAACCGGTTTGATAGCGAATTCCCGGGTTACTCTGGAAGACCCAGGCCAGCCAGACGGTTGAGCCGCTGGCCACATAGGCAGGACTGGTCAGTTCAATGGTCTGCCAGCCGGCGCCGCTGTTGATGGTAGTGATGGGGGTGACTCCTAAACGGTTCTGCGGTGTACCCTCGCCGTCGTACACACCCAAAATCAGTCCGCCGCTGCCGCCTTCATGGTAAATGGTGACGCCGCAGATTTCACCGTTCTCCGGCATGGTAAAAGGCATGGCCCGACGGTTGGGACTGGTGGAGGTACTCCCGAATACCGTGGTGTAGCCAACCGTGTCAGTGCAGTTCCCGATTTCCGAGAAGTTAGCGGTCACGTTTTTGTCGGCGTTCATGGTAATGGTCGTGGGGTTGGTGGAACCGCTCAAATCACCACTCCAATTGTCAAACTGCCAACCCGTATCAGGTACGGCGGTCAGGGTAACCACCGTGCCTTGAGGATACGTCCCGCCGGGAGGATCAAGGGTTACACTGCCCTGGCCCACGGTATTCACGGTCAACGTGTAATCGGGCACGGGTAATTGAGAGAATGTAGCGGTGACGGTTTTGTTGGAGTTCATGGTAATGGTGGTGGGGTTAGTGGTACCGGTCAAATCGCCGCTCCAACCGTCAAACTCCCAACCCGTATCAGGTACGGCGGTCAGGGTAACCACCGTGCCTTCACAATACGTGCCGCCGGTAGGATTCAATGTGATGTTTCCATTGCCCACGGTGTTGGTGGTCAGGGTATATTGCGTACATGCTGCACTGATATTGGCAGTATAATCTTCTACTTCACCATAGGTGAAGGTGCCGCACATCGGCGGATAGGTGCTGTAGCTCATGGACACCCGCATCCGCGTGTCACCGGTAATCGTGGAAGTTGGTACGGTAAAGCTGCCGGTTACTATAGAACTCCCGGAACCGCTGAACACTTGCTCTCCCGTATCTTCAAAATCATGGTCGCCATTATAGTCGATCCAGATTCTCCAGTATTCGGTATACGAACTACCGGGGAAACCGGGAGTTAAGGAAACATTAACCGTATCATCCTGGGTTAAATGAGCCGCCAGGTAAGTAAAATCAGAATAGGGAGAGGCCCCCGAGGAATTATTTAAATCACCGACTGCTGCACCGGCGATATATTCGTAACTCTGGCTGTTTCCCGATGACGTGCAGTAGGGTACAGCGGACACATTAATATAATCGGTTTTGGTTTCGGTATCGCTGCCCTGGGCATTGGCGGCGGTTAAAGTCACGGTAAACGTACCCGCGGTATTATAGGTAACCGTCGGGTTTTGCGCCGTGCTGCTGCCAGGCGTGCCGCCGGCAAAGGTCCAATCCCATGATGTCGGGTTGTTGAGGGACTGGTCGGTAAAGGTGACGCTGTCACCCACTGAAATATTGGTGGCGCTGGCAATAAAATCGGCAACCGGGGCTTGTGGTGCCGTAACGGTTATATAATCGGTTTTGGTTTCGGTGTCGGACCCGGACGCATTGGTAACGGTCAGGGTTACGGTGTAAGTCCCGGTGGAGGTATAGGTGTGGGTGGGGTCCTTGTCGGTGGAGGTGCCGGTATCTCCGAAATTCCATGACCACGACGTGGCCCCCACGGATAGATCGGTGAAATTAACGGTCAGGGGCACGGCACCGGAAGTGGGGGAAGCGGTAAACTCTGCAATTAACGTCCCGTCATCGATCACAGCCAGGTGCGCCGCTGTTCCCACCGCGGCCTTGACAAAATTGGTAAAATAAGTCAAGTTGAGGGTGGAAACCGTGTCCGCTGTCGAATGGTAGTAGGGAGATATATCGTTTTGATCGTCTTCGATTCCCAGGATGGCGGAATAACCGTTGCTCCAAAAGGGACTATGATCGCTCTGGGTGATACCGTCCGCATCGATAATGGGTGAAAGTTCATTGTCCAGGCTGTAGGTGTTGACCACATCGATGAAGGTGTTGGCAATGGCCAGGTCGCCCGGGTACCCGGGATTGGAAGTGATGCGGGTATGCAGCCGCAGGTACGGTTCACCGATACCATCATAGCTGATCATATCCATATTGTACACCGCGACAATATTATCCCCGGCCTGGTAAACCAGGTCGGCATACGCGGAACTGCCCAGGAGCCACTGCTCTTCACCGGTAAAAACCACGAAACGCACGGTACGGTTGAAGGACTGCTGGCTGAGCATTTCCGCACTCACCATCACCCCCACCGAACCGCTGGCGTTATCGTCTGCTCCGGGGGCAATGCCGCCGGAAGGCAGGTCATCCAGGTGGGCGGTGATTAACAGGATCTCATCCGGCTGGATGGTACCTGTTTTCTCACCGATGACATTCCGGCCCGAATAGCCCAATTCCGACCAATTGTGGTAGCTCACTGTCAATCCCAGGCCCTGCATAAACTCATAGACGTACTGGGTGGCTTTTTCAATGGGGGTACCCGAGGTGGTGTGGCGGGTGGTGATGGTATAACTGCTTCCGCCGATGTTTACCGGGTTTTCGCCGCTCAGGTTCCTGACGTAGGTTTCCACCGTGGTCTGGGTGACCTGGTTGATCAGTTGGGCAATGGCGGCATTGTACTCCACCGCCAATGGTGAAATTTCCAATTGATGCGGGGCCGCAGCCAATACCATCGGGGTATCGTCCAGCCGCTGCACATTAAAATCCGACTCAACCAGGGCCTTTACTTTTTTAAAGGTGGACCGTATGATTACCTGGACCCCGTCGTCAAGCAGGACATTATCCAATTGATCCGCCGGCACCCGCTTATTTGCGGGAAACATGCTGATAATAAAATAATCTGCTTTCCGGGCATCTTTATCCAGGATGCGATACCGGGCGCCTGCCCGGTCCAATTGGGTTTGCGGTGCAATCACCAGGGCATAATCTTGACCGGTCCCATCCTGCAAGTGCGCATACACCGGGAGTCCCAGGTCATTTAACATTCCCGTCACTTCTACACGGGCCAAAACCGGGGGGCCTGTCTTGTCGCCGCTTACCAACATCTGGCCGGTGAAAAAGGACGAAAAAATTATCAACAAGAATACAAACTTGACTAAGAAAATACTTCTCTTACCTTTCATTTTATTACTCCTTCATTTTTAGCTGGAGATAGACTTTGCTAAAAAAAAACGGGTGCCCGGTCTTTTCTTTGGGTGCAGATGTCACCCGCCAAAAGACCGAACACCCGCTTGTGGAACTATTCAATGCCTAGAGCCGTTTCCGGCCATATGGTCATTTGAGATACGTGGCATAAATCGAGTAGAGATAACTTGCCTGGGTGCCGCTGCCAAAGGGATCAGGCATGCCGCCGGACCACCCTTGACTGGACTGGTATCTGCCGGGTGAACCGGTTTGATAGCGAATTCCCGGGTTACTCTGGAAGACCCAGGCTAACCAGACGGTGCTGCCTCCCGCGACAAATGCGGGACTTTGCAGGTTAATGGTCTGCCAGCCGGCGCTGCCGTTGATGGTGGTGGAATTGGTGACACCCAACCGGTTCTGCGGTGTACCCTCGCCGTCGTACACACCCAAAATCAGCCCGCCGCTGCCGCCGACATGGTATATGGTGACGCTTTCAATGGTACCGTCCTCGGGCATGGTAAAGGGCATGGCTCGACGGTTGGTAGCCACGGACGTACTTCCGAATATGGTGGTGTTACCAACAGTACCATAGGAAGGACCTCCGGCCGGGGCATACGTGGCATAAATCGAGTAGAGATAATTTGCCTGTGAGCCGCTGCCAAAGGGATCAGGCATGCCGCCGGACCACCCTTGAGTGGACTGGAATCTGCCGGGTGAACCGGTTTGATAGCGAATTCCCGGGTTACTCTGGAATACCCAGGCCAGCCAGACGGTAGAGCCGCCAGCCACATACGCGGGACTGGTCAGGTTAATGGTCTGCCAGCCGGCGCTGCTGTTGATGGTGGTGGAATTGGTGACACCTAACCGGTTCTGCGGTGCGCCCATGCCGTCGTACACACCCAGGATCAGTCCGCCGCTGCCGCCGGCATGGTAAATGGTAACGCTGCAGATGTTACCGTTCTCCGGCATGGTAAAGGGCATGGCTCGACGGTAGGTACTGGTAGACGTACTTCCGAATACCGTGGTGTTGCCGACCGTTTCCGTGCAGGTCCCGATTTCTGAGAAGTGAGCAGTCACATTTTTGTCGGAGTCCATGGTGATAGTAGTCGGGTTTGCCGAACCGCTCAAATCGCCGCTCCAATTGTCAAACTGCCAACCGGAATCAGGTACGGCGGTCAGGGTAACCACTGTGCCTTCATCATATACCGGGCCGGGAGGATTAAGGTCTACGCTGCCATTGCCCACGGTAGTCACGGTCAACGTGTACTGGTTCGGGGGCAATTGAGAGAAGTTAGCGGTGACGCTTTTGTTTGAGTTCATGGTAATGGTGGTGGGGTTCTGTGTACCACTCAAATCACCACTCCAACCGTCAAACTGCCAACCCGCATCAGGTACGGCGGTCAGGGTAACGACCGTGCCTTCACAATACGTCCCACCCGGGGGATTCAATGTGATGCTTCCATTGCCCACGGTGTTGGTGGTTAAGGTATATTGCGTACATGCTCCACTGATATTGGCGGTATAATCTTCTACTTCACCATAGGTGAAGCTGCCGCACATCGGCGGATAGGTGCTGTAACTCATGGACACCCGCATCCGCGTGTTACCAAGAGGTGCAGAACCGGGTACGGTAAAGCTGCCGGTTACCGTAGAACTACCGGAACCGGCAAACACTTCTTCGCCGGAATCCTCAAAATCATGGTCACCATTGTAGTCAATCCAGATTTTCCACCATTCGGTATAAGAACTGCCGGGGAAACCGGGTGTTAAGGAAACACTGGCCGAATCTCCCTGGGTTAAGTGAGTGGACAGGTAAGTGAAATCACTGTATGGAGTGGATCCCGAGGCATTGTCCAGGTCAGCCACCACGACACGGGCAATATATTCATAACCCTGGCTGTTGCCCTGGGAATCGCAGTAGGGTATCGCGGCCACATCGATGTAATCGACTTTGGTTTCGGTATCGCTGCCCTGGGGATTGGTGGCGGTTAAGGTCACGTCAAATGTACCCACGGTATTATAAGTAACCGTCGGGTTTTGCGCCGTGCTGGTGGAGGGCGTACCACCTTCAAAGGTCCAACTCCATGATGTGGGAACGTTTTGGGATTGATCCGTAAAGGTGACACTGTCACCCACGGAAATACTGGTGGAGCTGGCGGTAAAATCGGCAACCGGAGGTTGAGGTGGATCAACGGTTATATAATCGACTTTGGTTTCGGTGTCAGAACCGGAAGCGTTGGTAGCGGTCAAGCTTACAGTGTAATTCCCGGCCGATGTATAGGTGTGGGAAGGATTCTGTTGGGTGGAGGACCCGCCGTCTCCGAACGTCCAGGACCACGATGTCGCAGCCGAGGATAAATCGGTGAAATTCACTGTCAACGGGGCCGGACCGGTGGTGGGTGTACCCGAAAAGT